>JACCDY010051905.1_pt1 | contig 27622 bp, 18 predicted proteins | sample 7446391 | NCBI WGS metagenome assembly JACCDY01 (sample SAMN15323451, study PRJNA562643) | freshwater metagenome | isolation source: river surface water | place: USA:Blue River Watershed | collected 2017-08-18 | reverse complement strand
TTTGCCGAAATCAACGGGATTTTTTATTTTGTGTTGGAACCAACGGCGACAGGATTGCGAAGTGAGTCTTCGTATCGGGGCGACGAAATCCAAAAATTGGCTGAATGGTTTTGGGTGGTGAATGGGAAAGGAGGAGAGGAAGATGGCGGTTGTCCGCTTCGTTTGAAAAAGGAATGTTTCCAATATGTGTTGACATGTTTATGATGGATGGAATGATGGAATGATCCCCCCAAAAAAAACAAAAAAAATATAATGAATTACATAAAAAAAAAACAATTAAAAATGAAAAGTATGATCATTTATTAATTCATTATATTTTATATTATATATAAAAAAAAATCTTGTTTTTTTTTGTTGAGATTTGAAAAATAAAAAACAAAACAAACAAAAACAAAATGGAAGAAACAAAAGAAAAAAGCAAAATGGAGCAATACCAACATCAACAACATTTAAAGAAACAAATGGAAGACATGCTTGCCGCCTATTTGGCCGAAGATCCCAGTCGGCGAACATCGCGTGGGTATGCCGAATTGGAGATGCGTTTTTATGGAATGCAGGGCGCGCCCTTATCCAAAACAGAATACGATCGTGTGGCACAAGGCTTGCGTGATTTTGGATTTGTGGGAGAACATGGTGGTGACAAGGGCGTGCATATTATGCGCATTCAATCGCAATTGCAGAATGCAAATTCGGGCAAGGTCTATTTATCGAATATACGCGCCGAAATTACCAACCAAGATTTGATTCAACAATATTGTGATACCAACAATTTGCAGACCTTTATGGACAATGAACAATGGAAGTCAAAAATTCGATTCATTCAAAAAGTGCCGGCTTTACCGAAGGCTGCCGAGTCTTTACCTAAGGCGCGAAGCGGCGACAACCCCCTGCAGGGAGAGTCTTTCCCGAAGCCATCGAAGGACCCCACCGATGCATCCAAAACAAAACCGCACCCTTTTGTCATTGATTTCGAGGATTCCAATTTTCGAATGGCCTTCAATTACGAATTGTCCTATAATGCCCAACATGCACACATCCAAGAACTCATCAAACCCATGGTATGGACCAGTAGCAAAAAAGTGTTTCGTTATATGAATCGGGTACGTCTGCGTCATCCCAAGTATCCTTTTTTCGTGGATTTGAGTGTGGTGCGATCGTCGCCGCGTGTCAAGAAATCCGCCGATTCCAACAAATCGTATATTATGGTGCCTTTCCACACGGTGCAAGAGGCCCATTTGTTCACCTCGCCCCTTTTCTATGAAATCGAAGTGGAAATGGACAACAGCCGTATACGATCGTTTTATGGTGCCAAGGACGTCGGCAAAATGATGGCCGATTTGCGTCGGGTGGTGCGTGTCATTTTGAGTGGGATACAAGGGTCGCCTTTTCCCTTGACAAATACCGAGAGCCGACGTGTCTTGCAAGATTATTTGCATTTGTTGCATGATACCCCCGAAGAAATCTATGATGTGGATGCCCATCGCATTTTGCCGCGCGATTTCATTGGACCGAATCCCATGACCTTGCAAGTCGATCATATTGTGGATGCGTCGACGACGGCAAGTTCATTCGCATTGCCCTCCATACGTGAAAATTACACCGCGACAGAAAAGGCCGATGGACAACGCAAATTGTTGTATGTCGGTAGAGATGGACGTATTTTCATGATTGATACAAACATGCAAGTGCAATACACGGGGGCCATCGCACAACCCCAAGCCCCGGAAGACAAGGATATTTTGTTTCCCATGTTGTTGGATGGTGAATTCATTGAAGAATCCGCCGATAATACGCCGATGCGTTTGTTTGCCATTTTTGACGTGTATTATTGGGGCAATCAATCCGTGCGTGACTTGCCATTTTATCGGACGGAAGCCGAACAACGCGAATGGGAAACCCGGTTGGAACAAGACGAGTCCTTTCGTGATGTATATTTGCATCATGGTGGTGGTGCTGGTGTAAAACATACAAATCATAATGACGACGACGACGATGTCAACAACAATGACCAAAATGAAGACGACGACGAAGACGAAGAAAATGGGCGTCGCCGCCGCCGTTTGACGAAAGAACAACGTATTCGTATCAAACAACAACAACTCTTTCGCCGGTATTCGCGCCATCAATTGATTGAAATGGCCCCGACCTTGATTGGATGTCGTATGGAAAACGAAAGTGCGGCGATGGTTGCTTTGAAGAAAAAAGCCGCCGAGCAACAACAAGATGTCATGGAGAAACAAGCCGATCTAACCCGGTATTTGTCGAATTTGTTCACCAAGGAAGAGGAAGAAAGGGCCACCATCGAGTTGCAAGCGATGCATGCCGATGCCATGGATGCTTGGCGATTGTGCGAAAGTCGCAAACATCCCGGAAGTTTTTATTACACGAATACCAAATTAAACAAAACATATTGGCAGGGCACGGAACCCCCCGAAGTGCGCGATTGGTTTGCCAAAGACCAACAAACCAAAGTTCGCGATCATTTGAAGGCCACCAAAGAAACGCAATGGAAACAGAGTGATTTGTTGTGGAAAGCTGCACAAGCCGAAGTCCAGGGTTTGGAACAATCGACGTATTTTCGGATGGTTTGCAAGCGATTTTATGTGCCTTCTTCGACCAGCGCCAACAATAGTACCAACAATAGTGCCAACAATAGTACCAATACCAGTACCACGATTTTCGATTGTTGCAATAAAATCATGCAATCGCTGTATGAATATAAAACAGACGGTATTATATTCACACCGTGTCATTATGGAGTGGGAGGCGATATCGACAACAAGGAGGGACCCTTGCACAAAATCACCTGGGCACATGCCTTCAAATGGAAACCGGCGCATTACAATACGATTGACTTTTTAATCAAAACACAAAAGAAAATCACCACAAACTGGGGACAAGGAGCCGGAACCAAGGATGAATACAACAACAATAATCAAGAGGACATAGAAACAACCACAACCCTATTGACAAACAATGACGCAGAAAAAGACACAAACAAAAACGCAGACAAAAACAATAAAATCATCGACGAAGATGAAATCAAATCGCAATATTCGCCGGAAGGAGTGCAACGTTTCAAAACATTGATTTTATACTGTGGATTCAACAAAGACAAAGATGGCTACTATGATCCCATGAATCAATTGTTGAATGGCGAATTTCGACGCCATCATGTCAATCGGTTGACCGAAGACGATCCCGCGTCGTCGCGGTATGTGGCGCGTCCGTTTTTGCCCACCGATCCATATGACGAACGGGCGTGTCTGTGCAATGTCGCCTTGTCCTTGCATGCGGGACATTGGGTCATGCGTACGGAAGAAACCGGCGAAATATTTGATGAAAATATGGTGGTGGAATTTCGGTATGATATTACGAGGGAGGGAGCATGGCGTTGGATCCCCTTGCGTGTGCGTCATGACAAAACCCAACAAATGTTGCGTTCGGCGATGTTTTCTTCTTCTACTAACAGCAACAAAACAAATGGATTGCAAATCACCGCCAACAATTATGTCACCGCCAACAGCAATTGGTATTCCATCCATCACCCGGTCACCGAAGACATGATTCGGTACGGCAAGGATATTCCGGATGCGGCGATTGTGGATGAATCTGTGTATTATAACCGTCGGTCGACGACATCGAAAGGGGCAAGTGCTAGTGCTAGTGCTAGTGCTAGTGCTAGTAGTAGTGGTGGCGAACGAGGCGGAGGAATCACCCAAGGATTGCGCGATTTCCACAATCTGTATGTCAAATCGCGTCTGATCACGGGCACCACCAAACCCAATGCCACCTTGATTGATTTTGCGGTGGGGAAAGCGGGGGATTTGGCGAAATGGCGCAATGCGCGATTGAAGTTTGTCTTGGGCATCGATGTGAGTACCGACAATATTTTGAATAAAGTGAATGGGGCGTGTGCGCGGTACATGAATGAGGCGGGGAAATTTCACCATTTGTTCAAGGCCGTGTTTTTGGTGGGCAATTCGGCGAAAAACATTCGTTCGTCGAAGGAGGCCTTTGCTTCGCCCAAAGAAAAATTAATTGTTCGCACCTTGTTTGGCGAAGCCAAGGGCAAGGAAGAAGACGTCGGAAAAGTCGTCCATCAACAATATGGCGTCGGGGTCAAAGGATTCGATGTGGCCTCCTGCCAATTTGCCTTGCATTACTTTTTCAAAAATCACGAAACCTTGCATGGATTTCTCCGGAACGTGGCCGAATGTACCACATTGGGGGGATTGTTCATTGGAACGTGTTTCAATGGCCAAAAAGTGTTTGATTTGTTGCAAAAACACGCCGATCGCAGTCAAAGCCAAGGATTTTCCATTTTCTTGCCTTCGTCTACGACGACTGCGTCTTGTACAGAGGGGACCCTCATCTTTCAAATCAAACGCATGTATGATCGCGCCGAATTTCGCGGGGACGACGATTCGTGTTTGGGATACGAAGTGAGTGTTTTCCAAGAAAGCATTGGGCAACACATTCCCGAGTATCTCGTTCATTTTGAGTATTTCCGTCGATGGATGACCAATTATGGATTCGAATTGGTGTCCAAGGAAGATGCCGGGGGAATGGGGTTGCCCAATGGATGGGGCGGTTTCCAACAGTTGTATGATGTCATGTTGACCGACATGAACATGAATGCGGCACTCACCTATGGGAAAGCCAATCAAATGACAGACGCGGAAAAAACCATTTCGTTTTTAAACATGTTTTTCGTGTTTCGCAAAAAACGCGATGTTCCCAAGGACATTATGATGGGATATATGGATCATCCCATGTTGGAAAAAGAGAACGACGACGACGACGACGACGATGATGATGACAACGCAACCAAAGAAAAACATCAAGATGACGGCGAAGAAGAAAACCAAAAAAATGAAAAAGATGAACAAGATGAAGATAACATTCCTTTGAAGAAACGCAGGAAAAGACCCGACGATGAAGGTCCAGCAGGAGACCATGAAAGTTTCGGGAGAACTCTTGTACGTAGATTGGATACAAGTATGTTTACTTTTGTCAAATACAAAGAAATCAAACAAGACGAAATCAAGGAACAACAACAACAACGTCAAGAATCACACGGAACATTAACTCCTATTGAACCCATCGAGATTCCGGATGATTTGATTGAAAAAAATGTCCAAGCCACCTCCGACGCCACCACCTCCGCCTCCGCAGAAACACAAACCGTCAAATTGAATCCGGAACCATTACCCCAACCCACTCTTATTCGCACGGGAAAAACAATTCGTATTCCCAAGAAAATGTTGAATCGAGGTCAACCTTCCACATAAGGCAAAGCGACCATAAAAAAGAAAAAGACAGGAAAATAAAAAAGAGACGGGAAAAAAAACACATAAATAATTTCTTATTTTTTTTAGTTCATATATATTTTTTCAAAAGTTTTTGTTTTTGTTTTAATTATTTTTTTTTTTAAATACACAACAAAAACTATGGAATTACAAACAGATCCTGTCCAAGTTTTCTTATATCGACATGATAATCCGGAGATTTCTTTTGCTTATAGGGTGCCCAAACGTGCTATTACGTGTTTGACCCATACCCTACAATGTTCATCGTCGTCGTCGTCGTCATTGTTCACACGCAACCAAACACAAATACAAACATTCCATTTGCGATGGAGACACATTGCTCACAAAATCAGTGGATCGGAAACGGAGCCCGATGTCCAATTGTTTTTGGCCGATATTGTCTTTGTGAAAGATGGACGAAAAATGTATCCGGAGAATTTCACCGTGGAATACCAAGGTGCCCAATTCTCCTTCGTTGGCGATTTGATGCCATTTCATATTGACAAATATGGACGTTTGTTTTTGACGCCCATCTTTTTGAATGCAGCCGAAGGAGAGGACCGCGACATCAAAATTGGGACATCGTCCCCCGTCGATTCCGTGCATTGTGTCCTCTTGTCACAAACACGATTGTTGATGACGCATATTTTTCACGATCAATATTGGGAAACGGCGCGAGTACCCGTCCTATGTCACGAAAAAATCACCGATTTGGAACACATCAGTGGGTATTATTCGCGACTGTTTCTCGTGTTTCGGAACCGGGAGGACATGCAACGTGTCCGATGTATATCTCTCCAAACCAATGGCACTTTTTTGTTGGAAGATGTACCCCCGGCCCTTCTTCTTCTTATGACAGAGGAAGAGGAGGAGCAAAAAGAGGATGATAGAAAATCAACAACGAATCGTAATATGAATAATATATTATGTATTCCTCTATGTGTCAACGAAAAAACATGCGAACATGGCATTCAAATCAAAAATGCATTTCATTTCCAATTGACGGTGTCTTTCAGGGACTGCCTCTCCGCTTCAACAAGCGAAGCAGAACGAGGACTTGCCATTTATGGTGAGAGACAAGGTCTTTTATGCAAGAAAAAAGATTTTTTTGTATGAAAAAGAAAAAAAAAAGTACAATGAATGTTTTTTTTTTGTCTCTCTTATAAAAACAAATAAAACAAACATAAAAAAATAAAAAGGTGTGAATCATCCATCAACAACAAAAAATCATTGTTCTATCATATTTTTATTCAATCCTGTTTTTTTGTTTGAAAGAAAAAAAGGAAAAACGAAAAAAAAAAAGAAAATGAATTCACTTGTCATTCCGCCCTTTTTATTTTTTCCACAAAATGAAGAAGAAGAATCAAACGTCGATACTTCCTCCTCTTCTTCCGCTGCCTCCATAAGAAAATGGCGTTCCTTCATCGTGCATGATATTCCCTTTTTGGAATCGGCGACTCGTTTCCATGAAATCGAGAAATTCTTCATCTTCCAATTGGGCATCACCATCAAACGATGTTTCCTCACCTACATCGGCTACTATTTGTTTGTCCACCAAAACAAGAAAACCCCCTGTCGTGTAATATATGCCACCACCGTCGATGATGTCTATTTGTTACTTGAATACTCCGATCGCGATAGTTTCCATGTGCACATCGAAGTCGTCACCGTGGAAAAAGACTCGAATAATTTGTTTCACGTATTCAACAATCATTGGACCTTGTTGGATGATTTGTCCTTTTATGGGAGGAAGACCACTTTGTTTTGGATTGTCTTGGACGAATCCATCTCGCATGACTTTTTCAATGTGGGCGTCAAACCACCCCCTTACACTTCTGCCGACAAAACCGAATTGATTCCCTTGAAAATGGCCACATCGTTCATGGAACAAGTATTGTTGAATGCCTCCCAATATTATGAGTCGGATGATATTTTGTTTCAAACCGAATCACGCATTCGTGATGATAATCATGATGATGATGGATACAACGACGTCAAAGAAAACAATAAAAAGAATGAAAACGACAAAAAAATGAAAGACGATGTGAATGGTGAACCAAACCAACAACAACAACAAGAAGAAGAAGACACCGATACAGACTATCTCGGTCTAAAGGTATTGAACAACGACGACGACGACGTCAACGACGACGAAGATGTCACGTTGAAACAAACGCGTTTGCGTCGTCGCCGTCGCCAAAAAAATCAAAAAGCCAAAAGATCCGAAGCAATCGAATTGCTCACCAAACACAATACCTTATTGAAAGAACAAGTCCAATTTTTGTTGATTCAAAATGGGGAATGGGAAATGCGTCATCATCATATGAAAGCAGATTCGTTTTGGTTGAAAGTGGGTTGTGTCTTTTTGGGATTGGCTTTGTTTATTGGTCAGCTTTGAAATTTTGACATTTTGAATAATATTGTGATTGGTTTGTATTGTGTTTGTTATTAAAAAATAAATAAAAAAATAAATAAAAGACATATAAATGTGTATATACATTTGCTTTTTACATGTAAAAAATAAAATCTTTTCATTTTGATTTTTAATTTTTGATTTTGTTCTAATTAAAAAAGTTTGTTTACAAAAAGAAAAAAAAAATGAACTTTGCCACATTATATAAAATTGGTGCCCAATCCAAAATACAAGAATGGCGTATTCACGTTTCTCCGGAAGCCGTCATTCGTGTGGAACATGGCGAACGCGGAGGAAAAATGGTTGTACATGAAAAACAACTCACCGAGGGAAAAGGCAAACGTACACCTTTGGAACAAGCCATACAAGAAGCCCAACGCAAATGGACCAACAAAAAAGAAAAGGAGTTGTATGCCGCCGAGGAGGTACCTGCTGCTGCTGCTGCAATTGTTGTTGCTCCTAGTTCTGCATCAAATCATAAAAGACCGAGACAAGAAGAAGAAGAAGTAGAAGTAAATGGAACGGAAAATGAAAAATCAGAAGAAACAAAAAAAGAACAGTCGGAGGAAAAAGAAACCATAAAAAAGTCCATATTGGTACGTCCGATGTTGGCCCAAACATTCGACAAGACCTTGTATACAACAACAACGGTGGGTACGAAAAAACGAACGGCCTACAAACTGCCCCTCGAAAATGCATCCGTACAACGCAAATACGACGGCATTCGTTGTTTGGCACATTGGTCCCCGGCCCAACAAAAGGTCATCTTGGAATCCCGCAAGGGCATCGTCTTCCATAATTTCGGGATCATCGAGGAACAGGTGCTCGCCTTGTTAAAACACAATTATTCCACTACATGGCAAGACGGTTGCGTCTACTTGGATGGCGAATTGTACACAGACAAGGTCAACTTCGAAGTCATTTCGGGGTTGGTTCGCCAAAAAACCGTCAAAGATGCCGCCGACCAAGACAAAATCAATCAATTGCAACTCTGCGTCTATGATTTGTTTGATGTCACTTGTCCCCAGAAAACCTTCGCGGAACGCTGGACCACTCTTTCCAATATGTTCTTTATGACCACCGCTTGGACACATCTGCAATTGGTCGAGACGGTGCCTTTACCACAAAGTGAAAGTAGTGGGGTCCAGCCGCCCGTGGAAGCCGTTCAACGCATGCACGATCAGTTTTTCGCGGAAGGATTCGAGGGCATCATGATTCGCGCCAACGACGGCATCTATGAACCCAACCGCCGTAGCAAATATTTACAAAAATACAAAATGTTCATGGAAGACGAATTTACCATTACGGGATTCCATGAGGGAACCGGCGACGAAAAAGGAGCCATCATTTGGGAATGCGTCACCAACGACGACCAACACAATGCATTTTCCGTGCGTCCCAAGGGAACCTTTGCGTCTCGAAAAGAATTGTATTTGCGAGGGGGCGATTTTATCCATAAAAAACTCACCGTCATTTTTCAGGAGTATGATGCGTATGGCATTCCCCGCTTTCCGGTGGGCAAGGCGATTCGTGAGGAGGGCTTGTAGGTGCGAAGTGGAGAGGAGGAGGAGGAGGAGGCGGAGGCGTTTGATGAAATGAAGGGATGTTGGCGTCGCTTGATATAACAAAATAAGATGCAAATATTACCCCCACTCCATCGATGTAATCCGGATGTGTGGAATACTCTGTTGATTTTTGCATTTTTGTTGATTTGTTTGATTTGTTTGGTAAAAAGAAAGTTATAAATAAAAAAATTATAAATAAAAATAAAATAAAAATAAAATAATGATTCCTATGTTTACAACTAAAAAAAAAAAACACCCCATCCATCCATCGTCATACAACACAACATATACATAATATATTTTTACATTTTCCAATTCTTGCCACAATCCAAACAGGACACAAAAATAGTCGCTGGTTCATCCGCCGATCGGGTTTGTACTTCACAATACGTACAATTCTTCGATTGACATTTCTTACAAGTAAACATATCCGTCGACGATCCCACATTCCGATTGTATTTGGATGCATCCCGTATGCGTTTGCGTTCGATCAATTCCGTCCATCGATCGGGACGCAATTCTTGGTGCGACATGGTCGCCAATTGTTCCACCGTGATTTCGCCCGATTGTAAACTTTTCCCGATGCTCTCCAAATTGAAAAACAAACTCTTCATCCGATCCGCATAGATAAACACAAACGCCGGATTTTCCCATTTCTTCACAATGCGACGTTGGTTGCTCTCTTTGATCGCAAAATTGAAGATACCCTTTTCCAAATTGTATGCGGTATTGGATTCGGGATCCAATTGCAATCGTGTGGCCATGGCATTCTTCACATTCGTGCGAAATTCCGCCGGGTTCTCGATGCGTTCTGTTAATGGATGGAAATACATTTGTGTTTGTGTTTGTGTTTGTTTTGTGTTTGTAACAAAAAAAAATAATTTATTTATGACAAAGACATGAATTTTTATTTATAATATTTTTTTTTTTATTTTGTTCAAAAGGAAAAACAAAACAAACAATAAACCAATATTTCATTTCATTTCATTTCATGTATTCTTCCGCTTCCAATTCCAATGTACAATCCAAATAATCCGATAATATCGCATTCTCCTCTCCTCCTGCCATCATCCGCTGTTTCTTCTTTTTATTGGCCTTTGCTGCTGCCGACGCCCCCGTCGTCGACGTCGTTTTCTTTTCCTTCTTCACCTTGGGTGGTTTGACTTTCTTTTCTTTGGGAGGTTTCACCTTCTTTTCTTTGGGTGGTTTCTCCTTCTTCACCTTTTCCTTTTTCACCTTCTCTACTTTCACTTTCGTTTTTGGCGTCTTTTGGTGTTTCTCTTTTGCTCGATCGCGGTTCTTTTCCTCGTCTCCGAACAAATACGGAAGATCATCCTCTTCATCTTCTTCGTTGTTTTTTTGTTGGTTGTCTTTTTGTTCGTCGTTGTCTTCGTCGTTGTCTTTGTCTTCGTCTTCGTCTTCGTCGTTGTCTTTGTCTTTGTCTTCGTCTTCGTCTTCTTCGTCTTCCGAAGCGTCCTGATCGGATGCAGACACATCACTGGCCTCGTCGTCATCCACCACAAATCCATCTTTGATGTAGCCATCATGGGTACGTTTGGCACCCTGTTGCACCAATTGACGTTCTTCTTCCACTTGGACTTCTTCTTCCTCCGCATCGTCCTGATTGTGACGAGAGGTATCATGAAATCCACCCATCAAATACTCATAGAAACGTTTCCATTGTTTGGGTGTCAATGAAACCAATTTCTTGTCGCGTAGACCCGCCAATATACATCCTCCAAAGAACAATTTTTTGTCCACAGGAGGCGGAAATTCACATCGGTTTTCCATACCCGGACGTCCCTCCTCCTTCGCATACAACATCACCGAATGCTCTATGCCGCGATACATGACGGTCCACGTCGCCTGCACGTTGAATCCATCCGGTTTCGTGTGTTTGGCACGATGATACAAATCCGTGCTCTCCAAATCACGGACCGAAATCGGCACCATATTGCCCGATTTTTCCACTAACAGTAATGTGATGGGAAACTTCGGCATTACACTTACACTTTTACTATCTATATATATCAAAGACTATTTGAATAATCTCTCGATGTTTTTTTTTGATATATATACAGAATCATGTTTTTATATTTATTTTTTTTTTATTTTTTTTTTGTTTTTTTGATTTTTTTTTTTTTTTTTATTTTTTGTTTCATTTTCGGAACCAACGAGAAAAAATTGAAAAAGACGATGATTTCTTGGAATCACAACGTCGTTGTGTTTTTCTTTTTTTTCGGCCTCCTTCTATTTTCTGGTCACCAGTTGTTGTACTTGTAACACCAATTGTATCCGGTTCTACCACAACAGAACTTTGTCCTCCTCCTTTCTTCAATCCACTTGGAAGGGTTGCCCGCTTCTTTCGCGAAGCCGATTCTTTGATCCATTTCGACATATTAACAAAGGTGCGTTCTCCCCCCGAATACACTTCGGCGGTGCCACCCCGTTGTACACGGAAAATGTGCGGATAACCCTGGGGTTCGTCAATCGTGGCATGGTATCTTTGTCGCACGGCATCCAACGAACCGGGCAATTTCGCCGAATCAATGGCCTCCATAGAATACATCGATCCCGGGTAATCGAATTTCTGTTTTAATTGTTGCCACACCGGTTTAAAATTCTGACAATGCCCACACCAATCCGCATACACGAATCCAATCATGATGGGCTTCGCTGATTCGTGGGGTTTGTTTGTTTTTGTGTTTTTATTCTTTTGTGTTTGCTGTTTTTGTTTTTGTTTATTTGTTTGTTTGGTTCCGCCCATGGCCCTTGCAGATGTCATCGGTTTCCATACTTCGGAGGATGTCGACATGTGTTTCTTTTTCTTTTTTAATTTGGTGATTTTTTTTTTCAAGTTTTTTTATTCGTTCTTTATATTGTTTTTTATTTTGTTATTTATTAAAACAAACAAAGAAAACAAAAAAAAACCCTATGACATGCGATTCGTGGAAGAAATGCGCGTTTGTTGGGGAGCAATAGGAAATTGCATCGATTCGCCACGTTGGGCAAAGAACGCACCCCCCTTGGGGGTGGCATACCGGGGTGGTTCGACATTGTTTTCGTCGTATTTGCCGGAATCCACACTGGATTGTGTGTGCAAAACACCACCCCAATTCGTGTCCATGGGATTGTCACTCACTTTGTAATCAAATTCCGTAGAATAATGAATGCGGTCCACTTCGGTGAATTGTCCCACATGCAAACCATACGGATCGAATCCCGCATACATGCCCGTATTGTATCCATTGTCACGCGAGGCATCTAACACCTTGATCGGCTCCGCGAAGGTGCCCGGTGCACCCGTGCCCGGAATGATGCGGCGATAGACATCCTGGCCTTGTGCGTTGTTTTCTTGTTTCAAATACAAAATCGGACAGGACGACGACGGGTTCTTCTCGCGATATGTGGCATATTCGTCTAAATTCTTCAAGACAATCGGTGCTTGGTCGGGTTTCTTCGTATTGTACAACACGATTTGTTGTCCCTTTTGTACCATGACATCCGGACAATTGTCGTTGTCTCCGTTTGGTTTGCTGTCTTTGTCACCTTCCTTTTGATTTTTGTTGTCTTTGTCTCCGTTTGGTTTGTTGTCTTTCTTGTCGCCCCCTTGGTCTTCGAGACCCTCGATTTCTTTCAAATCGGCAAATCCTTCCATACGTCCAATTTGGGTCAATATATCCCCCGAAGCATATACCATACCACCCACTACAAAGGCTACAAATCCAAACAGCAACATGAATTTATTTATCGTGTGATGATGTGTCATTTTGTTTTTCTATTTTTGCAAATATGTTTTTTTTTGTGTTTGTGTTTGTGTTTGTGTTTGTGTTTGTGTTTGTGATTTTATTTTCTCTCCTTTTAAAAAAAAAACAAATTTTGTGTTTATTTATTACTATTTTCATTTTAATTAAAAAAATAATACAAATAAAAAAACAATACAAATAAAAAACATGGACAAAATGGACGTCAAAGGACATGGTGCGTTTCATCCAGCCAATGGATTTTCTGCGGATGCCGTCATTTATAAAGGGGGTAAAAGACGACGAACCAACCATAAAAAGTCATCATCTTGTACTAGTCGAAAAAGAAGAAGAATAAGTTGCCGCAGTAGTCGAAGCAGAAGAAGAAGATAAACCCCACGTATTGGCAAAACATTGAATGGCCGATTCACACGCCATTTGTTCGGCTTTCTTCTTAATCTTGTGTTTGGCTTCGCCCAACAAAATCAACATCTTTCGATGACTCGACATATATTCATGCATGTCATCAAAAGATCGAAATTGCGTCAATGGTACCGCCGCCCCTTCCAAATCCGGTATATCATGGATGGCCTGGCCCAAACACAAATACGCCCCCATGTGAAAGACTTTCTTGTCTTCCGCGGACACAGCATGCGCATTCGCATTCTGCGCCAAATTCTGTTTCTCCCAAGGCGTGTATCTCTCCAAATAATGCGGCGTCACTTTGAATTCCTTTTGCACAATGGCTTGCAATATATTCTTGTAATTCGTGTCGTTGTAGATCAGATTGGTCCAATCCACGTGTTTCTCGAAGACACGTTCGATGAAAATTTGCACCATTTGGAAGCCCGGACCACACACAAACACGTCGCGAAACCAATGCTGGGAATCCTCCACCGCAATCTTATTGAAATCCAAAAACATGGCGCCCACAAACGATTCAAAGAGACATCCCAATTTTTTCAGATTGGAACGCGTGTGAATAAATTCCGCGTTTTTTGACAGAATATACCATTTGTGGAGTCCCATCTCATAGGCAATCCGACCAATGTGCTCGTTTTTCACCAACTCGATTTTCTTGCTGGTCATGAAGCCCTCGTTTTCTTGGGGGAACCGGCGATACAAATAATATTTAGTCACACATTCCAAGACGCCATCCCCCACAAATTCCAGACGTTCGTTGGATTTCGAATAGAGAGGCAAACAGGCGTCCGGTTTCGCCGCTAAGGTAATTCCTTTCTCCGCCAATTCGGACTCCGGACGACGTACATACGAACGATGTACGAAAGCGCGTTTGTAGATTTCGGGATTGTGGATGGGCGTCGTGATGCCGTACGTGGATAATAGGGCCTCGATGTCCTCCTTGCCAATCAACTTATTTAGTGGATTGTAGGGATCGAATATCACCGTCTGTTGACCATTCGCTTGTTTTATCACATGAACATCATCTTCTGAATGTTGTTGTGTTTGTTGTGGTTGTTGTGGGTGCCCTTCATTTGATTTTTGTTTTTGTGTCTTTTGTTTACCCACAACGACGTGTTGTTCCGCAACAACCACCTCGGGAGGTTTTGTAATCACAACTTCGGGTTCCACCATTTGGGTTTCCACCACTTGAGGTTTTGTAATAACTTCTTGGGTCTGAACAACTATTGGTGTTTCGACAACTGTTGGTTGTTCCGCAACGACTTTCTTTCGGGATACTCTTTTCTTCTTTTCTGGGGGCTCAGGGACCGGTACAGGGACCGATGAAGGATCCGGTAAGTCCTTGACCCGAAGGGGAGAGGCAACCTGTGGTAAAGACTCAGAGCAAAGCGGAGAGGCAACCTGTGGTAAAGACTCAGAGCAAAGCGGAGAGGCATCCTTCGGTAAAGGTACCGGTAAAGGAACAACCAATAAAGAAGGATCAACAGAACTCGTCTTCTTGCGTTTGGTTGGCTTTTTGGCAACCACGGCGTCCGAATTATTTTCGAGACTTTCAATCAATTCTTGAATATTAGCGGCATCTTTTTGTTTGGTTTCTTCGGTCGCCGATCGTTTTTTGTATTGGCGTTTGGGTTTAGGCGCTTCTTCGGATTTGTTTGTTTCTTCCATTTGTTTGTTTGTTTCTTCCAGTTGTTTGTGTTCTTCCATTGTGTCCAAAAAAACAAAAGACAATCAATGGTTTGTTTGTATGTTTGTTGGGGTTCTATGAATTAAAATATGAATACAATCAATTTTTTTATGTAGCAATAAAATCATATTATTAAAATCAATTACATAAACCAAACAAAAAAAAAATCTTTTTCTTTCTCTCAATTTTTTTTTTAAATTTTCATTCATTCTCCCCCCCCCCCAAAAAAAAACAAAATGGTATTATCCACCACCAAACGTACATCTTCCATTTCGAGTATTGTCAACAAGAATCAGGGAGGCGGTGAAAAGAAAGCCGGTTTACCCTACATTGTTGGTCGCAATCATTGGTCCAATATTTATTTGAATCCAGTTCGCAAATCTTTACCCGTCATGCAAATGACCCTCATGTCCAGTGTCAACACCGTTCGTCCTACCAATGTTGATTCTCGTCTCCGTATGAGATAAAAACAACAACTTTTTGGATCATCCATCCAATTCGCAAAACAACAATAACAAAAAGAAAATAAACACATGATTTTGTCCAACCAATAAATACAATTTTTTTTTTCATTGATTCCCAAATCAAAATTGTATTTTTTTTTTACACAACCACAATACAAAACCAAACCAAAAACATGGAAATCATCTTGGATGTACGAGAGGCGGATTTAATCGGACGATTCGAAGCCAAACAAGCATACCCCTATTCTACCCAAGCTCTCGATTTAGGAGATGTTGCCTTTTTTCGTCCTTCCGACAAGTCCTCGGAACGAAGTCGAGATGCAGTCCAACAACAAGAAAAACATCCTTGCGTTCTCTTCGAAAGAAAAACCATTCGCGATTTGTTGTCCAGCATCTCGGATGGACGCTACAAAGAACAATCCCATCGCTTGTTACATGCCTCGCAGGTGCCGCCACACAATATCATTTATATCATCGAGGGCCTGCTCTCTTCAGTGAGTCCCAACGACCAAAAATTGGTATTTTCCTGTATGACGAGTTTGTCTCTCTTTGAAGGATTTAGTGTGTTTCGAACCAGCACGGTGCAAGAAACCGCCGATTTGCTCATTCACATGGCCACCAAATTGTCCCGCGACATGTTCGTCAAAAAACCATTCCGACATCTTGCTCACCAACTACCGCAAACGTTGTTTGTCTCGAAGAAACGATCATCCAATGACGACAATAATATCAATAATAACGAGGACAACAAGGACACCCATAAAGACAACAATGACGACGACGACGACGGCGGTCTTCAAGAACAGGAAACAAAAACAGAAGGTGGTGGTGGAGAAGGAGAGACAAATGAAAATAATAATAATATATCGTCTTATTCTTCTTTTGTGAAAAAAGTCAAAAAGGAAAATATCACCGATGAAAACATTGGTGTCATCATGTTGACGCAAATCCCGGGCGTGAGTGCCCCCGTGGCCGAAGAAATATTCAAAGAACGTACCTTGTCCGAATTAATTCAATGGTGCAAGACAGACCCGGAGCATGCCTTGACAGATATCAAAGTCAAAACGGCGACGAATCGATCCATGAAATTGAAATGCAATGTTCGCCAAGCCATCATCCATTATTTACAAAAGTTGTAAGATGTTAGTTAGATGTTAGATGTTCTTTCTTTTTTTTCCACATATGTGTATATATAATATTTTATAAGTAGTCTCGTTTTTTTTTACTCTCTCTCTGTCTTTTTTTTTGTCAGTCATATATTATTATAATGCCATCTAACAAGTCCTCGACTCGAAGAGGAGAGGCAGTCCGTGACAAACAATCCCAAAAGAAAGTCCGATTCTCTATGAAAAATAAAAACAAATCGGTTATAGCCAAGAAATTGTGTCGACGTACCCTACGACACAGCAAAATCCAACGAGCGAAAAAGACGGTATGTATGTTGGTGCCTCCCAAGAAACGGACGACGTGTCAGCGCCAATTCGAACGAGGATTCATGGCGTCTTGCTCTCAAAAATTAGCGGCGCGTCTATAAAAAATGACAAATTATAGAGATTATATTTGTTCTTATGTTTTTCTTTCCATTCAATCTCTCTTTTGTTCCACAGAAATAACCATTCAATCGCCACTGCTTTCCATTCGGCGATTCTTTTTGGGTCTTCCAAATAACAAAAAAGAGAGATTAAATTTATTTGTTCTTATGTTTTTCTTTCCATTCAATCTCTCTTTTGTTCCACAGAAATAACCATTCAATCGCCACTGCTTTCCATTCGACGATTCTTTTTGGGTCTTCCAAATAACAAAAAAGAGAGATTAAATTTATTTGTTCTTATGTTTTTCTTTCAATTCAATCTCTCTTTTGTTCCACAGAAACAACCACCTAAGGCTGTCAGGCGTCGGCAGACGCCGACTGCCTGCCTTGTGTTGAATAGCCACTGCTTTCCATTCGGCGATTGTTTTTGGGTTTATAAAAAGAGAAAAAAGAGAGATTGAATATTTTTATTTTTGGGGAGCGTAGCGACCCCCCCTTCAATTGACTCATTCAAGGGGGTCGCTACGCTCCCCCCAAGAAATAAATTAATTATTTAATCTCTATAATGGCCCACAGAAATAACTATTGAATATCGACGGATTGTCATTCGGCGATTGTTTTTGGGTTTATAAAAAGACAAATTATAGAGATTGAATAATTTGTTCTTATGTTTTTCTTTTGAATTCAATCTCTATAATGTCTCATAAAAACATCCATTGAACATCGACGGATTGTCATTCGTCGATTCATTTTGGGTTTATAAAAAGAGAAAAAAGAGAGATTGAATTTATTTTTTTGGGGGGAGCGAAGCGACCCCCTTGAAAGAGTTCACCAAAGGGGGTCGCTTCGCTCCCCCCAAAAAGAAAAATAAATTCAATCTCTATAATGTCTCATAAAAACATTCATTGAATCGCCACTGCTTTCCATTCGGCGATTCATTTTGGGTCTTCAAAATAACAAAAAAGAGAGATTGAATTTATTTGTTCTTATGTTTTTCATTTTATGCAATCTCTATAAGATCCAATCCATGTAACAAAAAAAAATAGATAGAGAGTAATTGTATCATTTTATAAACAGAAAAAGGAAAAAAAAAAGAGAGATATATATATTTTTTTGTTATTTTAGTAAACAAAGAAACAATAATGCAATCGTTTCTTAGAAAAATGATCGATGAACGCAAGGATTCTTTCCCGACGGAAGAACCCATGTTCGCCGTTCAAAGTTGGATTTCATTCAATCACGATGGCAAAGAGAGGCAAACCACCAAAATTCGTCCCAGTATTGTCCAACATTTTGATCCATCAACAGAGCGGCAGATTTCTTCTTCTTCTTCTCCTCCTTCTTCTTTTTCGCTTTTTCCTCTCTTTTCTGACAAAAGTGAAAGTGAAAGCGGAGACGATAGTGAAAGCGGAGACGATAGTGAAAGCGGAGAGGAGGAAGAGGAAGAGGAAGAGAAGAAAACCAAAACAAAATCCCAATCGAAAACAAATACACTTCGCAACGAAAACAAATATCCTATTGTACATGGTGTTATTATACAAACGGAAAAGAAAACCAAGTCGTTGTCGCCATCGCCGTTGAAAACCTCTCCTTACACCAAAAAAAATCTGGAAAAAGCGTTGCGTCAATACGATTCGTCTTCGCTTGAGTATGCATATTTGCAAGCACAACAACCCTATCGGGGCATTCTTTTGTATGACAAACAAAATAGAGGTGTCTCTCTTTTTCAATCGGTTGTGAATGTCGAATTCAGCCGGTCAAACAAACGAATCGTTTTGTTGCCAACCCATCCCTCCAATTTCTCGTTGGATTGGTTGAAACGGAGGCTGTCTGAGACATATCATTGGAAAAGACTCGACTCGAAGGGGAGTGGCGGCCCGTGGCAAAGAGTTGGGGGACAACAAAGAGAGGGGGAGGAATGGGTTTTTGTGGAAAAAGAAAAAGACGAAGGAGCCGATTACAACAATTTGTCGGAAAAAGAGAGGCGTCAAGTTGATCAAGTCATGGAGGAGATGATTCAACAACGTATACATGTTTTCCATACACACGACGCCGTTGACAAAGCAGATGCAGAAGAAGAAGAAGAAGAAGAGAGACCAACAAAAAAACCTAACCCATTTGACAATTGTGTGGTTATAGTGGAAGACATGGGACATCAAGTATTGTCTAGATCAAGACCACTGGACGACGTTACAAAACCAAATCAAAAACAAAAACAAGGCAAAATAGAGATGAAGAAAAACAAAGTGGGAAATTTGCTGCAACAGGCACAAAATGCCCGGATCATTGGATTGTCGTCTCTCCCTATTCTGGATGCGGTGGAGGAACTCGCCATGATTTGCAACATTTTACACGGGTATATTCGCACGTGGCACATTCCCGTGACTCCCCGTCAAGATTGGAAGAAAGTGGGGCCATTGAAACAAATCGATTGGCAACGCTTTTTTGACATGGATGATATCTCTATAGGTCGCGATTCACTCACCATCACACGCAATCCATTTGCTTTTTTGGATCATGCCACACAATTTTTACATGGATCATCGTCGTTGTCGTCGTTGCCGATCACGATTTGTAACAATAATAGTACAAAGAAAACCACCACCTTACGATCATCATCCAAAACGACGACGACGACGACAAATAAATCCAAAACAAAATCCCTGAAAAAGAGAGATTTACATGTAGACGAACAACAAGAACAAGAACAAAATGAAAACGGAGAAAAAGAGAGAAAAAATCAACATTCTTGTTTTGAGTTGAATGAACAAGGACATCTCTCGGATGAAGATTATTTGCAAGTCGTGCGATCCATTTTATCGAAACATGGGTATGTCATGGGAGAAATCGAAGAGAGGTTGTTTCAATTGCTTCCTGAGGGAGCAAAAGATGGATTCCACAAACGCACAACAGGAATCATTTGTGTTTTGGATAATGGAATCAAAGAAACCAATCTTGACTGGTTGGTCCCCGCGGATGGATCCACCTTGACACCATATTATCATATTGAGAAGATTGAATCGGAAATGGATGCCGATTTCGTGTATCCCGATTCTCCTGAAATAGAGGATGAAAACAAAAAAGACGAAGACGAAGACGAAGACGAAGACGAAGACGAAGACGAAGACAAACAAATAGAGAATGAAAACGAAGAAGAAAAAGAAGACAAAGAAATGGGACATCATCATCATCATCATCTCTCTTTTCTCAAAAACAATAAAGAGGATTACTTATCCCAAAACAAAACATTGGGCAGATACAGTCCCAAGATGTCGGCGATTCTCTCGCATGTGAAACAAGATGGCGACAATCAAATTCATTGTATTGTGAGTTCGTCAAAAGAGAGTCTGGAATTCATGGCCATGGTCTTGGAAGCCAATGGATTTTCTTCTCTCCAAATAACCAAGAAAAACGAAGAAGAATGGGAAATCGATGGACAAGAAACAGAAGACGACTCCATGTACAACAAACCCAGGTTTGTCATCATGGACAACGGGGATACAAAACAAAATGAAGTCTTGTGTCGCATTGTGAATGGAGAATGGGATCGTTTGTCGCCCACTTTGGTGCAACAATGTCGACGTTTGTATGAAAACAAACCAAACCGAAACAATCACAATGCAAATCGCATCTTTTCCAACCGATTTGGAGAGGTGGTGAATGTCGTCTTGTGTTGTGTGAAAAATCCCAATGCCAAACCCACGGTCTTGCCTCTCCAAAACATTCGATGTCTTCATGTCATGGAACCAGCAAGGACCATGATGCGACTGGAAGAAATTGTGCAACTTGGCGTGCATACCCATAGTCATCGTCATTTGCCGGCAGACAAACGGAACATGACAGTGTATGTATATTTGTTGACTTTGTCAAAAGAAAAAAAAGAGAGCCAAGATGAACAACGATGGAATGCCGCCTTGGAAGAACATATTGCGATTGTATCGGAGATTTTGCCATAAAAAAAAAATAATATCATCTCTATATGATAAATATTATTTTTTTGTGTTGTTTTGTGTGTGTGTGTGTGTGTGTGTTATTACGATTTTAACCAATCGCAACACAACATGCGTGTCAAGAACCACCGGTTGGCGCGGGCAATATGTCGTTCGATTTCGTGGTTGAAGGCTTCGTCCATCCGGAAATATTTCTCTCGACATCGCAGAATGTTGTAGATGTGTTCGTCGCGGTTTTTCTCTTTGGCGTTGATGCGATCGACAATGACATCTCGTTCGAAGGGATTGCTGGTGTGCGTCAATTCCTCGTATAAATCCTTCAACATGCGGATGGTGAAGGCCAAATTCTGCGTTTCGGTGCTCTCGGTGTGTTGCAATTTTTTCACCATCAAGAAGACATTCGTACTATACGTGTTGGTGAATTCGTAGCGGATGCTCTCCGGCAAAATGAATTGGTTGGTTTCTTTGATTTCTTTGACTTCTTTTTCGATGTCGGAGACCACCATCAAAATGCGATCGGGATCATTGTCGAAAAAGAGGAATTTCCCCGAACTGAATTCGCACATGCTCTCCAATTTATCGAATTTGTAGGCGGACGTTTTGTGGGCTTGGGCTTTGGCATCCAATTTCAAATACGAAATGACGGCCAATAAAAAGGCATTGAATCCATTGAGGGACGCCATGATGAGAGATCCCTCGCCAAAGCGGCCCGACATGAAACTGAAAATGGACGACGCGCACGAAATGAAAATGGCGGGCAACATCAAAAAATTCAATTGTTGTTCGCAATAGGTTTTGGCTTCGGTATACAACAATTTTTGGCCTTTGATGTACAAGGCCAATATGTCGAGGGCGTTGTTGGACAATCGGTTGGCTTGGTCGACGTGGACGCGTTCCCCGATGGCATCTTCGACGTCATAATACGAATATCGTGGTTGGTCCTTTTTGCCTTGGATTCCATTCATGATTTGTGTGTACATTTGGCTGATTCCACTTTCTTTTTCTTTTTCTTTTTCTTTGTTGTCTCTCTCTCTTTCGGCGATTTTTTGTCTTTCGCTATTGATTGATTTTTCTGTTGTTGCTGCGGACTGCCTCTCCACTTCGACAAACGAAGCAGAACGAGTCTTTGCCTCCGACGACGACGAATAAAATGCCGACGAAGGCGATGCAAGAAATGATTCTTTTCTCTTTTTGTTGGATGGGGACAATGCTGACGCAGAGGACGAAGTTTCTTGCTCAAAAAGAACACGACGTGCTTGCATCCGTCCTAAAGCAGAAATATCAGAGGATGTGACTTTTTCGCTATCTGCCAATCCTAGTGTGCGATCCGATAGGGCACGTGTGGTGGCATATGGTGTTTTTGTGTTGGTGTTGGTGTTGGTTGTTGTCGTGCTTGTTGGGGGTGGTGGTGGTCGAATGTTGTTTGTCACAAGCGAAGCAAAACGAGTCATAGAGGTGGGTTCCTCTTTTCGTATCAAAACGGTTCGATCAAATGGATACGAATCATGGGGCACGGGATAATGCATTTCGAGTGTAGCGCTTGGGGCTAAGGATCGGATGGCGGTGGGTCCGGCGGGTTCTTCTTCGACCCGAAGGATGGAATTATTATGCTGTAGGACAGGCTCTAAGCCAGGCGCTATGCAAGGAAAAGAAGCCGTGGAAGCAATGGAAGAAGTAGTGGAAGAAACCGGTGATGTTTTCCTTGCATAGCTCCTCTGACCGACGATTTCCTCCTCCTTCATTCCAAAAGCAATCTCATCATCCATCATGAAAATAGTTTCTTGTTGGTTTTGGTTTTGGTTTTGCATGTATGCGAAAAAAAAAAGAAAATAAATCTATTTATTTTTGGAGTTTTTTGTTTTTGGTTTTGGGTTGGGTTGTTGTTTTGTTGTTATTTTTTTTTGCGGATCATCCAAAACAAAAACAAAACACAAATAAAGAATTTTTCTTATTTTGTGGAAATCATTGGAGAAGAAAAAAAAAAAAGAAAGAAACGCTACAAAACAAAAACAATAACAAAAACAAAACCGTACGAAACAAAAAACAAAAATGACGGATAATACAGTAGCGCCACATCCTTTGTCCAATCCATGGAATTTCTATTATCATTTGCCACAAGAAAAAGCGTGGGATTTAGCGAGTTATAAATTGATACAAGGCAATATAAAAACCGCCGAAGATGTCTGCGGATTGGTCTCAACGTTGACGCCCAACATGATTAAATATTCCATGTTGTTTGTGATGCGACAAGGAATCACACCCATGTGGGAGGATCCCAAGAACCGCAATGGGGGGTGTTTTTCGTATAAAGTGGCCAATAAATTCGTGCCCGATGTGTGGAAGACATTATTTTATGCTTTGTGTGGCGAAACCTTGAGCACCGATCCCAAATACAGCAAACTCATTAATGGCATCACTATTAGTCCAAAGAAGAATTTTTGTATCATCAAAATTTGGTTAACTGATTATTCGTTGCAAGATGGCAGTGTCATTTTGGATATTCCCAATTTGACGCGTCAAGGGGTGGCTTTCAAGAAACATGCTCCTGAGTTTTGATTTTTTGTTTGTTTGTTATGTTCTTTTTTTTTTCTTGTCTGTTTTTATTTATTTTTTTTTATATATGAAGTGTGTGTAATGTAATGAAAAACAAAAAACAAAAACCAAAATGTAATTAGACGTCTGATTTTATTTTTTTTTTCTGTTGCTTTTTTTGGGGATGCAAAAAAAAAATAAATACAATACAACAAAAAACGACAATGCAAAACAACATAATACAAAACAAAACAAAACAATGCAAAACAACATAATACAAAATAAAATAAAACATGAAAATAAAAATGCATACGGTCAAAAGACGTCCTTGGGATCGACTTTCACCCCAAAATATGCCACACGTGGTTCGGTAGTTTCCAAAACGAGTCCTCCATTGTTGGCATCGACACCCCACGAATGATACCGCCACAATCCATCGGCGGACAATGCATACCCTGTATACATGCTGGTGATGGCGCGTTTTTGGAAGAGAAGTTGAACATTATCATGACACTGGGAAGCTTGCATGGGAATGCGATAGAAATTCGCATCATCAATGAACCAGGTGAGAGACGGATCGGACAAAACAATCGCATAATGTTCTTGCATGGGAGCCACGATGTGGGACCCCGGGGCGGCTCTCTGCAAAATTTCATTCAAACCGCCATGATGATTGGTGCGATACCACGGGCGACTCACCAACGAAAAAATACGTGCTTTGTCCAATTCGGCAATAGGATTGTATTTGTGGACAGGAACAATACTGGATGTGTTGCTTGTTGTTGTTTTGAAGGTAAAAAGATGATGATGATCCATGGACGTTGATGTCTGTTTTAATACTTCGTTTTGAGTTGAGGGTTTGGGCAAATCGGCATCCTCATAGAAATCATATTCGAAATAATTGTCGGGCAAATTGTTTTGCTGAAGAAATAGGGAGCGACGGGTTTTTATGTCTTGTGCGACTTTTTTTCCCGGATGAACACAATCGGAGAGGATTCGTGTTTTTTGGGGGGTATTTTGTTTTTGTGTTTCTTTACCACGGGCTGCCTCTCCATTTTGTTCCGAGTCTTTACCATTTTCTTTTGTTTTTGTCGAAAACTTTGAAGAAGAAGAAGAAGAAGAAGAAGAAGACGACGGCCGAGGGGAAACAAGAATATGATCTGTGTGACAGACGGATGGTTGTTCTGCCGCTCGTTTTGCTCGAGAACGTGTTAACATGGTTGGTTGGTTTGTTTGACGTGTTGAAGAAAAACAAAATCGTTTTTATTTTATTTTTTGTAATGAAAAACAAAAAATCATAAAAAATAAAATAAAATAAAATAATGATTTCATCCTGAATTCTTTTCTTTTTTCTTGTGTCTGTTTTTTTTTGTTTCGAAGATTGGATTTGGATGAGTTGTTGCATTATAACGGAGGCAAGGGAGCCAAACACAATTTGATCTCTCCGAGAGAAGCCACATCGTATTTGACAATCAACGGCAAATTGTTGCTGAAATACATTTCCAAATGGGTACACAACGGCGTGAATTTGATGAAATGACTCAACGATTTCAGAGAGAATTCGCCTTGAATGATCATGGCCCGGTCGGGTTTTTGCACAAATTCCAAATTGCCATCCGATTCCGAACGCACAATGCGACTCTTGGCAAAGGCACCCTCACAAGTGAAAATCAATTCGCTGCCCGCACTCCGGATCTCTATACGATCACTGATCTGCGACAAATCACGAATGATCTTTTGGAAATCCGACGTGGGCAAATTGATCACCGTGGAAAACTCGACTTCGGGCACCGACAATTCCTCGGGATCCGGATCAATCAAACGCAATTTCTGGCCATAACATTGTTTGATTTGACTGTTGTCATATTGCAGGCCGAGATGCGACACAATCCCATCGTGATAATCGGCGCGATCGATGTACATGGTGAGTGTGTCGTTGTTGGATACGGTGGAGATGACTTTCGAGAGATGCAAGGTATTGGCACATATCACAATACGGTTGGGTTCGCAATCATAAAATTCGAAACGGTCGGAGCGCAAGACCACTTTCACCAAAATAGTGTGTGTTTTATCTAAATTCACGATTTTCAAGCCGTGTTTGGTGAAGGTGATGGTGGCGTCCGTCAATATGTCTTTGATACCCGCAATCAAATGGCGAATGGGTTGGATTTGGACGGTTTTGATGGTCAATACATTATTCGATTCGTTCATTGTCTTTTTATTTTTGTGTCTTTTGTTTTTTCGTATTTGCCTGTTTCTTGTTTGTCAAATAGCCAAAATTGGGTTTTTTTTTCTTTTTTTCAGTCGATAAATAAAAAAAAAAATGGAAATCAATTAAAAAAGAAAGGAATGTGTTTGTGTTTTCCCTGCCTTTCTTTTAAATTTGTTGCGTTCTAAACCCAATTTTTTTTTGTGTCCAATCTCAATTGCGATAGACTAAAATCTCGCGAACCCTTCCCGAATAAATACCACGAAAACCAATCTTGTGATCCAATCGCATGGGACAAATCGTCGGTACCACCGTATACAAGAATTGACGAATGGATCCCGCCGAGGTATCATCCAAATAAATGGCAAAAAGACCCCCCGGTTTCAATAAACGAGCGGTTTGTTGAAACAATGGCACATAAAATTCGGCAACCCAATCTCTGTATTGGGGGTTTGTGTCTTCGTTGTACACCTCGTAATCGAAGAAGGGAGGACTCGTAAAGGCCACATCAAAGGTTTCTTCCACCAAGGACGGTGCCCCCTCTTCAAACGGTTGTGCCCGTAATTCAAACGTTGTATTTTGCGTCTTGTCCTCCAAACGCAACGCACTGATTTGTGTTTGTGTTTGCGTCGTTTGCAATCGGTTTTTTTTCTGGCCATTGTTATTGTGGTTGTTATTGTTGGCATCCACCGTAACCAACGATGACTGGGTAATCGACACCAACGATCCCGACATGGCACATGTCATCATGTCTTTGTATCCTGGATACAAGGCCAAATTGGGATCAAATCCCACATATTCGACGGGTTGTTCTCCGTTTTGCCCCGCATCCGATACATACAATCCCACCATTCGATCCCCCCATCCCGCACATGGATCCAATACGCGAATGATGGTTGGTGTTTGTGTTTGGGGTTGGGTTTTTTGGTCTGACGCTAGCACTTCAGCAATCAAATATTCATAGATGGCCCGCGCATAATTCGGCATAAACGTGGTCGCCAATTTGTAGCCATATTTCTTTTGCAATGTCCATTTGGCCTCATGCACGTCGGTTTCGGCGCCTTCCTCCATCTCAAATGCAAGCGCCGAATCCGGTTGTTCATACAAATCCAAAAACGAGGGCAACAAAACCGTCGTCGTCGTCGTCGCAGTTTTCCTTCCTTCTTTGGTTTGTCCTCCTCTTTCCGCTTCGGGATGGGAGGAAATGCGTTGGGAAACCCGTGTCCTTAATAATGGTTCCTCTTGAAAGGCACGCACAAAATCGCCCGGGGTTTCGTCTTCCAACACGAAAATTCTTCTGCATTCCAATTCACCGTTTCGTTTTGATGGTGGGTTATTGGACACGATATCGACGGCTTTTGTCTCTCGCATTTTGGCAAATAATTCCTTGGCATCTATGGCATCCAATAATTTGGGAAAAGACGACATGGGTTTGTTTTGATTTGAAAAGGCTGGGTCGGGGTTTTATTTTTGTTTGCAATTTTTTCAAAGTTCCAATTTATTTCATTTTTTTCCATCATTTTTTTATATACATTTTTTTGGTTTTTTTTGTTTAATTTTGAATGGTATTTGAAAGAGTTGTCGGGCATGACTTTGAAAAAATAATTTATTTTTTTTTGTTAAAAAGTATACATGTCGGTATCCGGCAATTTATAAAAAATAAAATACAAAAGGGAGAGAACATGCATTTGGGATGGTATATATGTTTCATCATACACAAAACGAAATAATAATTTGTCGTCGGTGGACCGCGATCGTACCAAGGCGAATTTGTCGGTAGACGTGGAAGACTC
>JACCDY010133690.1_pt1 | contig 27625 bp, 34 predicted proteins | sample 7446391 | NCBI WGS metagenome assembly JACCDY01 (sample SAMN15323451, study PRJNA562643) | freshwater metagenome | isolation source: river surface water | place: USA:Blue River Watershed | collected 2017-08-18 | reverse complement strand
GATACTTATATTTTCTGTGGTAAAAAAGGATCACAATATCGTCAAGTTGGAAATGCTGTACCTCCATTATTGGCAAAGGTGATAGGTATGAAGATATTGTCACAAATGCGATGAATACAAAATAGAAATTTATCTAATCATTTACTATAACTAATAAAAACATCACTCAAGTCAAATGAACAAAAAGAATGGCAATAGCGATTTAAACAATGCAAAAGATTCAAAAAAAGATGAGTTTTATACAAGTTTAGAAGATATTAAAAAGGAACTCACATACTATAAACACCATTTCAAAAATCAAATCGTTTATTGTAATTGCGATAATCCTTCAGAATCTAATTTTTATCAATATTTCGTAGATAATTTCAAAGATTTGGGGTTAAAGAAACTCATACTTTCACATTATACAAAAGATGGCTCGGCTCATTATGTAGAATACACCCCAGAAAATACTATAAAGAAAAATCTTGATGGTAATGGTGATTTCAGAAGCAATGAATGTATTGAATTACTTAAACAATCTACAATTATAGTTACAAATCCACCATTTTCTCTTTTTAGAGAGTATGTTTCACAACTCATTGAACATAATAAAAGATTTTTAATAATTGGCAATGTAAATGCTTTAACATATAAAGACATCTTTAAACTCATTCGTGATAATAAAATATGGATAGGTGCTAGTATCCGTAGCGGTGATAGAGAATTTAGAGTCCCATCTGATTATGCTTTAAATACTTCTGGATCCAGAGTAGATGCAAACGGAATACAATACATCCGAGTTAAAGGTATTAGATGGTTTACTAATTTAGATTATGAAGGTCGCCATAAGTATCTATCACTTAAAAATTACTTTAATCCATCCGATTATCCTTCATACGATAACTATGATGCTATAGAAATAAATCAAGTTAAAAAAATCCCTCAAGATTATGATGGAATTATGGGAGTACCTATAACATTCATTGATAAATATAACCCAAAACAATTTCACATCATTGGGCTTTGTGCATCTGCTGGTTATGATAAGGATATTGTCGGAATACCATTGTCTATCAAGAATCAAAAAAAAGTTGATGCAAGACCTATAATAAAAGGTAAAGTCAAGTTTGCAAGAATATTCATAAAGCGAAATTATTCATAAATAGAACTTTCTTAGATCATTTACTATAATGCAATAAACCATAGATATGGGCTGAACTCTCCCTAAAGGGTTTAAGCCCTATCTAATATAAGATATATAGAAACTGAATCCTTTATATTATACCCCAGCCATGAACGAATTACAAAATCTATCAACTGAATACCTGTTTGAAAAATTATTACCATCCTCCATGAATGTAGATGGAGAAATATATCATTTTAAAATGATTAAAGATAGTAATGGATATATCATAAATTATGAAAATGATCTTAATATAGAATTAGGTGAAGCCTACAGATCAGATGCTACTCTTCGGAGAACGGTAGAGGGTATGATTTTCTGGTTGAAACTTCGTGGATATACCAGATATATGCCGTATGATTATAGAAAAAGATATGAGAGAATTTTTAATATCTATATCCCTAATCCAAGAGTTATATCAACTTAAGAATTCTTTAATATATTCTCTGGTTGTAAGCTCGTAGGGGAGTCTACCCTTATTGTCTTTAATGTCTTTTCTAGCACCTGCTTTTATGAGCATTTTAATAGTTTCAAAATCATTCATAGCTGCAACAGTATGTAAAGGGGTTAGACCATCATTATCTTGCACATCCAGACTAGCACCTGTATCTATGAGTATTTGTGCATATTCGCTCTGATACGTACACTTATGTAGTGCTGTCCTACCATCTTTATCTTGCAGATCCAAATCCGCTCCTGCATCTATAAGCATCTTGACAATTTCAATATGTTCTTTACCTATAGCATAATGCAATGCTGTCATTCCATTATTAGTTTGCACATTCACATCAGCCCCAGCATTTATTAGTTTTTCAGCAATATTAATAAAGTTTTTATATGTGGATCTAAGCAATACAGTCCAACCATTAGTATCTTGTACATCCAAATTCGCCCCTGCACTTATTAATGTATTAGCCAATTCAAATTTCATATATCTAATAGCATAGTGCAATGGATTATCACCACCCATATTTTTGTTATCCAAATCAGCCCCAGCTTCTATAAGCATATTAAAAATTTCTGGGCTATGATTTACAGCATATTGCAATGCTGTATCACCATATTCATCTCGTAAATTCAAATCAGCACCTGCATCTATAAGCATCCTTGCGATTTCTGTGTGATTTTTAATTGTTGCATACATCAGTACAGTCCGTTTAAAACCATAACCATCTTCATCCTGACGCTCTAAATCTGCTCCTAGAGCAATTAGATCCCTTACAAGATTCAGGTTTGGTTTAGAACTATTAATTTCTTGCATAAGCATTGCATGTCTCTGACTAGGAAACAAAATCATTAAATCGTATGGATTGTAATCTTCAAAATTCTCAAAGAGTTTTAGGTATTTCATGGCTTTAGGAGTTTTTTAAGTTCTTCAGTCTCTGCAAGTTCGTAGGGAAGTTTACCATCTTTATCTTCAATATCTTTTCTAGCTCCAGCATCTACAAGAATCTGTGCGATTTCTTCTTTCTCCCACTCTGCAGCCCAATGTAGAGGGGTCATGCCCGATACATCCTGTACATCCTTATCTGCACCTGCATCTATCAGGATTCGTGCGATTTCTACTCGTCCATTTAGCACAGCCCTGTGCAGAGGTGTATTATCCCAATTATCTTGCAGATTCAAATCCGCCCCTGCATCTATAAGCATCCTCGCAATTTCTACTCGCCCATTATTTGCAGCCACGTACAGAGGTGTCCGACCTTTATTATCTTGTGGATTCACATTCGCCCCTGCATCTATGAGCATCCTTGCAATTTCTACTCGCCCAAATTTTGCAGCCCAGTGCAGAGGTGTCTCACCATTATCATCTTGCAAATCCAAATTCGCGCCAGCATCTATCAGAATTCTTGCAATTTCTACTTTACCATATTTTGTAGCCCAGTGCAGAGCTGTAGAATTATAATTCTCTTCATCCTGCCAATCGAGATTCGCCCCTAGGACAATTAGATCCCTTACAAGGTTCAGGTTTGGTTTAGAACTATTAATTTCTTGCATAAGCATTGCATGTCTCTCACTAGGAAACAAAATCATTAAATCGTATGGATTGTAATCCTCAAAATTCTCAAAGAGTTTTAGGTATTTCATAATTCATATATTTTTTACATGTAATCTAAATCACTAAAGTCCATTTCGTCCCAAGTCATATCATTATTATTCGTAATAGTTCGGTCTGCTCCAGCGTCTATAAGCATTTTTTTAATAGAAGGGCTACGTAAAGTAGAAAAATGCAAAGGTGTATTACCTTCAATGTCCTGAATATCCAAATTCACCCCAGCTTCTATAAGCATCCTAGCGATTTCGGGTCGATTCCTCCACACAGCCATATGTAACGCAGTCAAACCTTCATTATTCTGAATATCCAAATTTGCCTTTGCATCAATAAGTATCTGTGCGATTTCAGGAAATTCATCCTCAACAGCCTTATACAAAGCAGTATCACCATACTTATCCTGAATATCTAAGTCCGCTTTGGCATCCACAAGCATACTCACGATTTCAGGACGATCCCATAACACAGAATGATGTAACGCAGTATAACCACGATACCCTTCATCTTGCCAATCAAGGTTTGCTCCTAAAGTAATTAGGTCACTTACGAGATTCAGGTTTGGTTCACTTTTCTCAATCTCCTGAATAATTATCTCCGTCTTCTTATTTGGAAACATAACCATTAGTTCGTAAGGATCGTAAGAACCATACGAATCAAAGTTCTCAAAGAGTTTAATATATTTCATGGTCTTAATAAGTTTTTAAGTTCATAGTTATTTGTAAGGTCGTAGGGGAACTTACCTGCAATATTTGATATATCCTTTCTAGCCCCTGCAGCTATAAGCATCCGTGCAATTTCTACTCTCCCATTATCTGCGGCCCTGTGCAGAGGTGTCTGTTCCGAATTATCTTGCACATTCAAATCCGCCTTTGCATCTATAAGCATCCTTGCAATTTCTGTTTCTCCCTCATTTGCAGCCCAGTGCAGAGGTGCCCAACCATCATTATCTTTCAAATTCACATCAGCTCCCGCCCCTATAAGCATCCTTACAACCTCTACTCGCCCATTCCACGCAGCCCAGTGCAGAGGTGTCTTACCATAATTAGTTTGCACATTCACATTCGCCCCTGCGTCTATAAGCATCCTTACAATTTCTACTCGCCCATCCCTTGCAGCCCCGTGTAGAGGTGCCCAACCATCATTATCTTCATCCTGCCAGTCCACATTCGCCCCTAGGACAATCAGGTCACTTACGAGGTTCAGGTTTGGATTAGATTTCCCACACTCCCTAATAATCATCTCAGCCTTCTTATTCGGAGGAATAATCATCAGTTCATACGGATCATGAGGTTCAAAATCCTCAAAAAGTTTTAGGTATTTCATACACATAGTATTTTTATTCATCCTATATATCCAAATTCCACCACATTCTAAAGTATTTGCATATCTCACCATTTTTTATTATCTTTGTAACCTTGTTTAATTATCAATCGCTAAAAATGAAAAAAACAATAGAAGAACAATCAAGCATAGCACATGGTTTATGCGATGAAGCAGATGCTTCCAACCTCCGACTTACTCGTAATAAGAAAGGAGAACTCATTCGTTTATTACTCGATTTAAAAAAATCATATAGAAATCTAGAATCTACTGGTATTATTCCAAAAGGATATGATCGCTATATGAATGATATGTTCGTAATGCTAGAACATCGTATTACATTTAGAAAGTAAAGGTGATATATGGAATTATGGAAACCCTTATCAATAATTGTTATAGCGATTATTGGAACGAACTCACTTAATCTAATAGGTAAGCATCTACCGAAACGAAGAAGAAAATACGCTTATCTGTATTTTGAAGAAACCCCAAAGATACCTAGGTGGGCTTTGATTCACTTCTGGATCTGGATACTTTCATTTGCCCTAATTGTAGTTATTATCTATTACTAAAAATGGCTCTGATCGTATACTCATATAGTATATTGGATCAAAGCCATTACCTTTGGGAAGAGGGGATTATTTCTTTACACTTGCTCTTCTTGTAGAACTTGTAGCATTTGTGCTATTTGCAGTATTTGCTGGAGCAACTGTTTTAGCTGTGTTTGTTGATGTAGCTTTTGTAGCATTAGGTTTAGCCACCGCTTTTTTAGCAACTGGCTTTACGCTATTGATAGCAAATCGAACATTGTAAGCACCATGTGCCGCTGGACGAATTTCATAGAGGAAAAGAGTCGTAGACTTCTTTTGACCTTCTTTGTTAATCCATGCCAATGCTGTACGCAAATTCTCGAAATTGCGTGTTTCAACTGTAAGTTTGCGTTGACCTTTATTTTCATCTGGTCTAACTGATTCTGACAATCTACCGTTTGCATTAACGATGAATGTCGGAGTTTTTACGAACACAATGTTGTTCATAAGAGTATTCCTTTAGGAAATTAAAAAAAGTGTTTAAGACAAATGCAATTTACGAAAATTGCTTTAAATAAACAAGAAATATTTTAATGCAATGAAAATTATTGTGGGGATAGATAATGCGATAACAGAAAATTTAATTGTGCTTTTAATAGACATAATCTGTAGTTTCGGTTGCCAGATAATAAGAAACGCATTAGGATCCTCTGGGATATGATAATAATCTACAACCACTAAACCACCAACAGAAAACTGAACATCCATATCTGCTATGTAAATGTTTTTGTCCTTTGCAATCTCCATGAGCCTAGTAGTCATGATTTCATCAGGATCTCCCAAGTCCTCATCGCGCAAGCGAACCACTGTGTAAATTTCACCTATATTATTCTGTCTAAGATTAAGAGCTTTCCATTGCTCAGAGGTGTTGTATTTTGAAACTACTCTACGGAAATAAATATAGTTGAGTATATCAAGGATATAAAGTTTCAAGAATTTAATCATTGTATAGGTTCCTTAGGGATTTTTAGTTATACAAATATACGGATAAAAAGTTTAAATTTCTAACATATTTTTTAGTTCTTGGTTTGCTGTGAGGTCGTAGGGGAGTTTACCTCTATCGTTTGGTATATCCTTTCTAGCCCCTGCATCTATGAGCATATTCACAATCTCTTCTCGCCCATCATAAGCAGCTATGTGCAGAGGTGTCCAATCATCTTCATCTTGCACATTGACATTTGCTTTTGCATCTATAAGCATCCTCACAATTTCTACTCTCCCGCGCCTTGCAGCCCTATGCAGAGGTGTCCGATCTTCATTATCATGTGCATTCACATCCGCCCCAGCGTCTATAAGCATCTGTACAATTTCTAATCGCCCATATTCCGCAGCATCGTGCAGAGGTGTATAGCCCCATTCATTTTGCACATTCAAATCCGCCCCTGCATCTATAAGCATCCTTACAATTTCTACTTTCCCATAACTTGCAGCCCAGTGCAGAGGTGTCCAACCATCTTCATCTTTCAGATTCAAATCCGCCCCTGCGGCTATAAGCATCCTCACAATTTCTACTCTCCCATAAAATGCAGCCCAGTGCATAGGTGTCCTATTCCCATTATCTTCATCCTGCCAATTCACATTAGACCCTAGAACAATTAAATCACTTACAAGGTTCAGGTTCGGCACATCCTTTTTAATCTCCTCAAAAAAAATTTTAAGTCTTTCATCAGGAAACATAATCATCAAATCATATGGGTTGTATTCTTCAAAGTTCTCAAAAAGTTTAATGTATTTCATGGTTTTAGGAGTTTTTTAAGTTCTTCAGTTCTCATAAGGTCGTAGGGGAACTTACCATCTTCATTTGGTATATCCTTTCTAGCCCCTGCATCTATAAGCATTCTTGCAATTTCTATTTCTCTATACTCTGTAGCTCTATGCAGAGGTGTATAACCACTTTTATCTTGCACATCCACATACGCCCCTGCATCTATAAGCAGCCGTGCGATTTCTACTTGCCCATTAATTGCAGCCCTGTGCAGAGGTGTATAACCGATATTAGATTGCACATTCAATTTTGCCCCTGCGTCTATAAGCATCCGTACGATTTCTGTTCTTCCATTCATTACAGAATAGTGTAGAGGTGCCCAACCGCTATTATCTTGCACATTGATAGTGCCTAAACTGATTAAGTCCCCCACGAGATTCAGGTTTGGTTCCCATTTCTCGATTTCCTCAATAAAAAGTTTAAGTCTTTCACCAGGAAACATAATCATCAAATCGTATGGGTTATAATCTTCAAAGTTCTCAAAGAGTTTTAGGTATTTCATACATGTAGTATTTTTATTCATCCTATATATCAAAAAAACCATAGATTATCTCAACCTATGGTTTTTTCACTTCCTCAATTTTTCTCAGATTATCGCTTCCGATCACCAGGATTCATATAGTTTCTAGAGCGCAAATACGAACCCCAAGAACCTACAGTTCCTATGGGACGCTTCTCATACCAAAGCCAATAATCATATACGCTATCATACCAACTGGAATACACAGCATATCCACGCTTTCTAGCTTCTGCTAGAGTTTTTCTACGCTTTGCTAAACGCATTCCAAAGGCATTGTTTTGATCACGAAAAATCTTTGATTTAAAATTACCAGATTCTCTTTGAGCATGTCTGAAAATTTCATCAATATGTTTCGTAGGTAGCCCAGATTCTCTAAGGGCATCTTTAAATGCAAGAGGATCAAAACTACGATTCTTAAATTTCTTAGCAAACTGATTATATCTATCAGCATTAAATTCACTCCGAGCAAACCCATAGTTGCTCATTCCTATAGCGATCATTACAATGACCATCAACCTACAAATCATCTTACCTCCAAACAATATAAAAAATACATTATATCACCCTACGAATATCAGGAAATATAATCACTAAGGATTCTGGTTCTATACCCATTGTTTTCATATAGTCCACAACCTTGCGTAATATTATATCACGACCCAGACGGATCTTTGATTTCACCGTATTAATCTTTAAATCTCTACGCCTAGCAATAACGCCATACGATAAACCACGAACTTCTCTATCATACACACAATCTCTGTATACATCAGAAAGTCCCTGAATCTCGTAGATAATCCTCTGATGAAGAACTCCTAATAAAGGCTCAAGGTCAATATCAAATGATTCATCTGATAATTCATCAGAAACTGTATCATCATCAGTAGCATCAATTCCACGAATTGAATATACTGTTCCTCCAGATCCCTCACGAATCTTGTCTTGCTTCTTTTCTTGATTTAACCAAGCATATGCCGCATTCTGAGCTATATTATACACCCATGTAGAAAATGCACCACGCTCGGAATCATATTGTCCTATATTTTGAATGATAGAACAGAATGTCTCTGAAACTATATCGTGGGCTATATCCTCATCTCTAACTATTCGGTGAACATGTCTAAATAGTCCATTGTAATACTGAGAATATACTCCTTTAAAATACTTATCGTCTTTCGTGTCTAACCATAATTCTAATGAATCATTCTTTTTTCGCATAGTTGTGGTTTATTTTTAGATCTCTAAAGATCATCACAATATACAAAAAATATCAATATCATCCAAATAAAAAAAGGGAATGCAGAAAAAAATTCTACATTCCCTCAAGATTCCAACAATTGTATTAGTTTCTGTCTCTTACAAAAAGACCGATAGCTGGAACAGCAACACCAGCAACCACAACCAAATACAATCCGATACCAATGCTCATGGCACTACGGACACCAATGAGAATTGGATTATCGCCATCGGGAAGACTTGAGTTGAAATCAATAATCTTGTACAATCCCATAAGACCCGCAAGAAGTGCTGGACCCATAGCAATGTACACATTCATTTTGGTCAAGTTTGCTCTTCTATTACCAATAACGCTGATAATAGTAGGAACCAAGAACAAAATAAGTGTCAACCAACCATCACCTTTGATACCAGATACAGAACCGAAAGGTAATTCGATCCAAGGTAAAAATGATGCTACAATACCTAGAACAGAAGCTGCAAGAATGAATAATCTTTGCTTGTTCATAATAAAACTCCATATTCCTACTCATTTGGCTTTTCGGATACCGCCCCTTTTTTAAAAAAGTGGTTAAAGGTAACCACATACTCTAATTATGAATTTTGTTTAAATTTTTCAACGATTTTGTTAATCTTCTTAGCTGAAGTTCCACTAAGTTCAACTGCTTCACCATTCACAGTTACAAATAACTTAACAGATTCTTTCTTTACCTTCTCTGCCTTGCTCTTATTCATAGATTCAAGACGCTCAATTCTCCAAGCCTTCATCATATCGACAATCTCTTTGCTGAATATAACTTTCCCATCACTAAAATCCCAATGGATTCCCTTACGAAATACAGGTCTCCTAGGATTTTTTGATGTTGTTGAACTATCCCTCAGAGTGTAAATCTTCTGAATTGGAAGATTCAATAACTCACTAGCTTCTTTAGCGGATATAATATTTCCTTTACTAATTTTCATCTTTTATTTCCTTTATTGATAAATTCATTTACTTACATTACGCTTACGTCTTGAAAGAATCCTCTCAAGGCCTACTGGATAAAATACTACATCCGATCCTCTCCAGTCCCAGTCTACACCTTTCTGCAATACTGGCTTTACATCATAGAGTTTGCTCTTAACTTTTACTCTTTGTCCATTTCGCATCTGATGGATACGAGGTGCGGTTACACCTGTAATCTCACTTATTTGATTCGTTGTGTACACCTTCTCATGTGTCTTCTCTTCTAACATAGGTTTCTTTCCTTAGAATTAGTTAAATAATAATTTCTTTACTTTCTATATGCAATATAATACAATCTAACTAAATAACCAAATCTTTTTTATTATCACATTTCATCTTTAACGAGATATGAACAAATATAAACATATAGAGTGATATAAAGCAAATAAAAAATCCTAGGTGAACGCAAGGGCGTACATACACAAAAAACACTTGATTTTATATTGAAAAATTTATTAGGTTGCATTCAAAGTTAAAAGTAAAAGAAAACCCCTCAAATTTTCATAAATAACGAGAGGGGTTTTTATCTTCTATAGTATTCCTTATTCTATAGCGAGTAGTTCTTCCATTTGCCAGTCATTCGCAAGATCGTAAGGGGTTTCACCATATGTATTCCGAATATCCTTTCTAGATCCTTCCTCTATCAACATCCTTACAAATTCTACATTAGTAAATTCCGCAGCCCAGTGCAAAGGTGTCTGACCAATTTCATCTTGCCCATTCACATCTGCACTAGCCTCTATAAGCATTCGTGCTAACTCTTCTTGACCATTTGACGCAGCCCAGTGCAGAGGTGTCATACCTCTATTATCTTGTACATTGACATCAGCCCCTGCCCCTATAAGCATCCGTGCGATCTCTAATTCCTTATATTTTACAGCATAATGAAGTAGTGTTCTATTTTGGTCATCTTCATTCTGCCAATCCACATTTACCCCTAAGACGATCAGGTCATTTACAAGATTTAGTTTCGGATAAGATTTTTTGATCTCATCCATAATCATCTCAGCCTTCCTATTCGGAGGAATAATCATCAGTTCATAGGTATCGTAAGAATCAAAACTTTCAGAAAGATTTGGCTTTAAAAGTTTTTTAAGTTCTGGGGTTCTCGCAAGGTCGAATGGGATTTGGCCTTTATTGTTCTGAATATCCTTTCTAGCCCCTGCATCTATGAGCATCCTTACAATTTTTACTTGCCCACGACTTGCAGCCCAGTGTAGAGGTGTATTGCTCCATTCATTTTGCACATTCACATTCGCCCCTGCATCTATAAGCATCCTTGCGATTTCTACTCGCCCATTCCACGCAGCCATGTGCAGAGGTGTCCAACCATTGTTATTTTCATCCTGCCAATTCACATTCGCCCCTAGGACGATTAGGTCACTTACAAGGTTCAAGTTTGGCTTATCGCTATTAATCTCCCACATAATCAACTCAGCCTTTTTATTGGGTGGGATAATCATCAGTTCGTATGGATCATGAGGTTTAAATGCCTCAAAAAGTTTAATGTATTTCATGACTTTAATAGTTTTTTAAGTTCTTCAGTCTCCGCAAGGTCGTAGGGAAACTGACCTCGATTGGTTGGTATATCCTTTATAGCCCCTGCGTCTAGGAGCATCTTAATAACCTCTATTTGCTCATATTCTGCAGCATAGTGCAGAGGTGTCCAACCCCACTCATCTTGTAGATTCAAGTCCGCTCCTACATCTATCAACATCTTAGCAATTTCTGTTTTTCCATAACTCGCAGCATCATGTAGAACCGTCCAACCTTCATGGTCTTGTATATCAACATCCGCCCCAGCCCCTATAAGTATCTCCACGATTTTTGTTTTTGTAGAACTTACAGCTAAGTGTAAAGGAGTTTGCTCCTTATTGTCCTGTATATTCACATCAGCCCCAGCCTCTATAAGCATCTGCGTGATTACTATTTCCCCAAATCCTGCGGACAAATGTAATACAGTTTGATTTCGTCTATCCACATCCTGCCAATCCAAATTTGCTCCTAATGTAATCAAATCTTGTATGAGACTTAGGTTTGGATTTTCTCTGTAAATCTCCAACAGAATCATTTCAGCCTTCACATTCGGAGGAATAATCATTAGTTCATAGGGGTCGTGTGAATCAAAACTTTCAGAAAGATTTGGATTTAGGAGTTTTTTAAGTTCTTGGTTATTTGTAAGGTCGTAGGGGAACTTACTTTCATTATCCCGAATATCCTTTCGAGCTCCTGCGTCTATAAGCATCCTTGCAATTTCTACTTGCCCATTCCTTGCAGCCATGTGCAGAGGTGTCCAATCTCCATTATCTTGCGCATCCACATCCGCTCCAGCATCTATGAGCATCTGTGCGATTTCTGTTTTCCCAAACTCTGCAGCCCTGTGCAGAGGTGTCCAACCCCACTCATTTTGCAGATTCAAATCCGCCCCTGCATCTATAAGCATCCGTGCAATTTCTACGCTCCCTTCACCTGTAGCCCTGTGCAGAGGCGTAGAACCATCTTCTTTTTGTAGATTCAAATCCGCCTTTGCATCTATAAGCATCCGTGCGATTTTTATTTCCCTATAATATGCGGCTATGTGCAGAGCTGTCCGACCTTCTTTATCTTGCAGATCCAAATCCGCCCCTGCATCTATAAGCATCTGTACAATTTCTACATTTCCATAATATGCAGCCATGTGCAGAGGTGTCCAACCATCGTTATCTTGCACATTCAAATCCGCCCCTGCATCTATAAGCATCCTTGCGATTTCTACTCGCCCATTCCACGCAGCCATGTGCAGAGGTGTCCAACCATTGTTATCTTCATCCTGCCAATCCACATTCGCCCCTAAGACAATCAGGTCACTTACGAGGTTCAGGTTTGGTTTCCATTTCTTAATCTCATCCACAATCATCTCAGCCTTTTTATTCTGAGGAATCATCATTAGTTCGTATGGATCGTGAGGTTCAAAGTCCTCAAAGAGTCTTAGGTATTTCATACATATAGTATTTTTATTCATCCTATATATCCCAAGTCCACCAAAGAAATCCTAGGTGAACGCAAGGGTGTACCTACCCCTAAATCCAAAGATATATAGAACTATATTTGGAAATCTAAACATTTTTTATTATCTTTGAAATAAAAACACTAAAGGAAAGTCATTATGAAAAACCGTAAATCAAAAAAATCCGAAATAACAGATTACGAAAGAATCAAAACACAATACGAAGAATTCATCAAACACAAGCCCGATGGATTGGTTTATTCAGAAGTCCTGTATGACCCAGCAATGATTAAAAGGAATCCTAAACCTCCCCGCGATCCTCGTATTCCTTCAAAATCTTAAAGACTGTCTTCTTAAATCTATTGACAGCCCATTCACGCTTAAGATTTCTAGCACCTGTCAATTCCCTTAAGTGCTCAAAATACTTCCGAAGTGCCTGAGAAGTCGCAATAGGTACATCACCCACTTTTATCATATTGAGCAATTCCCCATATGACTTATCGGGATAAGTAGCCAAAAGAGTTTCCACAAACTCAGAAGCATGTGCCCCAATCTCTATCGGCTCAGAAAGATATCCAATAAGCCAATCATCAAATTCTTCTTGTGATTCAATCTCATCTGGACTCTTATAACTGGAAATCTTCATAAGACGCTTTGTAGATAGAATAGATTTCAATTTCTGTATGAAATGCGTAATCTCATGAGCAATAAAAGGAACTACACGCTTCCTCACAAATTCATCCACCATTTCCTCTATGGAACGATTCAAATATCCATATTTACTTAAAATCACAAATGTATAAAAAAGAATAAGACTAAAATTAAACTTAATGTTAAACGCAAAATATAGATCATTAATATTCGGATTATCATCTATATTATCTCCAGCCTTAGTTCTCTGACCAAAACCAGCACCCGAAGAAAAATCAATAAATGTACTAAATCTCTCAAATTCAGCCTCAAGTCCACCTTTTATTTCATCATCCCCACTCATAATCTTTTGAATAAGAGATTCCTTACCTCCCCTAAATGCACCTGAACTTGTACGCTTGTGGAGAATCTTCATTATATCAAAATCATCAGAAATCCATGTTCCATCTGGTTCTATCAAAATATTCTGTAGTAATACCTTTACTTGCTCCTCATTCGTTAAATCACTACCATCCAAATACTCCCTCTTAATATACGCATTGATATGTCCCTTTAATTCATCCTGAATCCCCAATATCTTTTTAATAATAGGTATATCAATCCCTATAAGCCTGAACATTTCCTTATTACTTAATAATCCATGTAAATCCCCCAATTTCGTATTCTCATCTATCATCTCAGCCAATTCTAAAAATAAAGGCTTAACTATCCCACCAATCCCCCTCAAAAAATCTCTCCTAATAACTATAGCTTCATTTAGCTCACTTATTTCAGATTCCCTAATGTATTGTATAAAGTCAGAAAATGAAGTTCTCATACCGTTTGTTCTTTTTATCTATATATCCAATCATGGCTTTAAAAGTTTTTTAAGTTCTTGGTTATTTGCAAGGTCGTAGGGGAGCTTACCCTCATTATTAGGAATATCCAACTTAGCCCCAGCATCTATAAGCATCCTCACGACCTCTACTTGCCCATATCTTGCAGCCCTGTGCAGAGGTGTCCAATCTCCATTATCTTGCACATTCACATTCGCCCCTGCATCTATAAGCATCCTTACAATCTTTACATACCCATCCATTGCAGCCACGTGCAGAGGTGTCCAATCCCATTCATCTTTCACATTCAAATCCGCCTTTGCATCTATAAGCATCCGTGCAATTTCTACTCTCCCAAGACTTGCAGCCCATTGCAGAGGTGTCCTATTCCAATCATCTTCATCCTGCCAATCAAGATTCGCCCCTAGAACAATTAGGTCACTCACGAGATTCAGGTTTGGTTTATTCTTCTTAATTTCCCCTACGATCATCTCAGCCTTTTTATTCGGTGGAATAATCATCAGTTCATAGGGATCATACGATTCAAAGTTCTCAAAGAGTTTAAGGTATTTCATGACTTTAATAGTTTTTTAAGTTCTTCAGTTCTCGCAAGGTCGTAGGGGAGCTTACCATCTTCATCTGGTATATCCTTTCTAGCCCCTGCATCTATAAGCATTCGTGCAATTTCTACTTTCTCACCACTTGCAGCCACGTGCAGAGGTGTATTGCCCCATTCATTTTGCACATCCACATCCGCCCCTGCATCTATAAGCATCCTCGCAACCTCTACTCGCCCACGACTTGCAGCCCTGTGCAGAGGTGTACTACCCCATTTATTTTGCACATTCACATTCGCCTTTGCATATATAAGCATCTGAGCAATTTCTGCTTCCTCACCCCATGTAGCCCCATGCAGAGGTGTCCAACCATCTTCATTCTGTATATTCACATCCGCCCCTGCATCTATAAGCATCCTTGCAATTTCTATTTTCCCAAGCCTTGCGGCCGCGTACAGAGGTGTCCAACCATCTTCATCTTGTACATTCAAATCCGCCCCTGCGTCTATAAGCATCCGTGCAATTTCTACTCGCCCATACAATGCAGCCACATGCAGAGGTGTCCTACCATAGTTCTCTTCATCCTGCCAATTCACATTAGCCCCTAGGACAATCAGGTCACTTACAAGGTTCAGGTTTGGCTTAGATTTGCTAATCTCCTCAATAATCATCTCAGCCTTTTTATTGGGAGGAATAATCATCAGTTCGTATGGATCGTGGGAATCAAAACTTTCAGAAAGATTTGGATTTAGTAAATTTTTAAGTTCTTGGTTATTTGCAAGGTCGTAGGGGAGCTTACCCTCATTATTAGGAATATCCAACTTAGCCCCTGCATCTATAAGCATCCTTACAATTTCTTCTCGCCCATAATATGCAGCCCCGTGCAGAGGTGTCCAACCATCATTATCTTGCACATCCAGACTAGCCCCTGCGTCTATAAGCATCCTTACAATTTCTACTCTCCTATGATATGCAGCCCAGTGCAGAGCTGTATTACCATTTTTATCTTGCACATCCACATCCGCCCCTGCATCTATAAGCATTCTCACAATTTTTACTTGCCCATTCCTTGCAACTACGTGCAGAGGTCTCTCATCCCATTTATCTTGCACATCCACATCCGCCCCTGCGTCTATAAGCATCCTTACAATCTCTACTCGCCCAAACTCTGCAGCCCTGTGCAGAGGTGTCCTATTCCAATTATCTTCATCCTGCCAATCCAAATTCGCCCATAGGACAATTAGGTCACTCACGAGGTTCAGGTTTGGTTTATTCTTCTTAATCTCCCCTACGATCATCTCAGCCTTTTTATTGGGAGGAATAATCATCAGTTCGTAAGGATCGTAAGAATCAAAGTTCTCAAAAAGTTTTAGATATTTCATGACTTTAATAGTTTTTTAAGTTCTTCAGTTCTCGCAAGATCGTAGGGGAGCTTACCTGCAATATTTGATATATCCTTTCTAGCACCTGCATCTATAAGCATCCTTACAATCTTTACATACCCATAATTTGCAGCCACGTGTAGAGGTGTCCTACCATATTCATCCTGCACATTCACATCCGCCCCTGCATCTATAAGAATCCTTACAATTTCTACATTTTCATAATATGCAGCCCTGTACAGAGGTGTCATACCTCTATTATCTTCATCCTGCCAATCCAAATTCGCCCCTAGGACAATTAGGTCACTTACGAGATTTAAGTTAGGCTTAAATTTCTTAATCTCATCCACAATCATCTCGGCTTTTTTATTCGGTGGAATAATCATCAGTTCGTAAGGATCGTAAGAATCAAAACTTTCAGAAAGATTTGGATTTAAGAGTTTTTTAAGTTCTTCGTTTGTTGTAAGGTCGTAGGGGAGCTTACCATCATTATCCCGAATATCCTTTCTAGCCCCTGCCCCTATAAGCATCCTTGCAATTTCTACTTGCCCATTCCCTATAGCATAGTGCAGAGGTGCCCCATACCTTGCAGCATTATGCAGAGGCGTGTTACCCCTTTTATTTTGGATATCCTTATCCGCTCCTACATCTATAAGCATCTGTACAATTTCTATTTCCCCAAACATTGCAGCCAAATGCAGAGCTGTAGAACCATCTTCATCCTGCACATCCACATCCGCCCCAGCATCTATCAGCATCCTTGCAATCTCTACTTCTCCACAATCTATAGCATAGTGCAGAGGTGCATAGCCATATTTCTCTTCATCTTGCCAATCCAAATTCGCACCTAGAACAATTAAATCACTTACAAGGTTTAGGTTTGGTTCATCTTTATTGATTTCCTTCACAATCATCTCAGCCTTCTTATTGGGAGGGATCATCATCAGTTCGTAGGGATCATGAGGTTCAAAACTTTCAGTAAGATTTGGCTCTAGGAGTTTTTTAAGTTCTTCGGTTTTTGCAAGCTCGTAGGGGGTTCTACCTTCACTATCTCGAATATCCTTTCTAGCCCCTACATCTATAAGTATCTTAACAATTTCTACTTTTCCATTCATTACAGCCCAGTGCAGAGGTGTCCAATCCCAATTATCTTGCACATCCAACTTAGCCCCTGCATCTATAAGCATCTGTGCAACTTCTACTCGCCCATTTCTTGCAGCCCTGTGCAGAGGTGTCCAACCTTGCCAATCCTGCACATTCAAATTCGCCTTTGCCCCTATAAGCATCCTTACAATCTCTACTCGCCCAAACTCTGCAGCATAGTTCAGAGGTGTCCAATCCCATCTATCTTGCACATCCAAATTTGCCTTTGCATCTATCAGTATTCGTGCAACGTCTACTTTCCCACGCTCTGCAGCCCAGTGCAGAGCTGTACGCTTCCCATTATGTTCATCCCGCCAATCCACATTCGCCCCTAGGACAATCAGGTCACTCACAAGGTTCAGATTCGGCTCATCCTTTTTAATCTCCTCTACAATCATCTTAGCCTTCACATTCGGAGGAAGAATCATCAGTTCGTATGGATCATACGATTCAAAATTCTCAAAGAGTTTAATATATTTCATAGCTTTAAAAGTTTTTTAAGTTCTTCTGTCTCTGCAAGGTCGTAGGGGAGATTACCTACATTATCTCGAATATCCTTATCCGCTCCTGCATCTATAAGCATCCTTGCAATCTCTAATCGCCCATAATATGCAGCCCTGTGCAGAGGCGTGTTACCCCTTTTATTTTGGATATCCTTATCCGCTCCTACATCTATAAGCATCTGTACAATTTCTATTTCCCCAAACATTGCAGCCCTGTGCAGAGGTGTCCAACCATATTCATCTTGCACATTCAAATCCGCCTTTGCCCCTATAAGCATCCGTGCGATTTCTACTCTCCCACGCTCTGCAGCCACGTGCAGAGGTGTCCAGCCATATTTCTCTTCATCTTGCCAATCCAAATTCGCACCTAGAACAATTAAATCACTTACAAGGTTTAGGTTCGGTTCATCTTTATTGATCTCCCTTACAATCATCTCAGCTTTCTTATTCGGAGGAATCATCATCAGTTCATAAGGATCATGAGCTTCAAAGTCCTCAAAGAGTTTAATGTATTTCATGGCTTTAAAAGTTTTTTAAGTTCTTCAGTTCTCGCAAAATCGTAGGGAAGCTTACCTTCATCATCCCGAATATCCTTTCTAGCACCTGCCCCTATAAGCATTTTCACAATCTCCACCTGCCCATTCCATGTAGCTTCACGCAGAGGTGTACGATTAAATTTATCTTGCACATTGACATCAGCCTGAGCTTCTATGAGCATCCGTGCGATTTCTACTTTATCCCATCTTATAGCCTTGTGCAGAGGTGTCACTCCATCTTCATCCTGCCACTCCAGATTCGCCCCTAGGACAATCAGATCACTTACAAGGTTTAGGTTTGGCTTCCATTTCTTAATCTCCTCAATAATCATCTCAGCTTTCTTATTCGGAGGGATAATCATTAGTTCGTACGGATCGTGGGAATCAAAACTTTCAGAAAGATTTGGCTTTAAAAGTTTTTTTAGTTCTTGGTTATTTGTAAGGTCGTAGGGGAGTCTACCTTCTTCATCCCGAATATCCTTTCTAGCCCCTGCGTCTAGGAGCATCCTTACGATTTTTACTCGCCCATCATAAGCAGCTATGTGCAGAGGTGTCCAATCTCCATTATCTTGCGCATCCACATCCGCTCCAGCATCTATAAGCATCCTTGCGATTTCTACTTTCCCATAATATGTAGCAAAATGCAGAGGTGCCCCATCCACTTTATCTTTCACATTCAAATCCGCCCCTGCATCTATAAGCATCCTTGTAACCTCTACTCTCCCCTGCTCTGCAGCCCAGTGCAGAGGTGTACAACCTCTATTATCTTTCACATTCAAATCCGCCTTTGCCCCTATAAGCATCCGTACGATTTCTACAATCCCATTTTTTGCAGCCCAGTGCAAAGGTGTCCGCCCATAGTTCTCTTCATCCTGCCAATCCAGATTCGCTCCTAATGTAATTAAGTCTTGTATAAGGTTCAAATTAGGCTTAGATTTCTTAATCTCCTCAATAATCATCTCAGCCTTTTTATTCGGTGGAATGATCATCAATTCGTAGGGATCATAGTCCTCAAAATTCTCAAAGAGTCTTAGGTATTTCATATATGCAGTCTTTTTATATCACCTTATATATCCCTCATATAACGGAAATATCCGATTTATATCCCCAAACTCATCTTCCCCCAAAAACTTTCTTCATCTCTAAACTATGTACAAGCTCGTAAGGGGTCTTCCCTTCCAAATTTTTTATATCTACACTCGCCCCAAAATCCAATAATATCTCGGCTATATCAATAGTATTATACTCAGCTGCCATGTGTAATGCTGTATAACCTATATTATCCTGATAATCAATCCTAGCACCTAAACGTATAAGAACCTCCAAGGCTTCTGGACTATTGTGAAATGCAGCAGAATGTAAAGGTGTCTGCTGATCAATATCCTCAGCATCCACATGAGCTCCACCCTCTATAAGCACCTTAGCGATTGTAGCACGATTATAAATCGCACTATAATGTAAAGGACTCAAACCCAAATTATCCACAGCCCTCACATCAGCACCACCATCCAATAACATCCGAACTATCTCAGTACGACCTTTCTTCACCGCCTCATGTAACACACTCCAACGCTCATAATGACCAATCTGACAATCAAGATTCGCCCCCAAACTAATTAAAACCTGAATCAAATCTAAATTCGGTTCTTCCTTCCGAATCTCTCTCGCAATCATCTCAGCTTTCTTATTCGGAAACATAACCAGTAACTCATATGGATCATACATAAACTACCTCAAACACCTAAAAAATACAATATACTCATAATCCCTATAATCTACAACTGAATTATTTCCCACTCAAAATCCTTTGCATCCATGCACTCCTAGAAAGCCTAAAAGGAATCTCACCCCATTTATTCTGAATGTCCTTTCTAGCCCCAGCATCCACAAGCATCTGAGCGATATTAGGCTGATTCTCCCTCGCAGCCAAATGTAAAGCTGTACTACCATCTTTATCCTGAATATCTAACTTCGCCCCAGCCCCTATAAGCATCTGCACGAGTTCTTCGCCCCATGGCCACTTCCAATTTCCAGCCCCTCGAACAGCCCAGTGCAGTGGTGTACGACCCCGACAATCTGGAATATTCACCCCTGCTTTACCACTATTCAATATCATCTTAGCCATTTCAGTTCTACCCTCCGACATAGCCAGATTTAACACAGTCCTGCTATGTTTATCCTGCACATTCAAATCCGCCCCTGCTCCTATAAGCATCTGAAGGATTTCTGAGTGGTTACGCCTTACAGCTAAATGTGATGCTGTAAAATCATCAGTATAAGGAGCTATCCCATCAAGATTAGTACCTAAGGCAATCAGATCACTTACAAGATTCAGGTTTGGTTCCCATTTCTTGATTTCCTCAATAAGCATTTTAAACCGTTCATCAGGAAACATAACCATCAAATCATATGGGTTGTAATCCTCAAAGTCCTCAAAGTCCTCAAAGAGTCGTAGGTATTTCATGGCTTTAGAAGTTTTTTCATTTTTTGGCTTCTCGCAAGATCGTAGGGGGTTCTACCTTCATCATCCCGAATATCCTTTCTAGCCCCTGCCCCTATAAGCATCCTTGCAATTTCTACTCGCCCATCCCTTGCGGCCAAGTGCAGAGGTGTCTGTTCAAATTCATTTTGTACATTCACATCCGCCCCTGCCCCTATAAGCATTCTTGCGATTTCTACTCTCCCAGTACCTGCAGCCCAGTGCAGAGGTGTACGACCATCTTCATCTTGCACATCCAAATTCGCCTTCGCATCTATAAGCATCTGAACGATCTCTAATATCCCATCCCTTGTGGCATAGTGCAGAGGTGCCCAATCATCAGTATCTTGCACATTCACATCCGCCCCAGCATCTATAAGCATCCTTGCAATTTCTACTCTCCCATAATACGCAGCCCAGTGGAAAGGTGTATTATCATCGTTATCTTGAACATTCACATTCGCCCCTAGGACAATCAGGTCATTTACGAGATTCAGGTTCGGTTTATTCTTCTTAATTTCCCCTACAATCATTTCAGCCTTCTTATTCGGTGGAATTATCATTAGTTCGTAAGGATCATGAGGTTCAAAACTTTCAGAAAGATTTGGCTCTAGGAGTTTTTTAAGTTCTTCGTTATATGCAAGGTCGTAGGGGAGATTACCTTGATTGTTTGGTATATCCTTTCTAGCCCCTGCCCCTATAAGCATCCTAGCAATTTCTACTTGCCCATTCCCTATAGCATAGTGCAGAGGTGTCCAACCCCAGTTATTTTGCACATCCAAATCAGCCCCTGCGTCTATAAGCATCCTTACAACTTCTACTCGACCATACCCTGCCGCCCTGTGCAGAGGTGTCCTATTAAAATTCTCTCCATCTTGCCACTCTAGATTCGCCCCTAAGACAATCAGGTCACTTACGAGGTTCAGGTTTGGCTCAGATTTCTTAATTTCCCTCACAATCATTTCAGCTTTCTTATTCGGTGGAATAATCATTAGTTCATAGGGATCATACGATTCAAAGTTCTCAAAAAGTTTAATGTATTTCATGGTCTTAATAGTTTTTTAAGTTCTTGGTTACTTGTGAACTCGTAGGGGAGCTTACCTTCATTATTTGGTATATCCTTTCTAGCCCCTGCATCTATAAGCATCCGTGCAATTTCTACATTCCCATATATTGCAGCCACATGCAGAGGTGTCCAACCACTTTTATCTTGCACATCCACATACGCCCCTGCATCTATAAGCATCCGTGCAATTTCTACTTCAACACGCCTTGCAGCCACATGCAGAGGTGTACTACCATATTCATTTTGCACATTCACATTCGCCCCTGCGTCTATAAGCATCCGTGCAATTTCTACTTTCCCACGACTTGCAGCCATGTGCAGAGGTGTCCGATTAAAATCATCTTCATCCTGCCAATTCAGATTCGCCCCTAGGACAATCAGGTCATTCACAAGATTCAGGTTTGGTTCAGCCTTCTCAATCTCCCACAGAATCATTTCAGCCTGCTTATTTGGAGGGATAATCATCAGTTCGTAAGGATCGTGAGGTTTAAATGCCTCAAAAAGTTTAATGTATTTCATACACATAGTTTTTATTCATCCTATATATCCCAAACACCCCTAAGAAATCCTAGGGGAACGCAAGGGCGTACATACACAAAAACACTTGATTTTATTATTTTAATGGATGTAATAAAAGTTGCATAGTTAATCCAACCGCACGATCATATGGAAGTCTACCATCTTCATCTGGTATATCCTTTCTAGCACCCGCCTCTACAAGCATCCTCGCAATTTCAGGATTACTATTAAATGTAGACACATACAGAGGTGTCCAGCCATTGTCATCTTGTACATCCAACTTTGCACCCGCATCTATAAGCATCCGCACAATTTTAGGTCTTCTATGAAATACAGCAATATGTAAAAGTGTATTGTTACCACGATCCCGCCAATCTAAATCCGCCCCCAAAGCAATTAAGTCACTTACAAGATCCAGGTTAGCTTCATCAAATCCAACTTTCCTACACTCACTAGCAATCATCTCAGCCTTCTTATACGATGGAATCATCATCAACTCATAAGGATCGTGAGGTTTAAATGCCTCAAAAAGTTTAAGGTATTTCATGGTTTTAAAAGTTTTTTCATTTCTTCAGTCTTTGCAAGGTCGTAGGGGAGTCTACCTTCATCATCCCGAATATCCTTATTCGCTCCAGCATCTATAAGCATCTCTGCGATTTTTATTTCCCCAAATCTTGCAGCCCTGTGCAGAGGTGTATCTCCTTCTTCATCTTTCACATTTAAATCCGCCTCTGCGTCTATAAGCATCCTTGCAATTTCTACTCGCCCATACCATGGAGCCAAGTGCAGAGGTGCCTGGCCCCATTTATCTTGCACATTCAAAGCCGCCTTTGCCCCTATAAGCATCCTCACAATTTCTACTCGACCATCCCTTGCAGCCACGTGTAGCGGTGTCCAACCTTGCCAATCCTGCACATTCAAATCCGCCCCTGCGTCTATAAGCATCCTTACAATCTCTACTCGCCCAAACTCTGCAGCCACGTGCAGAGGTGTCTGACTCCTTTCATCTTTCACATTCAAATCCGCCTTTGCCCCTATAAGCATTCTTACAATTTCTACTCGCCCCCAACTTGCAGCCCAGTGCAGAGGTGTCTTACCACTTTTAGTCTGCAAATTCAATTTCGCCCCTGCATCTATAAGCATCCTAGCAATTTCTACTTTCCCATAATATGCAGCCCAGTGCAGAGGTGTCCAACCTTCATTATCTTGCACATTGATAGTGCCTAAACTGATTAAGTCACTTATGAGGTTCAGGTTCGGCTCATCCTTTTTAATCTCATGAATTAAAAGTTTAAGTCTTTCACCAGGAAACATAATCATCAAATCATATGGGTTGTATTCCTCAAAGTTTTCAAAAAGTTTTAGGTATTTCATACACATAGTTTTTTATTCATCCTATATATCCTAAACCCACCAAAGAAATCCTAAGGGAACGCAAGGGCGTACACACCCATAAATCAACAGAAATCCTCTACATTAAACAAAAACCTCAAAAACATACAAATACCCAAATATTAACATAACGCTTGATATAAACGATTATAGAGCATGATAGAATATAAGAAACCCTATGTAAAGAAATAACTAAATCATCATTAATACAAAAATCCCCTAAGAAACCCTAAAGAATCCTAGGGGAACATACTACAATTATCCCTTATTGCCAACATTCATAATATACCCAGATATCTCAGAAATCCCCTCAAGTACCAAAACCTCAGAAGATTCTAACTCACTATAATACTCACTCATTCTTCCAATCTCACCAATACCATCACGCCCACCTAATATAGTATTATTCAATCCCTCTATAATATCACCCAAAATAGAAGAAACCCGAACTAATAAATCCCTAAAACGATCAATAATAACATCACCCCCATTCACAGTATCCAAAAGATTCATAATATCCAACAAAGCAACACGCTTCTCCTCAAATCTCTCAACAGAATCAAAAGACAGTAATAACTCCTTCCACAATCTCTCAAATCTAACATGATTAGACATAATACCCTCTAGTATATCAGATTCCTCACGCATACCAGATGTCATAGATTCCATATCACTAGAACGTGAATAATAATTGCGTATATCTATAATTCGTCCAATCATATGTGAATAAGTATAAAGAATATCACTAATCTCTAAAATTAACTCACTAGAAACCTTACTCAAACTCTCACCCCCTAAATCAAGGAATAAAGAACGTAAATCCTTAACAATAGTATCTAACCTGTCAGAATCACTGTCAAACCTCATTCGTAATACATATTCAAATATATCCCTATATTTTATCATATGATCAGATATACGAAGTAGTATATCAAAATACTCCCGACTATCTGCATTACCCTTATATCTCTCAATCAATTCCCTATATCGATTCAAACTCTCAATCAAATCTAAAGATAACTCAGGGCTTCCATTGAATTCCTCAAATAACTTAATGTATTTCATAATATCACAGTTTTTTTACTTATTCCCATATATCCTAGTAATACCTGAGGGAATAAACATATAAATGATATTATGAGAGACTGAGATGAACTTGAGAATTGTGAGGGATGTGAGGATTGTGAGGGATTCATAGGGGAGCATATGGATTGTAAGGAACTGTGAGGGGCGTGGGAATCGTGGAAACTGTGAGGAATCCTAAGGGAACCTAAGGGACTGATAGTAACTTGAGGACTGTGAGGGAACTCTAGGGAATCCTAAGGGAATCCTAGGGATTGTAAGGAACTTGAGGATTGTGAGGGAACTCTAGGGGAGCCTAGGGAAGCCTAAGGGACTGATAGTAACTTGAGGATTGTGAGGGAACTCTAGGGGAGCCTAGGGGAGCCTAAGGGACGCAAGGGCGTACATACACTTATTTTGACCTACAAAAATACCATCAAATGTGCTTCGTGGGGGTTTTTTTCTATGTATGTACACATCCAAAAATTTTTTTCAATCGTTCATATTGTAGGCCATTGTTGTATTCAACCTAAATAAAAAATTATTACAGACAATTTTTAATCTCAAAACCGAAAGAAAATAAGATTGTATATATCCCCCGATGAATTTTACAGTTTGAGTTCGGAATTTGCATATTTTAATATGCAATTGAGTATTTTTCTACACATCTGCATATTTTAATACATATTTGCGTATTTTATTATGCGAAATCCCCCACAATCCTCACGCTCCCCTAGGTTCCCCACGCTCCCTCACAAACTCACAGTCCCCCACAATCCTCACGCTCCCTCACAAACTCACACTCCCTCACAAACTCACAGTCCCTCACGCTCCCTCACAAACTCACACTCCCTCACAAACTCACAGTCCCTCACGCTCCCTCACAAACTCACAGTCCCTCACACATTCTTATTTTTGTAAGGTGCTTTACTTATCACTGATATATTTATACATTCAGAAATTGTAATTATCTATAAGAAGGGGAATCTCCTAGGATTCCTAGGGGATCTTAGTGTCTATGTTAATTCAATCTCCCATAGTTCACTAGGGAGGTTGTGAGGATTTCTTAGGGATCCTAGAGGATCTTAGGGGACGCAAGGGAGCGCAAGGGGTATAAAAAAAGCTCCCAGAGGGAGCTTTGAGGTATCTAACAGTTTTAGATTAGAAATGGCCTTTAGGTCTTCCATTATCTAAAACAAATGCCATGATTGCAGCGGAAGCTTCTGGATATTCATTGAAGAATGCTTCAGCATCAACTGGGCTATCCTTAGAATCAAGGAACAGTTTGCTTTCGAGATGCATTTGGAATTTGTCACCTGTATCTTTATCTAGGACAATAAAGAGTGGTCCACGCTTATCATAGAGTTCAAAGAATTTAGAACCTTGCTTATCAGCGAGTCCAGTACACCATCTAGCACCTTGTGATAGTTCGCACGCTGCTTCATGTGTATGAGGAACTGCGATTGAAATAGAAGGGGAATCAAAGATAGTAGTTGATTCGCCATTTCTTGAGTTTGAAGACATATCGGATGATCCTTCCATATCTTCGATTTTGTTGAACATTTCGTACATTTTTACATACCTATTCATAGTGATACAATTATTTTGGTTTTATATATTCAATTACATTCATAAAAAATGAGAGGACACCCTGGGGATGCCCTCGTTATTAAGCGTGGTTATTGATAATTCTTTCTAGGGTTTTAAAGAATGTTTGGGATTCTTTTTGTGATCCTGTGATTGCTTGAGCCATAAGGACAAAGAATTCGAGAAAGAACAGGTCTGTGATTTTCTTGAATTGTGGGAATCTGTCGATATATTGTCCGAATTGTTGTGTTAGTTGATTGATTCTGACTTCATTGAATCTTTTGCGAGATTCTTCGATGCTGATGAAAACTGTGCTATTTAGGGCTTCTTCGGTAGAATGAATCCAGATATTCATTTCTGGGTGGAAATTAGGATCTGCTGTTTCTACTGTATTATTACCATCGAATTTGAGTTGTGGAATTTTGATTCCGCGTTTAACCATAGTTTTGATTTCAGAAGCGATGATGTCAGCAAAGAGTTCTTGAAGGGTTTCTTGGGCTTTGAACCAAGCGAAATCTTGTGTAAGGATCCCGTTGGAGCTTTGGATTCCTTGGAAGAACTGAACTGATCCATTTTCTGTGAACTTGTAAGAAAGTGGTTGTCCTACTTGACCGAATCTGTTTTTTTCAAAGACGATATTTCTTTGGAGTGTCTTTTTATTGATAGAAGCGTGCAAGTGAGCATCTAGGATATGTTTAACGAATGTAGGGCCTAAGTAATCGCCATCTTTATTACATTGACCGATGATGATTGAGGGGCAACCTGTTTCCTTAGAGAAGTTCATGACTTGCTTTGCGATTTCTGATTGACCTTTTTGTGATGTAGGGTCGCCATAGATTAAGGCTGAGACCATTTGCAATGAGTCAATGACAAGAACTGAGGGGTTGAGAGTTCCTACAGCATCTAGGAGATTCTGGAGGCCTTCAGGTGTAGCATCATTGAGTTCATCTACGATGAAAGTATTGGAGAAGTTGACCTTTCCTTCGAATTGGTATTTAGTTTGTTCTTTGGACATTTCAAAGGACATAAAAACTGCTGGGTTAGTTTCGGTTGAAACGCCTGACATAATGTAGTTTGAAATGGTTGTCTTACCTGAACCTGATTCGCCAGTGAACATATAAGACATAGAAGGAACAAGTCCCCCACGAAGTGAGAGGAATGTGTCGAGTTCTTGGATTCCTGTTCTTCTGGTTTGTGAGAAACTTTCGGGAATCTGAACGGTGTCGAATGCTACAATGTTGTGTTTCATAACTATATCCTTGTTTAACTTAATGCAAAGATAATAAAAAAAT
>JACCDY010160098.1_pt1 | contig 27639 bp, 24 predicted proteins | sample 7446391 | NCBI WGS metagenome assembly JACCDY01 (sample SAMN15323451, study PRJNA562643) | freshwater metagenome | isolation source: river surface water | place: USA:Blue River Watershed | collected 2017-08-18 | reverse complement strand
CTAACCAGCTGAGCTACAACCACCATTTGTATAACGGGTGCAAATATAGCACAAATGTTCGCTTTCGCAAAGAAATTTTAAAAAAAATAAAGCAATTTTAAATCAAATCTCCTAAGCTATTGACAGCCAAATACCTTTCGACAGTAAAACCTTCAGCATGCTCTACTCCTACCAATCGTCCTAAATCTCTTGAACGATAATTCAAACTTTCTAAAAAGTTTTTACTGGTTATTGGTGATTCCGGTTCCTTTGAATTTGGATCGTAAAATTGAGATTTATACGCTAAAATAGAAGCGGTTTTTTTATCGGTGAAACCGGTTATATCAACAACAAAATCGGGTTTAATATCTTTCCATTGAATGTAATGATAGACTAGTTTTGGGCGCCAAGCTTGTTGCGCTTGTCCGTCCAATTGCGTTTCTATTTTCATCAAACCCGATAAAAAACAGGCATCTGAAACTAATTGTCTGCCTTTAGCATGATCAATATGACGGTCGTCTATAGCATTACACAAAACTATTTCGGGTTGGTATTTGCGAATCATTTTGATTACTTCCAATTGGTGCGCTTCGTCATTGGCAAAAAAACCATCTCTAAAACGAAGGTTCTCACGTATTGAAACACCCAAGATTTGTGCAGCAGCAGCGGCTTCTTGATCACGCAAATCAGCCGAACCACGAGTACCTAATTCGCCACGAGTCAAATCAATAATTCCGACTTTTTTGCCTAATGCAATTTCTTTTAAAATTGTCCCTGCGCAACCCAATTCAACATCGTCCGGATGTGCGCCAAAAGCCAGTATATCTAATTTCATCTTGATATTGTTTTTTGTAATTCTATAGTATTCGTTTCATCGTCATGGACTTATTCACACTTTCCTTCCATTCTTTTTCTGGATCGCTATCTTTGGTTATACCACAACCCATATACAAATATGCTTGATTGTTTTCAATTTGCATACAGCGCAAATTTACAAACAAATCCGATGCAAAGTTGCGATTCAATTCGCCTAAAAAACCAGTGTAAAAACTACGGTTGTAATTTTCATTGGCTACAATAAAGGCTTTTGAAACCGCTTTAGGCACGCCACAAACCGCTGGAGTAGGATGCAATAACTGAATCGCTTTTTGCAAATCTAAGGCAGACCCAAAGTCACCCGAAATATCCGTTTTAATGTGCCATAGACTACCCGCTTTGACGCTGTACGCTTGCGAAACTTGAATATGGGCACCCGAGTCCTTTAATTTGGAAACAATATAATCGGTTACAAATTGTTGTTCTTCTTGTTCTTTTTGTGGCCAACTCACCGTTGCCGTCCTTGTATCTTTTTGGGTTCCTGCTAAAGCCATCGTTTCAAACGAATTAGCAGTTGCTTTTAGCAATTGTTCGGGACTAGCTCCTAACCAAGTACCAATTTTTGGATGATAGAAACAATACACAAAAGCCGAACGGTATTGGGCTACTAATTTTTTAAAAGTATAAACCAAATCGAAATGTTCGAGAACAACACTTTCCTTTCGTGAGACTACTACTTTTTGGAACTCTTTATTTTGTATAGCTTGAATCCCCTTAGCTACCAAATCCTGAAAATTAGTTTGTGCAACTAAATCATTATTAGCAACCATCTCCTTATTCGAAAATGCTTCCGGGTTGGATAACCAATCTTCACTCCATTGTTCCGATTCCTTTTCAGGAATGAAATAGTTTTGACTTCCATCAAAAGAAGCAAAAACAAAACCTTTTTCAGTGTAATCGTGTACTTCATACAAAGTGTCATTTTGCTGAAACAAACCCAAAACGGTATCCGAATTCGGTTTGGAATACACCACAAAAGGTAAATTTTGTTGATACTGAAGAACGATCTTATCGACTAATGAAATCATGGGAATGTTTCTATTTATTCGATTTTTCGTTTTGGTAATACCATATTGGTCAATTTACAAAGGGAAACTAAACTTCCATTTTCATCCACAATTCGAATTTCCCAAAGGTGAATACTTTTGCCTTTATGGACAATTTTGGCGGTAGCCGTAACGATTCCGTTGCGTTTCGATTTTAAATGATTGGCCGCAATCTCGATGCCGCGCACTTCGAATAAATCAGAATTAACAAACAACATCGATGCCGCGCTTCCTACACTTTCAGCCAAAGCTACCGTCGCTCCTCCATGAAGCAATCCCATAGGTTGGTGTACCGAAGGATTCACAGGCATAGTAGCTACCAAGAAATCCTCCCCAGCATCTACATAGTCAATATTCAAAGTGCCCATTAAAGTGGTGTTTGCAAAACTATTGCAATAGTCTAGTATCTTTTGTTTGTCGAATGTCATACTCTAGTTTTTGAAGATGTAAAAATAGTATAAATAATAAGTCCTAAAATAAAATGTGGTAAAGATGTTGGGTTTGAAGCCAAGAATCCATTTCTTTCCACAATAATTTTCTAATTATTCGTTATTTTTACCAAAAACTTACTTGATGCAACTGAATCGATTGTTATTTATTCTCGGAATCCTATTCACGGTTTGCGCCTGCCGTTCCGATTTTGAGACTGTTACCAGCAAAGGAGATCTAGTTTTTTCACAAGACACCATTTTTTTAGATACTGTTTTTAGCACTATCGGTTCCAGCACTTTCCAACTCAAAGTATACAACAAAAGTAACCAAGACATTTCCATTCCTTCGATTCAATTAGGCAAAGGATTGGGTTCGAAATACCGAATGACGGTAGACGGTATGTCGGGTAATCAAGGTAAACTATTCCAAGACGTGACACTTTTGGCCAAAGACAGTCTCTATATATTTATCGAAACTACTGCCAATGCGGCTGATGCCAATCCAACCGATTTTCTGTACACCGACCAAATTCAATTTGGCAGCGGAGCCAACCTTCAAAAAGTGGAACTAGTAACTTTAGTCAAAGAGGCTGTTTTTCTTTTTCCACAACGATTATCTAACGGAGGAAAAGAAACAATTCCCCTTGGAAACAAAATAGTAGAAGGTTTTTATTTGGACGATAACGAATTGCATTTTACCAACCAAAAGGCTTATGTGATTTATGGTTACGCTGCTGTACCTTCGGGAAAAATTGCCGTTTTTGATGCAGGAGCCAGAGTTTATTTTCACGCCAATTCGGGATTGGTTGTAGGTAATAATGCTTCTCTGCAAATCAATGGACGAAGTTCATCAACTAGCCAATTGGAAAAAGAAATTGTTTTCCAAGGCGACCGACTCCAAGCTGACTACGCCAATGTGCCCGGGCAATGGGAAACCGTTTGGTTTGGCGAGGCAACCAATGTAAACATTGATCATTTAACGATTAAAAACGCTTCCATAGGGCTATTGGTTCAAAATAACAATGGTACAGCTGCTAGTATTAAAAATACCCAAATTTATAATTCGGCTCATTATGGAATTTTAGCACAAAACGGAAAAATAGTTGCGGAAAATCTGGTAATTAACAATGCTGGCGAAGCCGCTTTATCTTGCACTTACGGTGGAAATTACACCTTTACCCATTGTACTTTTAATAACAATTGGAATACTCCCAATCAAATGGCAGTTGCCTTAAGTAATTTCAAATTAGGGGCTGTTCCAGAAACAAATGCATTAAGTAAAGCTACTTTCAACAATTGCATTATTTATGGAGCTTATACTAACGAATTAGAATTAAGTAAAAAAACAGGAGTCGCTTTTGAATACCAATTCAATAATTGTTTGATTAAAATGGATGCGAAAGCCGGGGCAACTAATCCATTATACCAGTTCACAAATGATCCCGCGCATTACAATGCCATACTCTTGAATCAGGATCCAAAATTTCAAAGTAGCGCTAAAAACAAACTCAATATTGATGCGACATCAGCAGCTTTCGCAAAAGGAAATGCGAGCTATCTTATTCCGTTTGATATTTTAGGAACAACCAGAACTTTACCACCTGATTTGGGTGCCTACCAAAGCAAACCTTTTGTTAACTAATTTTTCATAAGTCTTTGCTTTTGATTCTTGCTCGAACTATTTATTTAAACTAAATTTGCATCGCAATACAACAAACTCAATACAATGATTCATTTCTTTGAAAACCAAAGTAAAACTGTTTTTGCCGTTCAAACGCAAAACGAAATTTCGGCTGAAGACATTTCAAAACTAAACTGGCTTTTTGCCGACGCGCATAAAATTGAGAAATCCGTACTAGCGGATTTTTTTGTTGGTCCCCGCGCCACTATGATTACGCCTTGGAGTACCAATGCCGTTGAGATTACTCAAAACATGGGGATTTCAGGAATCATTCGAATTGAAGAATTTTATCCAGCATCTGAAGATTTTACCGATTTCGATCCGATGCTTTCGCAAAAATACACCGAATTACAACAAGATATTTTTACCATCAATGTTACTCCAGAACCAATTTTGGAAATTGAAAATATTGATGCCTATAACAAAACCGAAGGTTTGGCGTTAAGCCCTGAAGAAGTAGAATACTTAGATAATTTAGCTGCCAAATTAGGCCGAAAATTAACAGATTCTGAAATTTTTGCCTTCTCACAAGCCAACTCAGAACACTGTCGTCATAAAATTTTCAACGGGACTTTCGTGATTGATGGTCAAGAAAAAGAAACGTCTTTATTCAAATTAATCAAGAAGACATCTCAAGAAAATCCAAACGATATTGTATCCGCTTATAAAGACAATGTGGCGTTTGTAAAAGGACCAAGAGTAACACAGTTTGCTCCAAAAAGTGCTGACAAACCCGATTTTTACGAAGAAAAAGAATTTGATTCGGTACTTTCATTAAAAGCCGAAACACATAATTTCCCAACAACCGTAGAACCTTTCAACGGAGCTGCTACTGGTTCGGGAGGAGAAATTCGTGACCGTTTGGCCGGTGGACAAGGATCATTACCATTGGCAGGAACAGCTGTGTACATGACGTCCTACTCTCGATTGGAAAACAATAGAAATTGGGAAAATGGGGTTGCCGAAAGAAAATGGTTGTACCAAACTCCAATGGATATTTTAATCAAAGCCTCGAATGGAGCTTCTGATTTTGGAAATAAATTTGGACAACCGCTGATTACTGGTTCCGTTTTAACCTTTGAACACGAAGAAAACAACCGCAAAATTGGGTATGATAAAGTGATCATGCAAGCGGGCGGAATTGGATACGGAAAATTAGATCAAGCCATAAAACACAAACCTTCAGCTGGCGACAAAATCGTTATTTTAGGAGGTGAAAATTATAGAATTGGAATGGGCGGTGCTGCGGTTTCCTCTGCAGATACTGGCGCTTTTGGTTCAGGAATTGAATTGAACGCCATCCAACGTTCGAATCCAGAAATGCAAAAACGTGCTGCCAATGCCATTCGTGGTTTGGTCGAAAGCGACTCCAACCCTATCGTTTCGATTCACGATCACGGTGCGGGTGGACACTTGAACTGTCTTTCAGAATTAGTAGAAGAAACTGGAGGTTTAATTGATTTGGACCAATTACCTGTAGGAGACCCGACACTTTCTGCAAAAGAAATTATTGGTAACGAATCCCAAGAGAGAATGGGATTAGTTATTGGCAAAAAAGACATTGACACCTTACAACGCATTGCCGATAGAGAGCGTTCGCCAATGTACCAAGTGGGAGATGTGACTAACGACCATCGTTTTACTTTTGAGTCTAAATCTACAGGATTAAAACCAATGGATTATGCTTTGGAAGATTTCTTTGGAAGTTCGCCAAAAACCATCATGACAGACAAAACAGTTATCTATAATTACAAAGACGTTCAATACGATGCGACTCAATTTACTTCCTATTTAAAAGAAGTATTGCAACTAGAAGCAGTAGCTAGTAAAGACTGGTTGACGAATAAAGTCGATCGTTGTGTAGGTGGAAAAGTGGCCAAACAACAATGTGTTGGACCCTTACAATTGCCTTTAAACAATTGCGGTGTCATGGCTTTGGATTATTATGGAAAAGAAGGAATTGCCACTTCAATTGGACATGCTCCCATTGCTGCTTTAATTGATCCCGTTGCTGGAAGTAGAAATGCGATTGCAGAGTCTTTATCCAATATTGTTTGGGCACCAATCAAAGACGGATTAAAAGGAATTTCATTGTCAGCCAACTGGATGTGGGCCTGTAAAAACGAAGGAGAAGATGCGCGTTTGTATGCTGCGGTGGAAGGTTGTTCGGAATTTGCCATCGAATTAGGAATCAATATTCCAACTGGAAAAGATTCGCTTTCGATGAAACAAAAATATCCTAACGACGAAGTAATTGCGCCTGGAACTGTTATCATCTCTGCAGGTGGAAATTGTACCGATATTAGAAAAGTAGTGGAACCTGTATTACAAAAAGACGCGGGTTCTATTTATTATATCAATTTGTCGCAAGATGAATTCCAATTAGGTGGTTCTTCATTTGCACAAATATTAAATACGATTGGTTCTGAAACTTCAACTATAAAAGATGCGGCTTTCTTCAAAAAAGCATTCAACACAGTTCAAGAATTAATTAGCGACAACCAAATTGCAGCAGGACACGATATTGGAAGCGGTGGTTTAATTACTACCCTTTTAGAGCTTTGTTTTGCCGATGTGAATTTAGGAGCACAATTGGATTTTAATGCTTTCGAAGAGAAAGACTTAGTTAAGATTCTTTTTGCTGAAAATATTGGAATAGTACTTCAAGCCAAATCAGATGCAGTTGTTGAGGCCAAATTAAACGCAAACCAAATTGAATTTTTCAAAATTGGGAACGTAACCAATACGGCTACTTTAGAAATAGCCGATTGGAAATTAGACATTGCTGAATACCGCGATGTTTGGTTTACAACTTCGTATTTGTTAGACCAAAAGCAAGCTAAGAACGGAACCGCAAAAGAGCGTTTCGACAACTATAAAAATCAAGCACTTCAATTTAGTTTTCCAACTCATTTTACGGGTAAAAAACCAGTTGTAGATGCGAGCAAACCACGTCCAAAAGCTGCGATTATTCGTGAAAAAGGAAGTAACTCTGAACGCGAAATGGCCAATGCCATGTATTTAGCTGGATTTGATGTAAAAGACGTACACATGACCGATTTGATTTCGGGTCGTGAAACTCTAGAAGACATTCAGTTTATTGGCGCTGTTGGTGGTTTCTCTAACTCCGATGTTTTAGGATCAGCCAAAGGTTGGGCCGGAGCCTTTTTATACAATGAAAAAGCAAAAACAGCCTTGACTAACTTCTATAAAAGAGAAGATACTTTGTCTGTAGGAATTTGTAACGGTTGTCAATTGCTGATGGAATTGGAATTAATCAATCCAGAGCACGAAGTACACGGAAAAATGCACCACAACAACAGTCATAAACACGAAAGTATTTTTACTTCGGTGAAAGTTCAAGAAAACAAGTCCGTTATGCTTTCTAGTTTAGCTGGTAGCACTTTAGGAGTTTGGGTTTCGCATGGTGAAGGGAAATTCAATCTACCAATGGGAGAAGAAAACTATAACATTGTTGCCAAATACGGTTACGAAGGTTATCCAGCTAATCCAAATGGATCCGACTACAACACGGCTATGCTGTGCGATGCTACAGGTCGCCACTTGGTCATGATGCCGCATATTGAACGTTCTATTTTCCAATGGAACTGGGCCAATTATCCAAAAGATAGAAATGACGAAGTGACTCCTTGGGAAGAAGCCTTTGTCAATGCTAGAAAATGGATTGAAAACAAATAAAAAAAAGCGACCAAATGGTCGCTTTTTTTATCTCAATTATCAATGCTCTGCTAATTTTTTATCCATCACCCTTGCCATATAATCTTGTAGATAGGCTTTGCATTTCAACTCAATTTGATTCATTTCAGGATTCCTTTTGGCAATCAAATTATACTTTAATTCTTTATCGTTTTTGGCATAAAAACCAATTACTTTATTTCCATCAAAAGTACAGATATAACTACCGCTCATGAATTGGTACAAATTAGAAGAATAACGAATTACGAAGGGTTGAATTTGCTTGTCTCCTACCAAACTCCTACCCCAGCTTCGAAACGGTTTTTCATAACCAATCAAGTCTAAAATAGTTGGATACAAATCAATTTGCTGTGCATAGGCAGCTGATTCCCCAATTAACTTAGAATTAGGTTTGTAAATCATCATTGCCACTGCATTCTTATTCATTTCCTTTTTATACTCGTCATAATAAATCGTGTTTCCATGATCGCCTACAAAAACAAAAATGGTGTTCTTAAACCAGGGTTGTTTCTTGGCTGAAGCGAAAAACTGTTGCAATGCAAAATCGGTATACCCAATACATTGATGAATATTTACATCTCCCTTTGGAAACTTCCCTTTGTATTTTTCAGGAACTTGATAAGGCTCATGAGAAGTAACTGAAAATAAGGTAGCCATAAACGGCTGCTTTTCTTTGCTAATTGTAGTATTGAAATATTGAAAAAATGGCTCGTCCCAAATACCCCACACACCATCAAAATCGTCATCGTTATTGTATTCATTTTTGCCATAATAATGATCAAAGCCTAAGATGTTAGCATAACCTAAAAATCCCATAGAACCATTAGGCGCACCATGGAAAAATGAAGTTGCATATCCTTCACTTTTTAAAGTAGAAACTAACGATTCTGTTTTTTGTTTAGGATAAGGTGATGACGTAAACGCGTCTTTAAAAGAAGGGATTCCAGCCAAAACAGAAGACATGGCATGAATCGATTTATATCCATTCGCATAGGCATTGGTAAAAATCAAACTGTGTTGCGCTAATGAATCTACAAAAGGCGTATATCCTTTGTATTTGGAGATTTTTGTATTTTTATTAAACGATCCGAAATATTCTTTGGCATTACTTTCTAGAATAAAGATCACCACATTGGGTTTTGATTTTGGATTGTTTTTATACTGCTTTATGGGTTGAACCAAGGTATTTATTGTCGTTTCATCGACAAAATGCATTTTCTTAAAATTGTTGCTAAACAATGTTCGAATCAAAGCAAAAGGCGTATTCAAAACCACATCTGCTTGGGATACATTTTTAACATCACGGCTAGCATCAATCAAATTAATTGGTCGGGTACTCTTTTTAAAATCACCTCGAATACCGCCGATTATTAATGTCACAATTACTAAAAAACCAACCACTGAAGTACCAAAATAAGTAATCCCTTTATGCGACTGTTCTTGTTCTAAAGCAACTTTTTTATATAGATAAATCCATATATAAGAAACCAAGAAAAACAACACAAATACATGCCAATAATTAAGTAGAAAATTAGTCAGCAATAGCAATTTATTGCTCTCGTGTTGTAACGAATCTAGTGCTGCAATAGTTGATCTTCCAAAATTAAAACGATAATATATAAAATCAACAAAATTGGTAGCATAACCCAAAAGATTCGGAATGAAGTACAAATAAAATAAGAATCCTTGGTACTTTTTACTGTGATTAATTCGCAAAGGAAGAATTGAAAACACAATAAACAACAAATTCAAATAGAAGATAGACGCCGTGTCAAAGGTCAAACCATGGTAACACATACTAACAATATCTGTAACTCCATCAATTTGAATTAAATTCCGATTGTAAAAAAAGAATAACAAACGAGCAATAGTATAAAAAACATACGCTAGTAAAATCCTGTAGAATACTACTTTATACTCCTCAAATCTTGGAAATCGTTTCATATTGGTTTTAAAAAATTCAATGGACAAAATTAGCTAATTCAAACAAAGAATTTTAAATTATAAATAAATATTGCAAATCAGTTTAAATTAATTAATTTGCATCAAATTTTTACCAAATGATTTCAATTACACGACTTTTTGACTTCCCCTACTATCAGCTAGAAAACTTTACTATTTCTGATGCTTTAGTGACCAAACAAGATGGAAAATGGATCAAAACATCTACCCAAGAATATATCGCTAAAGCAAATGCTATTTCAAGAGCTTTAGTACAAATAGGAGTTCAAAAAAATGATAAAATTGCCATCATTTCTTCTAATAATAGAACAGAATGGAACATCATGGATATTGGAGCGCTTCAAACTGGCGCACAAACAGTTCCTATTTACCCTACTATTTCAGAAGAGGATTATGAATACATTCTGAATCATTCTGAATCTTCGTATTGCTTTGTTTCTGACGAAGATGTTTTACGAAAAGTAAATGCCATTAAATCCAATGTTCCAACCTTAAAAGAAGTCTATTCTTTCAATACCATTGAAGGATGTAAACATTGGACTGAATTATTGGAATTGGGTAAAGACGAAGCCAATCAAAAGGATGTTGAAGAACGTAAAAATGGAGTTCTTCCCTCAGATTTAGCAACAATAATTTATACTTCTGGAACCACTGGAAGACCTAAAGGCGTTATGCTTTCTCATAACAATATTGTTTCCAACGTAATTAATAGTGCCCCTAGAATTCCATTTGAAAAAGGAAAAAGTCGTGCCTTAAGTTTTCTTCCTGTTTGTCATATTTTCGAACGAGTGATTTTGTATTTGTACCAATATTATGGTGTATCCATTTACTTTGGGGAATCAATCGATAAAATTAGTGACAATATAAAAGAGGTAAAACCAAATGTTATGTCGGCTGTACCTAGATTACTTGAAAAAGTATATGATAGTATTATTGCAAAAGGAACGCAGTTAACTGGTATCAAAAAGAAACTTTTCTTTTGGGCGATCGACTTAGGATTGCGTTTTGAGCCTTATGGAGCAAATGGTTGGTGGTATGAGTTGCAACTTAAAATGGCTAGAAAACTTATTTTTAGTAAATGGAAAGAAGGTTTGGGGGGTAATTTAGACCTAATGGTTTCTGGTAGTGCCGCGTTACAAACTCGACTAACTCGTGTTTTTGCTGCAGCAGGAATTCCCGTAATGGAGGGTTATGGTTTAACCGAAACTTCTCCGGTTATTACAGTAAACGACATGAGAAATTTCGGTTTCAGAGTAGGAACAGTAGGAAAAGTTATTGATGGATTAACAGTCAAAATTGCCGAAGATGGTGAAATTCTTTGCAAAGGTCCCAATGTAATGATGGGGTACTACAAAGATGAACAACTTACTTCAGAAGTAATGACGGATGATTTTTTCCACACCGGTGATATCGGTGAATTTGATAACGATGGGTTCCTTAAAATTACAGATCGTAAAAAAGAAATGTTCAAAACCTCTGGTGGAAAATACATTGCACCGCAGTTAATTGAAAATACTATGAAACAATCTCGTTTTATAGAACAAATTATGGTGATTGGCGATGGCCAAAAAATGCCAGCTGCTTTCATTCAGCCTAGTTTTGATTTTGTAAAAGAATGGGCTAAAATTCATAAAATTAATATTGGAACTACCAATACTGAAATTATTTCTAGTACTAAAGTAATTGAACGAATTCAAGAAGAAGTCGATCAATTGAATGAGAAATTTGGAAATTGGGAAAAAATAAAACGTTTTGAATTGACTCCTGATGTATGGAGTATTGAAGAAGGACATTTAACGCCAACTCTTAAATTGAAACGAAAAGTTGTCATGGAAAAATACAAGGATTTATTCAATAAAATATACAACTAGAATTCGATTTCAAAATTTAAAACTCCCAATGTAATCCATTAGGGAGTTTTTTTTTTGAAAAAAAATTATTTTTATTATGCGTGCATAGTATTTATTTCTTACATTTGATTCGTTAGACCGAATGATATGAAAGATAAAACTATAGATTATGTGCTCAGAGCAACCTGGCAAGCAGTATCTAGAATGTACAATGAGGAGGCCGCTAAATATGGTGCCACTATGGCAACAGGATTTGTTTTACTTAGCATTGACAAAGATAAAGGAACACCTTCTACTACTTTAGGACCTAAAATGGGAATGGAAGCAACGAGTCTAACCCGCACCTTAAAATCAATGGAAGAGAAAGGATTAATCATCCGTAAAAAAAATCCATTTGATGGTCGTGGTGTCTTAATTTACCTGACCGATTTGGGCAAAGAAAAACGAGAACTTTCAAAAAACACGGTGCTTAAATTTAATGAAACAATTAAGCAACATGTTTCTCAAGAAAAACTGAAACATTTCATGGAAGTGTCTGATGCAATAAATGAGTTAATACAAGATAAAAATATATTTAATCAAACAGATTTAATAAACGATGAAACGAATCATTAAAAAAGTAGCAGTTGTAGGATCTGGAATTATGGGCTCCGGAATTGCCTGTCATTTAGCTAACATTGGATTAGAGGTCTTACTTCTAGACATTGTGCCCAACTCATTGACCGAAGCAGAAGAAAAAAAAGGATTGACTTTAGAAAGTAAAGTGGTTCGCAACAGGATGGTAAACGATCATTTGGCAAATGCCTTAAAATCAAAACCGTCTCCAATTTATAATATCAAATTTGCCAATCGCATCACTACTGGAAATACAACGGATGATATGTCAAAAATTGCTTCTTGCGATTGGATTATCGAAGTAGTTGTAGAACGATTAGACATTAAGAAATTAGTATTCGAACAAATCGATAAATTCAGAAAACCTGGAACCTTAGTAACTTCTAATACTTCCGGTATTCCAATTCAGTTTATGAGCGAAGGAAGATCAGATGATTTTCAAGCTCATTTTTGTGGGACACACTTTTTTAACCCAGCACGTTACCTTAAATTATTCGAAATTATTCCTGGACCAAAAACCAATCCAGAAGTATTGGATTTCTTAACTGAATATGGTTCTAAATTTTTAGGAAAAACTTCGGTTGTTGCCAAAGATACACCTGCCTTCATTGGAAACCGTATAGGAATTTTTGGTATCCAAAGTTTATTTCATTTAGTGAAAGAAATGGGATTGACTATTGAAGAAGTAGATAAATTAACCGGACCTGTAATTGGTAGACCAAAATCGGCTACTTTCAGAACTGTCGATGTAGTTGGTTTAGATACTTTGGTTCATGTAGCCAACGGATTGTATCAAAACTGCCCTAACGATGAAGCACACGACCTGTTTCAATTACCTGATTTTATTTCCAAAATGATGGAAAACAATTGGTTGGGTAGTAAGACTGGACAAGGATTTTATAAAAAAGAAGGAAAAGAAATCTTATCCTTAGATTTAAATACCTTAGAATACAGAGCTTCAAAAAGAGCTTCTTTTGCCACTTTAGAATTAACCAAAACCATCGATAAACCTATTGATCGTTTCAAAGTGTTAGTAAAAGGAAAAGACAAAGCTGGTGAGTTTTACAGAAAAAACTTCGCCGCCATGTTTGCTTATTGTTCGAACCGAATTCCTGAAATTTCAGACGATTTTTATAAAATAGACGATGCCATGAAAGCTGGTTTTGGATGGGAAAATGGACCATTCGAAATTTGGGATGCCATTGGTGTCGCTAACGGAATCGAATTAATGAAAGTTGAAGGTTATGAACCGGCAACTTGGGTAATCGATATGCTCAGCTCAGGAAGCACCAGTTTTTATACAGTTAAAGAAGGCGCTACATATTATTATGCTATTCCTTCAAAATCACAAACTAAAATCCCAGGTCAAGATGCCTTTATCATTCTGAATAACATTCGCGAAAGCAAAAAAGTTTGGAGTAATAGTGGCGCTATAATTCAGCATTTGGGTGACGGAATTTTAAATTTAGAATTCCAATCCAAAATGAATACAATTGGCGGCGATGTTTTGCAAGCCATCAATAAAGCGATTGATTTATCTGAAAAAGAATACAACGGATTGGTCATTGGAAATCAAGCGGCTAATTTCTCTGTGGGTGCCAATATCGGAATGATATTCATGATGGCAGTCGAACAAGAATACGACGAATTGAATATGGCGATCAAAATGTTCCAAGATACGATGATGCGCGTGCGTTACTCAGCTACTCCTGTAATTGTTGCCCCTCACGGAATGACATTGGGAGGTGGATGCGAAATGACCATGCACGCTGACCGAGTGGTTGCTGCTGCTGAAACTTATATTGGATTAGTAGAATTTGGTGTTGGTGTGATTCCTGGTGGTGGTGGTTCCAAAGAAATGGCCCTGCGTGCTTCCGATTTATTTCACAAAAACGACGTAGAACTAAACGTATTACAAGAATATTTCCTAACCATTGGAATGGCAAAAGTAGCTACATCTGCTTATGAAGCTTTTGATATGGGTGTATTACAAAAAGGAAAAGATATTGTTGTGGTTAACAAAGACCGCCAAATTGCAACTGCCAAACAAGTGGCGCTTCAAATGGCAGAACAAGGTTATACGCAACCAATTCAAAGAAAAGATGTAAAAGTTCTAGGAAAACAAGCGCTTGGAATGTTCTTAGTGGGAACTGACCAAATGCAAGCTGGTAAATACATCTCTGAACACGATCGTAAAATTGCCAACAAATTAGCCTATGTTATGGCGGGCGGTGATTTATCTGAACCAACTTTAGTCAGCGAGCAATATCTTTTAGATATTGAGCGTGAAGCTTTCTTGAGTTTATGTACCGAAAGAAAAACATTGGAAAGAATCCAATTCATGTTAACTAAAGGAAAACCGCTTCGTAATTAATAATCTAATGTAATAACACAGATTGATTATTTGTGTTCCAAAAATATAAAAGATGAAAACAGCATATATAGTAAAAGCATACAGAACGGCAGTTGGTAAAGCACCAAAGGGTGTATTTCGATTCAAAAGACCCGATGAATTGGCTGCAGAGACCATTCAATTCATGATGAATGAGTTGCCAGATTTCGACAAAACCCGAATCGATGATGTGATGGTAGGAAATGCCATGCCCGAAGCGGAACAAGGTTTAAATGTAGGCCGATTAATTTCATTAATGGGATTAAAAGTAACTGACGTTCCTGGTGTAACCGTCAATAGATATTGTGCCTCTGGTTTGGAAACTATTGGAATGGCTACTGCCAAAATTCAAAGCGGCATGGCCGATTGCATTATTGCGGGTGGTGCCGAAAGTATGTCGTTTATTCCGATGGGAGGTTACAAACCAACACCGGATTATGCCGTTGCCGCTGCAGGAAATGAAGATTACTATTGGGGAATGGGATTAACGGCTGAAGCAGTTGCTAAACAATATACTATTTCGCGTGAAGATCAAGATGAATTTGCTTTTCATTCCCACCAAAAAGCTTTGAAAGCCCAAGCTGAAGGAAAATTTGACAACCAAATTGTACCAATAACTGTAGAACAAACTTTCATCAATGAAAACGGAAAGAAAGAAACCAAATCGTATACAGTTACTAAAGATGAAGGCCCAAGAGCAGATACCAACATAGCTGCCCTAGGTAATTTAAAACCCGTTTTTTCAGCAGATGGTAGTGTAACCGCTGGAAACTCTTCGCAAATGAGTGACGGAGCAGCCTTCGTCCTGATCATGAGCGAAGCAATGGTTAAAGAATTAGGAGTAACACCAATCGCACGATTAGTGAATTATGCCTCAGCTGGTGTAGAACCTAGAATTATGGGAATCGGGCCAGTAAAAGCCATTCCAAAAGCCTTAAAACAAGCTGGATTAACATTAAACGACATAGATTTAATTGAATTAAATGAAGCCTTTGCTTCCCAATCTTTAGCCGTTGTTCGCGAATTGGATTTGAATCCAGAAATCGTCAATGTGAATGGAGGTGCCATTGCATTAGGCCATCCGCTGGGTTGTACAGGAGCCAAATTATCGGTGCAATTATTTGACGAAATGAAACGTCGTAGCGGCAAATATGGAATCGTGAGTATGTGTGTAGGAACAGGTCAAGGTTCAGCTGGTATTTACGAGCTATTATAAAATAAACTATCAAGATTATAAATCATCAACAATCAAAAACATAAAACAATGGAAGATATTACCAGAGGTGGACAGTTTTTAGTAAAAGAAACAAAATGTGAGAACATTTTCACACCCGAAGATTTTTCAGAAGAACAAATCATGATGCGAGATTCTGTTAAAGAATTCGTTGATAAAGAAATTTGGCCACACAAAGACCGTTTTGAAAAGAAAGATTATGCTTTAACCGAAGAAACCATGCGTAAAGCCGGTGAAATGGGTTTCTTGAGCATTGCTGTTCCAGAAGCCTATGGCGGGATGGGAATGGGATTTGTAGACACCTGTTTGGTTTGTGATTATATTTCCGGCGCTACAGGTTCATTTTCAACTGCTTTTGGAGCTCACACCGGAATTGGAACCATGCCAATAACTTTGTATGGAACTGAAGAACAAAAACAAAAATACGTGCCAAAATTAGCTTCTGGCGAATGGTTTGGAGCTTATTGTTTGACAGAACCTGGTGCAGGAAGTGATGCCAATTCTGGAAAAACCAAAGCAGTCTTGTCTGAAGACGGAACGCATTACAAAATTACAGGACAAAAAATGTGGATTTCCAACGCTGGATTTTGTTCGCTATTCATCGTTTTTGCCCGAATTGAAGATGACAAAAACATTACAGGATTCATCTTAGAAAACACACAAGACAACGGAATCTCTTTTGGAGAAGAAGAACATAAACTTGGAATTAGAGCTTCTTCTACGCGTCAAGTATTTTTTAACGAAACAAAAGTACCCGTTGAAAATATGTTGTCTGAAAGAGGTAACGGTTTTAAAATAGCCATGAATGCCTTAAATGTTGGACGTATAAAACTAGCTGCAGCTTGTTTAGATGCTCAACGTCGTGTTACCTCTAACGCTATCAGTTACGCTAATGATAGAGTACAATTCAATACGCCTATTGCAAGTTTTGGTGCTATTCGTGCCAAATTAGCCGAAATGGCCACCTCAACCTATGCAGGTGAAAGTGCTACCTACCGTGCTGCTCAAGATATTGAAACCCGAATTAAAATTCGTGAAGCAGAAGGAGTTTCGCATCAAGAAGCGGAATTGAAAGGTGTGGAAGAATTTGCTATCGAATGTTCCATTCTTAAAGTAGCCGTATCCGAAGATGTTCAACATTGTGCTGATGAAGGAATTCAGGTGTATGGTGGAATGGGATTCTCTGAAGATACCCCAATGGAATCAGCCTGGAGAGATGCTCGTATTGCGCGTATTTACGAAGGAACAAACGAAATTAACAGAATGCTTTCTGTTGGAATGTTAATCAAAAAAGCCATGAAAGGCCAAGTAGATTTATTAGGTCCAGCCATGAAAGTACAAGAAGAATTAATGGGTATTCCTTCTTTTGATACACCCGATTATTCCGAATTATTTTCGGAGGAAAAAGAAATGATTGGCAAATTGAAAAAAGCCTTTTTGATGGTTGCGGGTGGTGCTATTCAGAAATTCGGAACTGATTTAGAAGCACACCAACAATTATTAATGGCTGCTGCAGATATGTTAATTGAAATTTATATGGCGGAAAGTACTGTATTACGTACAGAGAAATTAGCCAAAAAACAAGGTGAAACGAATGTTCAAGAACAAATTGCAATGGCAAAATTGTACTTGTATCAAGCAGTTGATATTGTAACTCAAAAAGGAAAAGAAGGTATTGTTTCTTTTGCTGAAGGCGATGAACAACGCATGATGTTAATGGGATTACGCCGATTTACAAAATATACCAACATGCCTAATGTAGTTGGTTTAAGAGAAATCATTACGGCAAAATTAGTTGCCGAAAACAAATATTGCTTTTAAGCAGAAAGATAGTTTTTAGTTTGAATTTAATTTGTTTTAAAAACCGTTCTGATTTTTTTCAGAGCGGTTTTTATATTTTAAGATTATATTGAATATATTTCTACTAATAGGTGTAACTTTATCCTAATAAAAAAACATAAAAATGAAAAAAGTAGTAGTATCTATTCTTGTTATTGTAGCCTTTATTATTGGCTGCAAAACTGCCAATTCAAATAATGAAAAAAAATTAGCTTTGAATTTTGAACCCAAAAGTAACAGTACTGTTTCAGGAACTGCCACTTTTATTGAAAAAAATGGGAAGGTTATTTTTGAAGCCAAATTATCCGGGTTAAAACCTGGTGTTCATGCCATTCATATCCATGAAAAATCAGATTGTTCATCCGCTGATGGAAGTTCGGCTGGGGGGCATTGGAATCCTACCTTTAAAAAACACGGCAAATGGGAAGAAGGAGAATACCATAAAGGCGATATTGGAAACTTCACAGCAGACGAAAATGGAAATGGAACAATCACTTTGACTACTCAAGAGTGGTGCATTGGATGTGGAGATCCTGCTAAAGATGTTTTGGGAAAAGGTTTGATAGTACATCAAGGTGCCGATGATTTTGTAACGCAACCTACAGGAAATTCTGGTGCTCGTGTAGCCTGTTCCGCAATAATTAAATAACAATAATTCAATTTCAATTAAAACCGTTTTGTAGGCATTTACAAAACGGTTTTTTAATTTTAATTTCATCTTTACAATAAGAAAAAAAACTAGCTTTGTAACTTTAATTCAAGTTAATGATAAACCCTTCGGTACCTGGTTGGATAGATAAATTTTTCAGTGAACAAAAAATTTCAGAACAGAAATTGGTCATTGAAAGTGACTCGTTCTATGAAGCGTTAAGAAACACGGGGTTTGTTTATGGGCATATTATTTCTCTTAATACAAAATTACCAATTCCTATCAAAGGATGGTTCAAAGAAGAAGTATCTAAAGTTGCCTTATTCAATAGTCTTCTAGAAGTTTATACAGTAACCAAAAAGGACTTAAACTGGAATGAATTCATCACAGAATCAGTTTCTTTTTATAATGAAATGCATCCCGAAGAGTTTAATTTATTTAAAAAACTACTGCCCAAAAACAGTCCTTCGCTAACCCTAGAGAAATTTATAGATGAGCGGGTTCAAACCAATGAAAATATTATTAGTAAAACCTTTTCTCATTTAGTTACTAATGCGCTTTTGTTTATTGATGTTTTGGCTTTTCGCCAATATTTAATTCATGGAACAATTCCTGAAAAATACCTCAAAAAAATAGAAGAGACGATTGTCAATATTGTCACTTTAGCCTTGAAGGTGAAAACCAATAAATCCCAATATGACGATTTGTTGATTAAACTTTTTGAAGCATCAATACGCTATAGTAAATTTTCAAAAAACTCTAATTTAAGCATAGAAACACTAGAATTAGATTTTTTTACCCATGAATTAGAAAAGAATTACCTAATTGATATGGCAGGTATGGCGCTATGGAACGATGGTGTTTTAGAAACTAATGAATCGTATTTTTTATACCAATTAGCCGAAGCTCTTACAGTTTCAGACGCGTTTGTAAATAAAAGTATTCAAGATACCAATCTCTTTATTTCCAAACATAAAAAGGAAATCCCTTATTTTAATTATTCCAATCCTGTTAAACATTTTTACGATCAAACAACGCAGAGTGTCGTAACTCTTATAGCTCGTAACCGAACTCGTTTGGTAAAAGAAATTGTTCAAAGTAAAGAACTTATGGTACTACTAGCCTATTCAACTAGTAGAGACTTGGATGAAAAAGAAAAGAAAAAAATAAAAAAACAACTCTTAGATATTTGCAAATCAATTCCCTCCTTGGCAATTTTTCTATTACCAGGCGGTAGTTTATTGTTACCCATTTTAATCAAGTTCATTCCTACCCTACTCCCTTCGGCTTTCAATGAGAATTTAGATTTAGAAGAGTAAGATTTAATTTTGAAATCTAGATTATTGACGAATTACTTCATAAGTTAAACTTATTGTTTTTATATTTGCATCAATACAAACTATACTTATGACGATTACTCAACTTAAATATGTACTTGCAGTTGCTGAGTACAAAAATTTTACTTTAGCAGCAGACAAGTGTTTTGTAACTCAACCTACTTTGAGTATGCAAATTCAAAAAATTGAAGACGAACTCAGTATTCAAATTTTTGACCGTACCAAAAAACCGATTCAACTGACGGATATAGGTCAAAAAATTGTAACGCAAGCTAAAAATATTGTCAATGAGGCAGATCGAATTCAAGATATTGTTGAGCAACAAAAAGGATTTATAGGTGGCGAATTTAGGTTAGGAATAATCCCTACAATTATGCCAACATTACTTCCTATGTTTTTAAATAATTTTATTAAAAAATATCCAAAGGTAAAGTTGATTATTGAAGAGCTTAACACAGCTGAAATAATTACAAAATTAAATAATGGTCATTTGGATGCCGCTATTGCAGCTACTCCATTGCATGAAGAAAAAATCAAAGAGATAGTCCTTTACTTCGAACCCTTTATGGCCTATATTCCTGAAGGTCATCAACATTTTCAGAAAAAAGAAATTGAAGTAGCTGATTTGAATTTAGACGAAATACTCTTGTTACAAGACGGACACTGTTTTAGAGATGGTATCCTTAATTTGTGTAGAAATAACACCCGAAACGAAATCAATCATTTTCAAATTGAAAGTGGAAGTTTCGAAACCTTGATCAAATTAGCAAATGAAGGTCTGGGAACTACATTACTCCCGTTTTTACACACTTTGGATTTGAAAGAATCGGATAAAAATAAATTACGCCATTTTAAAGAACCTAAACCTGCTCGAGAAGTCAGTTTGATTTATCCAAAAAGCGAATTGAAAATTCATATTATAGATGCTTTGCGAGCTACTATTGCAGGAGTAATTAAAGGAGCAATTGTTTTCCAAAATGTAGAAATTATTAGCCCACTACAAAAGAAATAAAAAAGGAACCGTGAAAGGTTCCTTTTTTGTTATGTATTAATTAGCACTAAACAGGGCTTTAATTCTGGTTTTTTACAGGTAAATCTCAATAACCATTTTTTTAAATACTCCATTTCGTAGGGTAGCAAAGTTTTAATTGCTTTTTGCAATTCTCTTTTAAAAAGTTCAGGATTAAAACTGACTCTTTCTAGAATAGATTTTGTGTAGTCAAGCATTACTTTTGTCATAACGATTTCTATTTTAGATTAAAATTTCATTTCAAGTCGTATAAAATTACTTCAATACTAAAAACCCTAATACTAAATTAACGAAGTTTTAAGTAAATTATTTTAACTAAAATTTTATTTGGTAACCGATGCTTTACTTGCGCGAAACATTTCCCTTTTTCCAGGTGGGCCAGCTAACTTTTCTACTGTAAATCCAACCTCAATCATACTTCGTTTAACTACGCCACGAGCGGCATAAGTAACTAATTTTCCTCCTGGTTTTAGTGCCTCATACATTTTTTTAAAAATAGACGTACTCCACAGTTCAGGCTGAACTCGATAACCAAAAGCATCAAAATAAATCAAATCAAATTCTTCGATATCATCAATTTTATCAAAAAACTGCTTACGTTTGGTTAGAGAAAATACAGAATTTAATTCTACTTTCTCACCCCAACTGCTTTCATGCATTTTTATAAATATGGCTTCATCCGATATCGCTTTCAATTCTGCTACATAATTCATTGCAAGAACCTCCGTCGGATGGACTGGATAAGCTTCTACTCCAACATAATTAATAGTTTGAATTAGTTTTTGAGATTCTAAATAAGTAATAAATGCATTCAAACCCGTACCAAAACCTATTTCCAAAATAGAAATAGATTGATTTGGAAATAAGGAAAGTCCATTTTGTATAAAAACATGTTGCGCTTCTTGAATGGCGCCGTGTTTTGAATGATAACATTCATCCCATTCTTTGAGATGAATTGTAGTTGAACCGTCTAGAGTTTGAATAATTTCTCTTTTCAATGTCTATTTCTTTAAATTAATTCAAACCAAATCGTTTGATTTTATGCTCAAAATTAGTTAAAACAAAAACGTTTCGTTCGAAAAAAAACTAAATTTTTTATATAATTCCTATAAATCAACCCTAATTGAATGATTATTTTTAAATATACATAAATCGCAGATAATTGCTTTAATTAATAGTGTTTTCATAAGTTTTTTGCCGATTTTTATTTAATTTTGTAATCATTAAAATATAGAAGCTATTGCTTATTATTTATACAATAAAAATTATTCTTTATTATGAGTGCAACTCAAACCAAAAAAATCGAAATAATACCATCAACTACTTCAAAAATTAATGAAGTAGATTTTGAGAACTTAAGTTTTGGAGCCGTTTTTACAGATCATTTATTTGAGTGTGATTTTATTGATGGCGAATGGCAAACTCCTACTGTCAAACCCTACGCTCCTTTTTTGGTAGATCCTTCTACTCGAGTTTTTCATTATGGTCAAGCTATTTTTGAAGGAATGAAAGCCTATAAAGACGAGCAAGATGCCATTTGGTTATTTCGACCAGATGAAAACTACAAGCGTTTTAATAAATCAGCCGTTAGAATGGCAATGCCAGAAGTTCCAGAAGCTATTTTTATGGACGGATTAAAAGAATTACTAAAAATAGATCAGGCTTGGGTTAAAAAAGGTAATGGAAATTCCATGTATATTAGACCCTTCATGATTGGAACTGGAACTGGAGTAATTGCAAATCCTTCAGACAATTACAAATTCATGATCATCTTATCTCCTGTTAAATCCTATTATGCAGGTGAAGTAAAAGTAATTGTAGCAGAACATTATAGTAGAGCTGCAAATGGAGGAATTGGAGCTGCAAAAGCTGCAGGAAATTATGCAGGTCAATTTTACCCAACTAATTTAGCTAACAAAGAAGGATTCCAACAAATTATTTGGACCGATGATGCAACCCATACGAAATTAGAAGAAGCGGGGACTATGAACGTTTTCTTTAGAATTAATGATACTTTATATACAGCGCCAACAAGTGAACGTATTTTAGATGGAGTTACAAGAAAAACACTAATAGATTTAGCTAAAAGTGAAGGTATACAAGTTGAAGTTCGATCTGTATTAATAGATGAATTAGTTGAAGCTGCTAATAATGGAAGTCTAAAAGAAATTTTTGGTGCAGGTACAGCTGCTGTTATTAGCCCTATTAAGGGATTCTCTTATAAAGACCACTACTATGAATTACCTAAATTAGAGAATTCAGTAGCAGCCGATTTAAAATTAAAATTGACAAATATTCAAAACAAACTTGCCGAAGACACCTTTGGATGGACTGTAAAAGTTTAACCAAAATCAATCCCAAACAAAAAAGCGATTCTCAAATGAAAATCGCTTTTTTTTATTTAGTACTAGTCAACTTATTCTCCTAAAATTTTTGAGAAATCAGGTTTGAAATAATTTGGACCTTTCATTACTTTCCCGTCTTCACGATAGATCGGATTTCCATCTTCTCCTAATTTACTCATATTAGATCGTTGAATCTCGTCAAATACCTCCTCTATTTTATGTTGTAATCCATGTTCAATAATAGTACCGCATAAAATGTACATCATATCCCCTAGAGCATCTGCAATTTCAACTAAATCATTATTAAGAACAGCTTCAAGATATTCTTCGTTCTCTTCTTTCATTAAATTATAGCGAAGCTGTTTTTTAGTTTCTCCTAAATCAGCAATTGGAAACTCGCTGTGTCCTATTCGGAATGCGGTATGAAATTCCTTAACCGCTTTAATTTGTTTTTGCATAATACGATTCGTTAAATGGTTTGGGAAATTAACAACTATTCTTGAATAAATGCCTAAATTTGCTATAAAAATTATCAACAGATGTTTAGTACAGGACAATTAATCTTCGGACTCCTTTTTTTTATAGCTTTTGTAATCGCAATGTTTTTTGCTTATAAAAAAGACGCACAGTTACACCAACTTTTTTACAAAGGAAACTATAAAATATTAGTTGGTTTCTTACTATTTATTGGATTACTTTTTGCAATAAAGATTTTTTTCAAACGCTAGTATTTTATTTCATAGCCGTAAAAAAGAGATAAAAAAAACGTAACTTTACGTAAGCAACCTATTTATTGTCACTATGAAAATCTTAAAATATATCTTCCTTTTACTTTTACTAAGTTTAATATCTTTTTCTGTATTTATAGCAACACAAAAAGGCAATTTTTCAATTGAAAAAAGTAAAATTATCCACAGTTCAAAATCTAATGTTTTTAATTATGTGAATGATGCTGAAAACTGGCAAGATTTCATGAATCATATTTCAGAAGAAACAAACCTAAAAGGCAAATTCAACAAAAATACTATCGGAAAAGGTGCCAAATTCTCATGGGAGGGTTCAGAAGCTGCTGGCACTATTCAAACTTTTTCTGTAAAAAACAACGATAGTATTCATCAGAAAATGGATTGGGATGATTCCAAATTTAAAATCACTTGGATATTCAAAGACACTTTAGGGGGTACGAAAGTTACCCTAAAATCTGAAGGGGAAATGAGTTTTTCTTACAAAATTTATACTGCATTGTATGGTGGTGCCAAAAAAATTATTGGTAATCTTTTTGAAAAAAGTTTGGTAAACTTAGATCATAGTTTGGTATATGAAATCAATACCTACAAAATCAAAGTAAATGGATTAGTTAAAAAATTGGGAACCCCATATCTTTATCAAAGTTTTACTAGTAAAATTAGTAAGGTGGTAAAAAATTCAAGAATTGTTTTTCCCAAAATAATTGCTTTTTGCGAACAGAATAATATTGAACGTACTGGTAAACCCTTCATTATTTACCATACTTATGATGCTACAAATGACTTAGCAAAAATCTCTCTGTGCATTCCTATCAAAGAAGCCATAATTACAAGTGAGGGTAGCGATATTTTAGCCGACGAGTTAATGTCATTTACTGCCATTAAAACTTCGCTTTATGGCGATTATTCGCATACCAAAGAAGCACTTAAAAAATCTAAATCGTACATTAATCAAAAAGTAATTACACCTGACTCTCCTTTTTCCCATTTGGAAGTATTTACTATTAGTAAAACCGAAATAAAAAATCCTTCCAAATGGAAAACCGAATTGTACTTTCCTGTTAAACCCAAAAAAACAACTCCTATAATAGTTCCAGAAACTGAAAAAAATTCAGATTCAGAAACAGAAACCAATCCAACGGAAATTTAATCGTTTAATTAAACCTTTTGGATTGCTTACATTCTAATCTGTTAAACAAAAATCTTGCAAGAAGAAAAAGAATTTATTCAAGAATTATTGGATCCTAAAACGCAAAATGAAGCGTTTCAAAAACTCTTGAATACCTATCAAAGACCTTTGTATCATCATATTAGAAATATTGTACTAAATCATGATGATACTGATGATGTACTTCAAAATACGTTTATAAAAATTTTTCAAAATCTAAAAAATTTTAAAGGCGAAAGCAAACTCTTCTCTTGGATGTATCGAATAGCCACCAATGAGTCGCTTACATTTATAAAACAGAAAGCAAGAAAATTAAAGGTTTCAACTGAAGAATTAAACACAAAATCTATTGACAACCTTGTTTCTGATGTCTATTTTGAAGGTGATGAAATTCAATTAAAATTACAAAAAGCAATTGCACTTTTACCGACTAAACAACAATTAGTATTTAAAATGAAATATTTTGAAGAATTAAAATACGAAGAAATAGCTGCAATTTTGGACACTTCTGTTGGAGCGCTAAAGGCTTCTTATCATCATGCGGTAAAAAAAATAGAAGCTTATGTTACTTCCAATTAAACCTTTTAAACACTAAGAAGTCAAAACAAAGTTATGAAAAAATTTAATTTAGAAAAAGACCCAAAAATCACCTCCGGATTTAAAGTTCCCGAACAATACTTTGATAATTTTTCTGAAAAGGTAATGGGTCAATTACCCACAGACACTAAAAAGGTTATTCCTCTTTATAATCAAAAAAACAAACTCTTTATAGCAGTTGCAGCTGTTTTAGTTTTTGGATTATTTCTCCCTGTTTATAATCAACTAGTTCAACCTTCGGAGGAATTAGACACAATAACCTTAGAAAACCATTTAAGTTATCAAACGAATATCAATCAATATGATCTTATTAGTGAGTTGGATAAGGAAGATTTAAATAAAATGAGCACTACAACACCCTTAAATGATGAAATCATTGAAGACCATTTAACTTCCAATTCAGATTTAGAGAGACTTTTATCCGAATAATAATTCAATAATTTAAACAACTATGAAACTTCTTAACGTATTTATTGCATTACTTTTTTTTAGCTCGTTGAGCACTTTTGCACAAAACGAAATGAAAGAAAAAAGAGAACAAATTAAATCTATGAAAGTTGCATTTTTAACTAACGAATTAGATTTAAATAGTTCTGAAGCAGAAAAATTTTGGCCCATTTACAATGCCTTCGAAGAAAAGGAATTTGAATTAAAACATTTAAAAATGAGATCGTTTATAAAACGATACCGTGAAGGAAAAGATAAAATGACAGAGAAAGAAGCCGGTTTCCTTTTAAATCAAATGGAAACTAATGAAGAAGAATTCTACCTACTTCGTAAAAAATTCATACTTAATTTAAAAGGAATTCTTCCAGCCTCAAAAATTATAAAACTTAAAAAATCAGAAGAAGACTTCAATAGAAAATTGTTATTACAGTATCGAAACAGAGGACAAAGAAAAGAATAAATTCAAATTAATACCCCCAAAAGCCATTCCCATCCGGAGTGGCTTTATTATTTAAATCGGATACGGATCACTTTATTTTTTCCTGCTGCAATAGCTGTATTTTTATTCAATAATCTGATGGTAAACAAACCTGAATCTGTACTACATTGTTTCCAACTAATACCACCATCATTAGAGTAATTAATCCCTGAAGCACCGACACTAATCAATCCTTTTCCATGACTATTGGGAATATATTGTATGCAAGATGCATATCCAAAACCCTGATTCTGTGCTACTAATTTCCAGGTTTTTCCACCATCATAAGTCACTGCTTTGTTATCAAAGTTTTGATTCAGTACTTCATAATTCCCACCGGAAATAAATCCTGTTTTTGAATTATAAAAATCGGCTGTAAAAATTCCTGTCATTTGCTTTCCTTGAACAATTGGCGTCTCCACTACTGACCAACTTTTACCTTTATCACTTGAGTAAAATACTCTTGCTTTTTTTCCGCCAGATACCACCCAAGTAGCATTGCCCTTGATAACAATATTAGTATTACTCGCCGCAAAAGCAGCCTCACCTTCTACCAATTTAGGCCATTGAATCGAAGGTGTTTTTTGCCAAGAAGCTCCTCCATCTCTAGTTGTTATCACCGAAAAACTATCTTCAATTGGGTCACCAATTGCTATCCCTTCTTTATCATTCCAAAATTGCATACTATCGTAAAACACTTTGTCGTGATTTTCTTGGTAAACTAATTCATAACTCAAATCTATTTTTGAAATTTTGTACAGTAAAGCCGGATTACCAACGTTTAGAATAAAAACATACTTTTTGGTTTGAGCAATACTTCTAAACTCAACATTTTTTTCAGAGATTATTTTAATTTCTTTTTTTTGATTTGAATTCAAATCGATACAACCAAATCTAGACTGATCTGCTGCATACCAAAACTTATCATGATCCAAAACCAAAGCACGAATACTAATTTTATCTTGTAATAAAGTGTCTATAGCAATTTTTACTGCATCCCCTTTATTAACTGAATTTGTGGATTTACAAGAAAATAACAGAATTCCGATTACAATAAGCACTAGTTTTTTCATAAAATATTCATTTAGAATGCTAAAATACAATTATTTTAAAATGCAATTGATCCATAGAAACTTCACCAAAACTCTCAATCGAAATATAGTAAAGAAAACTACTAGAAATCGTTGAGTGAGTAATTAACTACCTCTACGGTGATTTTT
>JACCDY011334600.1_pt1 | contig 27655 bp, 36 predicted proteins | sample 7446391 | NCBI WGS metagenome assembly JACCDY01 (sample SAMN15323451, study PRJNA562643) | freshwater metagenome | isolation source: river surface water | place: USA:Blue River Watershed | collected 2017-08-18 | reverse complement strand
ATCTATCCCTGCTGCCGTTCTTGTTATTGCTAAGTATCAATACCAATGTGCGTTCGTGGCTGACCAAGAAATTAACCTCCTAGCAGCATTAACAGAACTTATGTGTGAATGTGAATTTCGTTAAACTACTCCTTTACTAAATAGTAGTGGAGTAGTTTAAAAGTTATGGCTAAAGGCACTATCTACGAGCATAGAGAACCAACAGAAACAGAACTTGCTTGGGTTACTGGTATATGGGAAGGTGAGGGGTCTTGGTCTTACAAAAAAGGTAGAACGAGAATTTTTCCTAATGGAAAAATTTATACTGAAAAAGATTACCTTGTTATGAAGATGTCTATGACTGATCAAGATATTATGGAACGAGTTGCTGTTATAATGGATGGTAGAAAAATTACTTGGAGTGATGGTGGACCAGTTCACAAAGCAGCAGGACAAAAACCTTGCTATCATATTAGTCTTCAGGGTGAGGCAGCAAAAAGATGGACTGAATTGATGGCACCTTATCTTGGAAATAGACGCCGAGAAAAGTATGAAATGATTATGGAGAAATTGAATGCCAATTAGTCAAAAACAATTAAAAACCTGTTTGAGATATCCGGGCGGCAAAAGTAGAGCAGTCGCAAAGATGGGACCTTATTTTCCCGACCTTCGCAATTATGATGAGTTCCGTGAACCATTTCTTGGTGGGGGAAGCGTTGCAATTTATATCACAAAGAAGTATCCTGGATTAAATATTTGGGTAAATGACCTTTATGAACCTCTTGTAAACTTCTGGCAACAACTCCAGATGTTTGGGAATGATCTGAAGAATGAATTGGTTGATTGTAAAGTTGCTTACAATACTCCCGAACTTGCAAGGGAACTCTTTCTAAAGTCAAAGGAGCATATAAATGATGAGTCTGAAACGAACTTTAATCGTGCTGTCGCTTTCTATATTGTTAACAAATGCTCTTTTAGTGGTCTTACCGAAAGTTCATCTTTTTCAGAGCAAGCAAGTAACTCCAATTTTTCCTTGCGAGGAATTGGAAAATTGCCAGAGTATTCCAAGTTAATTGCTAATTGGTGTATAACTAACTATTCATATGATTATCTGATGGATGGGAACAAAGGTGCTTTTATGTATCTCGATCCTCCTTATGATATTAAGGATAATCTCTATGGGCGAAAGGGATCAATGCACAAAGGATTTGATCACGATAAGTTTGCTGCTGATTGCGATACTAATAATATGGATCAATTGATCAGTTATAATTCAGATCAACTTGTGAAGGATCGTTTTAAGAACTGGAATGCTGTTGAGTTTGATCTTACGTATACGATGAGATCTGTTGGTGAATATATGCGAGAACAAAAACAACGTAAAGAACTTTTGCTTTTTAATTATGGAATTGAAGGACTGGTTGGACTCAATTAATTTTACGAAAGAAGATTTGTCGGAGAGTATTAAAGATTATCCTCCTTATATTATTAATAAATGTTTGTCCGGACATATTGATTGTGTTCTTTTTGTAAATGAAATGAATATGATGCATCAACTTGATAAAGATATGCAATATTCATTTTATCTAAATAGTCTAAGGAAACGGAAGAGATTTTCTCCCTGGCTCCGTAAAGATAAGATTACAGATTTAGAATGTATTAAATCATACTATGGTTATAGTAATGAAAAGGCATCTCAAGCACTGAAAATCTTAACAAAAGAACAACTAACTTTCATCAAACAAAGACTTGATATTGGAGGAAAAAAATGACTACTACGGTAGAACCTACTGTTGAATGGTCTCAAGACCAAATGGTAGAGGTGATTCTTAATGAACCTGATGATTTTCTGAAAGTTCGTGAAACTTTGACTCGCATCGGAGTTGCATCAAGAAAGGAGAAAAAACTTTATCAATCCTGCCATATTCTTCACAAGCAGGGTAGATATTATATTGTTCACTTTAAGGAACTGTTTGCTCTTGATGGTAAACATGCAAATCTTACTGTGAATGATGTTCAGCGTCGTAATCGTATTGCACGTCTTCTTGCCGATTGGGGTTTAATTACTGTCGTAAAGGCAGATTCCGTTTCTGATATTGCACCACTCAATCAAATTAAAGTCCTTGCATATAAGGACAAGGGTGATTGGATTCTGGAGCAAAAGTATAATATCGGTAAGAAAGGAAAAGCAGTAGAAACCGAATAAATAGTTTGGTGCCATTCGTGCGGCACTCTACAAAAGTCGGAACACCCTAAAGAGAAGTACGGTTTTTACCTTGCTTCTCTTTTTGTTTTATGGTTAAATAGTAATGGATGCCGTAAGGATCCACAAAACACAAACTCGCTTTTAAAGGAGCTACTATAATGACTAATCTGATGAAGTATCAGGCTGCGGATCTTCCTGCTTTGCTGGAAAGAATTAATCGCAATACGATTGGTATGGATGAATACTTTGATCGTATTTTTAAAATTCACGAAACAACCTCTAACTATCCCCCCTACAACCTAGTTCAAGTAAGCAACGTAGAATCGCGACTTGAACTTGCACTTGCTGGATTTAAGAAGAAGGAGGTTTATGTCTACACTCAAGACGGCAAACTCTTTATTGAAGGTCAAAAAGAAGATAAAGAAACGGAGTTCAACTATCTCCACAAGGGTTTGGCTCAACGGTCATTTACACGTTCCTGGACACTCTCTGATGATACGGAAGTTAGATCAGTTGATTTTGAGGATGGGCTTCTGACAGTCACTCTTGGTAGAATTGTTCCAGATCATCATAAGAGAAAGGATTATCTCTAAATAAAAATAAAAAATGAAAACTTTTCAGGAATTTGTATCTATAATTAAAGAAATGAAAGGTGATTTTGGATATGGTGTTATGCCACCAAAACCAAAATGTTATGGAAAAACCACTACATATGCTATGCTTCCTGGAAAGAAGGTTTGTAAGTTTAAAAGAAAGAGATAAATATAATTGAATATCGTCGGCGCATGAGGAGCACCTGGCAAAATCCAGGATAACTCCTCATTTTTTATAAATACCAATAAAGAGTAGGTGTGATTTTAAATGGAATATTATACATATGCTTATTTTGATGAAAATAATATTCCTTATTATATTGGTAAAGGAAAAGGTAAAAGAGCTTGGGATAAAAATCACTCTGTTTTAATACCTCCAAATGAAAGAATAGTAATTTTGAAGGACAATCTTACGGAGGAAGATGCATTTAAGCATGAAATTTATTTAATCGAAATTCTTGGTAGAAAAAGTCAAGGAACTGGTATATTGGAAAATATACATAGTGGTGGATGTCAACCCTCTGGATTTATACAGCACTCGGAAGAAACTAAATCTATGATGAGATTGAGAAGACACAGTGAAGAAACAAAGAGAAAAATCGGAGAATCTTCAAAAGGACGCCCCTGTAAAGAAGAAGTAAAACAAAAATTATCAAAACTGTGGACTGGAAGAAAATTAACAGAGGATACGAAAAATAAAATAAGTAAATCTCATATGAGTAAAAAATTAAGTGAAGAGACAAAAAGAAAAATGAGTGACGCAAAAAAACAAATGAGTGAAGAGACGAAAAGAAAAATGAGTGAAAAGGCAAAATTGAGAGAAGCAAAAAAACGAGGAGAAACTTGACTCCTCCTTTTTTTATTGCTAGAATAATCGGAGGTATGAGACAAAAATGACTGTAAAACTTGCACTATTGAAATCTGGAGAGGATGTAATCGCAGATATTCAAGAAATGGTTATTGAAGAAAAAGTAGTTGGATATATCTTCAATAAACCTTGTCATATTAAAATGAAATTGAAAGAAGAAGATGAAAAATCTGATTCTGTTAAGATTAGATTGGTTCCTTGGATTCTTCTTTCAAAGGATACAAAAATTCCAGTATCCTTGGATTGGGTAATTACTATAGTGGAACCAATCGATCAACTTTCTAAAATGTATCAAGAGGATATTTTAAACAATGGAAATAGTCAAAATATTGTTATTAACCAACAATCAAATTCTGATCAGTCGGATTGAAGAAGTTGGTGCTGATATTGGAGAACCCGATTGCAAACTTGTTAATCCGTTTGTAGTGAAAAGTGATAAAACTCTAGATCCATTTCTCTGTGGATATACAAAACAAAATACATTTATGATGAGTTCGGATAAAATTATTACACTTTCTGATCCAACTCCAACTCTACTTGAAAAATATGGGGATTTAATTAAGGAATGAATTTTTACACTAATGTTCAATTGATTGGAAATCAATTTTTGGTTCGTGGAGTACAGAATGGTAAAAGATTTGAAATAAGAGATGAGTTCTTTCCAACTCTTTATGTAAAAACTAAAAAAGACCCCAAGTATAGAACATTAAGTGGAGAAGCAGTAGAACCTGTAAAACCTGGAACTGTTAGAGATTGTCGTGAGTTTTATAGTAAGTATGAAAATGTAGATGGATTTGAGATCTATGGAAATGATCGATATATCTATCAGTATATCTCAGAAAAGTATCCAGAAGATGAAATTAAGTTTGACATCAGTAAAATCAAACTTGTAACGTTGGATATTGAGGTTGCCTCAGAACAAGGATTCCCTGATGTAGAATCTGCTTCAGAAGAAATCTTGTCTATCAGTATTCAGGATTATACAACCAAGAAGATTACAACCTGGGGAGTTAAACCATTTAATAATACTCGTAAAGATGTCACTTATTATCATTGTCCATCTGAGTATGAACTCCTGAATCATTTTATTAATTATTGGATGGTTGATGTACCTGATGTGATTACTGGATGGAACATTCAAATGTATGATGTTCCTTATATCTGTAAGCGATTAAATCGTGTTCTTGGTGAGAAACTAATGAAGCGTTTCTCTAACTGGGGACTTGTGACTGAAGGTGAAATTTTCATTAATGGGCGTAAGCATACGACGTTTGATGTGGGTGGTTTGACTCAACTTGATTATCTTGATCTTTATAAGAAGTTTACTTATAAAGTTCAAGAATCTTATCGCCTTGACTATATTGCTGAAGTTGAACTTGGGCAAAAGAAACTGGATCACTCTGAGTTCGATACTTTTAAAGATTTCTACACTAAAGGTTGGCAAAAGTTTATTGAGTATAACATCATTGACGTAGAACTTGTTGACCGTTTGGAAGACAAGATGAAACTTATTGAACTTGCTTTGACGATGGCATATGACGCGAAGGTGAACTATGCCGACGTGTTCTATCAAGTTCGTATGTGGGATAATATCATTTATACTTATCTTAAGAAAAGAGATATTGTAATTCCCCCACGAAATAAAGAACGTAAGGATGAGAAGTATGCTGGTGCTTACGTAAAAGAACCGATTCCTGGAATGTACGATTGGGTTGTGAGTTTTGACTTGAATTCTCTATATCCTCACCTGATTATGCAGTACAACATTTCTCCAGAAACTCTCTTAGAAGAAAGACATCCGACAGTTAATGTTGATAAGATTCTCAATCGTAATCTTACTTTTGAGATGTATAAAGACTATGCGGTATGTGCCAATGGTGCTATGTATCGTAAGGATGTTCGTGGTTTTCTCCCAGAACTAATGGAGAAGATCTATAATGAACGTGTGATCTTTAAGAAAAAGATGCTTGCGGCAGAGCAAGAATATGAAAAGACAAAGAACAAGGAGTTGATTAAAGAAATTGCTCGTTGCAATAACATTCAGATGGCACGTAAGATTCAACTTAACTCTGCATATGGTGCTATTGGAAACCAATACTTCCGTTATTATAAATTAGCAAACGCAGAAGCAATCACATTGTCTGGACAAGTATCCATTCAATGGATTATGAATAAAGTTAATTCATACCTTAACAAGATTCTTAAAACTGAAGAGGAAGATTATGTCATTGCTTCTGATACTGATTCTCTGTATATTAATATGGGTCCTTTGGTTGAAAGTGTATTCAAAGGCAGAGAGAAAACTACTCAAAGCATTGTTTCGTTCCTTGATAAGGTCTGTAATCTGGAATTTGAAAAGTATATTGAAAATTCTTACCAAGAATTGGCTGAGTATGTAAATGCATACGACCAAAAGATGATCATGAAGAGGGAGTGTATTGCTGAACGTGGTATTTGGACTGCGAAGAAACGATATATTCTCAGTGTGTGGGATAGCGAAGGTGTTCGCTATGAAGAACCAAAACTCAAAATTAAAGGTATTGAGGCAATCAAATCTTCTACTCCTGCACCTTGTCGTAAGATGTTGAAAGATTCTTTTAACATCATGATGAGTGGAAGTGAGGACAATATGATTAAGTTCATTGAAAATTGTCGTGATAAGTTTAAAAAACTACCTCCAGAACAAATTTCATTTCCACGTTCTGCATCTGATGTTCAGAAATACTCTTCCTCTTCAGATCTTTATATTAAGGGAACTCCCATTCATGTTCGCGGAGCACTGTTATTCAATCATTACATTAAACAAAATAAATTAACTGGAAAATATTCTCTTATTCAAAATGGAGAAAAAATTAAGTTTATCTATCTCAAAAAACCAAATATTATTCATGAAAATGTAATCTCATTCATTCAAGAATTTCCTAAAGAACTCAATCTTGACAAATACATAGATTATGAACTACAATTTGAGAAAGCATTCCTAGAACCACTTAAGATTATTCTTGACGTGATTGGGTGGAAAGTAGAAAAGACAACAAACCTAGATGCATTTTTTATTTGATGGAATTGCCGATTACTGAAAAAGAATTTGAGATCATCGTTGAGGTTCTAAAGAATAAAGAACCACAACTCTATAATAAATTGTGGTCTTACAAATTCAACCAAAATAAAACTATAAACAGAAAATAATTATGGATTTCCTTAAAGACATTGTAAAAGAGATTGGTGATGACTTTACCAAGTTAGCATCAGATATTGATGAGACTGAGACTTATGTTGATACTGGTTCATATATCTTTAATGCACTGGTTTCAGGTAGCATCTTTGGTGGTGTATCTGGGAATAAAATTACTGTTATTGCTGGAGAGTCTTCTACTGGAAAGACTTTTTTCTCTCTCGCTGTGGTTAAGAACTTTCTTGATACTAATCCCGATGGTTACTGTCTCTACTTTGACACTGAGGCTGCTATCACTAAATCACTTATAGAATCTCGTGGAATTGATACTACTCGTTTGGTTGTTGTTAACGTTGTTACTATTGAAGAGTTTCGTACAAAGGCACTCAAAGCAGTAGATATGTATCTGAAAGCACCAGTAGAAGATCGCAAACCTTGTATGTTTGTGCTAGACTCTTTAGGTATGCTCTCTACAACCAAAGAGATTACCGATGCACTAAATGAAAAAGAAGTTCGAGATATGACTAAATCTCAACTTATTAAAGGTGCATTCCGAATGCTCACGCTCAAACTAGGTCAAGCAAATGTCCCGCTCATTGTCACAAATCATACATACGATGTCATCGGAGCTTACGTACCAACTAAAGAAATGGGAGGAGGTTCTGGACTCAAATACGCAGCAAGTACGATCATTTATCTCAGCAAAAAGAAAGAAAAGGATGGAACGGAAGTGGTCGGCAATATTATCAAGGCTAAGACTGCTAAATCGCGTTTGAGTAAGGAGAACAAAGATGTTGAAGTCCGTTTGTATTATGATGAGCGCGGTCTTGATCGTTACTATGGTCTTCTGGAACTTGGTGAGATTGGTGGACTCTGGAAGAATGTAGCAGGTCGCTATGAGATGGATGGTAAAAAGATTTATGCTAAGCAGATTCTAAAAGAACCTGAGGTATATTTCACACCTGAAGTAATGGAACAACTTGATCAAATTGCACGAAAGGAATTTAGTTATGGAGAAAGTTGAGTTTCTAATTCTTAGAAACCTTTTATACAAGGAAGAATATATTCGAAAGGTAATACCATTTCTAAAATCTGAATATTTTGAAGATCCTAATCAAAAGATCATATTTGAAGAAATACTTTCTTTTGTTCAAGAGTACAATCGACCAGCAACTAAAGAAGTTCTTTGTATTGAAGTAGAGAAACGTCAAGATATTAATGACGAATCTTTCAAGCAAATTGTTCATTTGATTTCTTCTTTGAACGATGTTCCTTCTGAGTTTAATTGGTTGATTGATACGACAGAAAAGTGGTGTCGCGATCGTGCCATTTACTTGGCACTTATGGAGTCTATTCATATTGCTGATGGAAATGGCGAAAAGAAGAATCGTGACAGCATTCCTTCTATTCTTTCTGATGCTCTTGCTGTAAGTTTTGATAACCACGTAGGTCATGATTACCTGCAAGACTATGAACAACGATACGAGTCTTATCATAAAAAGGAGGATAAAATTGAATTTGATCTTGAGTACTTTAACAAAATCACGAAAGGTGGTCTCCCTAACAAAACTCTTAACATCGCTCTTGCTGGTACGGGCGTCGGGAAATCTCTATTCATGTGCCATGTGGCTAGCTCCGTCTTGCTCCAAGGACGGAACGTTTTGTACATTACGTTGGAAATGGCAGAAGAACGTATTGCTGAAAGAATTGACGCAAACCTTCTGAATGTTCCTATTCAAGATATCGTAGATCTTCCAAAGCAGATGTTTGAAAGTAAGGTTAATAATCTTACCAAGAAGACTCAAGGTACTTTGATTATTAAAGAATATCCAACTGCTTCAGCACATGCAGGTCACTTTAAGTCACTTCTCAATGAACTTGCTCTTAAAAAGTCGTTTAGTCCTGATATTATTTTCATTGATTATCTTAATATCTGTTCTTCTTCTAGGTATCGTGGAAATGCAAACATTAATTCCTATACATTTGTAAAAGCAATTGCAGAAGAACTTCGTGGACTTGCTGTAGAATTTAATGTTCCTATTGTAAGTGCCACTCAGACAACTCGTTCTGGTTATGGTTCTTCTGATGTTGAGTTGACTGATACTTCAGAATCCTTTGGTCTTCCTGCTACTGCTGACTTAATGTTTGCATTGATTTCTACAGAAGAACTTGAAGGTCTTGGGCAGATTCTTGTTAAACAACTTAAAAATAGGTATAATGATCCTACCATTCATAAGCGTTTTGTGGTTGGTATTGACCGTGCTAAAATGCGTCTTTATGACTGCGAACAATCTGCTCAACAAGATATCCTTGACAACGGAAAAGATGAAGAGTATGATTATGAAGAAAAGAAACCTAAAAAAACATTTGAGGGATTTAAATTCTGATGACTGATAAAAAAGTTATTGATAGTGACAAATATATTGAGTTTGTGCGTCAAACCACAAGTCCTGCAAGCAGTGACTTTGGACAACTTCTTGCACGAATGACTGAACTTGAGGCAAATAATGATGCTGATGTTCCTCGTCTTTTGACTGCTGCTCTTGGCATTAGTGCAGAAGCAGGTGAGTTCACTGAAGTTGTAAAGAAAATCATTCTCCAAGGCAAACCCTATAATGAAGAGAATGTCTTTCATATGAAGCGTGAACTTGGTGATATCTGTTGGTATCTTGCTCAAGCGTGTATGGCACTTGATACTAACTTCCGTGAAATTATGGAAATGAACTATGAGAAATTGAGTGCTCGCTACCCAGAAGGAACGTTTGATGTATATAGAAGTGAAAACCGTGTAGAGGGTGACCTATGACTAAAGAAAAACAAGTAACACTTAAACTTGATACTCGTACCGCTGCAGCAGTCCGACAAGTTTTATTTGATGCCCAAAAAGGATATACTTATGATGAAGTAAGTGTTCCTCCTCGTGTAACTGATATTCGTGAGGTAATTGGGCAACTTGATGATAATATTGGCGCTGTTTTTGGTGCTTGAATTTGACTCCTTCGGGAGTTTTTTTGTTTTATAAATAAATAAAAAAGTATTTGTAAAAAAATGTCTAGAATTACTGGAAAACAAGCTCTTGGACTTTTTGAGGCTTATCAAGCAGTATATGCTCCCCAAGAATTATCTGAAGAACAGATTTGGGAAGAAGTAGAAGAGTGGGTAAATTCACTTCTAGAAGAAGGATATGATCTGAGTGATTATACCTGGGAAGAAATGTATGAAGCATATATCGAAGAGGCAAGAGCAGAAGGTGTAAAACCTTATAAAGCAGGACCAACTCAAGCAGATGTAAGAGCAAATGCTGCTGCTGCTCGTCAAAAGCACGTTGCAGGCGCTTCTGGACAAAAAGGTTATGGACCTGAAGATAAGTTTAAGAGTGATTGGAAGCTAAGAGCAACTCCATCTTCGACAAGTAAGAGAAAAGATGGAACTATTGAAACTGTTTCTCAGAGAATGGATAGAGAAAAACCTTATGCTACCAGACCATTTTCTCCATTATTTACAAAACAAGGAAGTCGCACTGCTTCTGCCGTAACAAGAACGATTGAGGGTCCAGGAGAACCACAAGCAGTCACAATGCCTAGAAAAGGTAGAGGTGAAAAACCAAAACTTTCTAGAGAAATTATCCGTAAGGAGCACGTAGATGTTTATGATGTAGTTCTCTCTCATCTTCTTGATGAAGGATATGCTAATTCAATTGAATCTGCAGAAGCAATTATGGTGAATATGAGTGAGGAATGGATTGATACTATTATTGAAGATTTTGATCAACTTGATGAAGCAGAAGGTTCCTACGGTGCTACACCAAAGGCATATAGTGCAGCAAGAAAAACCAAAATGACTGCAAAGAGAAAGCCTTTCCTCAAGAAGATGTTAAGCAGAACTAACCCTGCTAATAGAACAAGTGCTTATGATTCTCCAAGAAAGGGTTTGACTGCTGACGATAGAGAAAGAGCAAGAGCAGGTTCTGCTTATGGTGTTGGGACTCGTCAAGACCACGATTATCCTTCAGAGGGTCCTGGTGGTGTAACCAAGAGTGCTAAGAAACTCCGTAAGCAAAGAGCAATGGGAGAAATTGATTGAAAATCTAAATTATAGAATTTATTGACCCCCCTTTCTAAATATAAGAAAGGGGGGATTTTTTTATGTCTGACATTTTATCGAGAATGAGTTCTTCTTTTCAACGTAATGTTGCAAGTGGTGTTATTCCAAAATCTGCTGTTGATGGATATGGTGGATTTTTTGTAGAAAAAGGAAGGTCATATGAAAATGAAATCGTCGGAAAGTTAAAAAGATCAAAAAAATCAGATGGAACACCTGCACCCTTAATACGATCAAATTTTACTGCTGCTGGTACTAGTTTGAATCCAGATGTTCAGTTTTATGCAAATAATAATAAAAACTTGGCAAGTGTTGAAGTTAAAACTAGTTTAAATGCTCAGTGGCTTTCAAAAAAACTAAAAGTAGAAAAAGATGGTAATACTTTTTTTTGGAATGTTACTGAAAAAGGTAGAACAAAAACATATGGATTATTAAAGTCTATTTTAGATACTTATAAAGAAGATATATTAAAATCAATAAAGGATGATTTTAATCTACCCTCAAAAAATAATGAGACAGGAAGTAATCCATTTTACAATATGCAGGCTGTATATGATGCTTTTGAAGATAAAACATTTACAACAAAATTTAAATCTTATACACAAAGAAATCAAAAAATTATAATAACTGGAAAAGAAATAGTAGAATTATATGAAAAATATTTGAATGATTTAAATACGTATTATATTCAAATTAAAGGTAAAGGATTATATTATATTGGGGAAGATATGTATAAATTAAATGATAATTTACCAAAAAATAAAAGGATAATAAAATTTCCTATATCGACAGCATCTTTATCTTTAAAAAAGGCATATAAATCTGGCGGAAAATATCAACTTGAACTTCGTATAACTGCATCATCTAAATCAATACAACAAAGTAATTTTTCTTTGGATGATACTGGTGATTTAAAAATTATATCCGATTTTGTTTATTAATAAATATCTATAAACCTATAAGATGAAAAGATTTTCTCAATTTATATTAGAAGCAAAAGAAACCAGGGCATCTGAGCAAGCTAAGAAACTTGGTTTAGTTGGTAATGGTCATGGGGATTGGTATAACTCCCAGGGAGAATTTGTTGCTAAAACTGTAGATGGGCAATTAAAATTTTTTAATAAAGGACAAAGAATTGGATTAAGAGATATTCCACCAAAATCTGGACAAGGAAGAGGAGCATCTGCTAAGGCACAACAGCAAGTATCTCCACAACAAACTCAAGGTCAGCAAATTTCTCCTCAAAGAATACCTATTGGGCAAGATGAGCAAATGCCTGCGGATGATGAGTTTTTAACAATTGTTCTTGCTAAATTTAATCCCCCATCAAAGGAGCATAAAAAATTATTTACTACTGCAAAAAGAGTTTCTTTAGGTGGAGAATTAAGAATTTATCCATCTAGAACTCAAGATACTAAATCAAATCCATTAACTGTAAATAGAAAAATTTATTATTTGAAAATGATGTTTCCTGAAATTAAAGATGATATTGTAAATAATCCAGAAATTAAAACAATATTTGATGTGTTAATTGCAGGAAATGAAGACGGATATACGAATGTAAATATTGTTGTTGGATCTGATCGTCAAGCCGAAATACAAAATCTAGCAAATAAATATAATGAAAAATTTTATCAGTACAATGAAATAAAAGTAATTCCTACTGGAAATTTTGATTCAGGAAAGGATAGTTCGGGAATTTCTTCTGGTATGATGAAAAAAACTGCTGCTGACAATAATTTTAGAGAATTTAAAAGAGCCGTTACTAAAAATGTTGATGACCTTGATGCTAGAAAATTGTTTAATGAACTCAGGAAGGCAATGGGATTTAAAGAAAATGTTAAGGAAAATTATAATCTTTGGGAAATTGCGCCAGAATTAGACTTTAAAAATTTGAGAGAAAATTATATCCAAAATAAAATTTACAAAATTGGAGATATTGTAGAAAATGTGAATACTGGTCTGGTGGGTAAAGTTATACGTAGGGGGACAAATTATTTGATATGCGTCACTGAAGAAGATGTTATGTTTAAATCCTGGATAAAAGATATTGTTGAGTACAATGAAGTTAAAATGGATAGTTTGATGAGGGATAAAACTCACCCAAATACTCTTGTTGGAACTTTGGGGTCATTTAAATATCATGCAAAAATGACTCCAGGTGCAATTGGAACTAATAAGAAAAATCTTCAGTATGGGGGTAAAGCATATGGAGTAAATTTTATAAATAAGTATAAGGCAAAAAAAGCAAGTACTTGTTAAGATGACTAAAGCAAAACCCGATTATCTTGATTTTGACGGCGATAGAAACACTAAAGAATCAATGAAAAAAGCCCTGAAAGATAAGAAAACAAAATCTGTTAAAGAGGGGTTGATTGGTGGTCAGACTAAAATTGATGTTGCTGCTCCTTATGGGAAATTAACTTCTGCAGATTTTAAACATCTTCGAAAATCAAAAAAGAAACTCACCAAAGAAGGATATTCAAATTGGAGAGAAGACCTGATTGAAATCGCAGATAAAATTCCAGTAAAAAAAGGAGAAGAGCAAAAAATAATAGAAAAAGAAGTTAATAATAAAATTAAGATTAATCCAACCCTTGAACTGGGAGAAGCACTAGGAAATCTTGGTGGAACTCTTATTGAAATGATCGAGATTGATGAAGTTGATTATATTGTTGAGAGTGTTTATAATGAACTTCTCGATGAGGGTTATGATGATAACGAAATTGAAGAAGCTCTTGAGTATGCATTAACCGAAGCAACAGTTACTTTCGGACACGATACTCCTGTTAGAGAAAAGAAAAGAGGTAATTTATTAAAAGCGGTTGGAAGACTTGCAAGACAAAAACTTTCCAGTAAAGTTCGTGGGGTTAAAAGTGCTGCTTCCGGTGCTATTGCTTCTGGTGCAAGGCAAGTTGCTAGAGGTGCATTAGGTGTTGCTCGTAAAATGGAAGGCGACAAAAAACCAAGTAAAGTTCATAGCAAACCCGGAGTAAGAACATCATCGACTTATAGTGGTGCTGGTGTAGGAACTAGAGAAAGAGTGAGTAGTGGTTCTTATACTCCTCCTAAACCACAACCAAAAACACAACCAAAAGCGTCATCTCAAAAATCTCCAGATCCTTGGGGAGAACCAACAACTCCACCAAAAGCAACTCCTAAACAGCAAACAACACAAAAACCTCAAGCAAAAACTACAACAGTTTCGGCAAAACCTCAAGCAAAAACTACAACAGTTGCTGCAAAACCATTAAGTAAAAAGCAACAGCAGGCTGCCATGAGGGCAATTCGTAGAAATCCAAATATCTCTAAAACAGATTTGGATAGAATTACTTCTTCAGTAAATGAAGTAAATCAAAAAGTTTTTAATGATTATTGGAGTTATGTTGCAGAAGAATATAAAGAGCAATATGAAATTCTTGAAAAAGCAGAAAGTGAGCAACAACAAAAACTTTTTGGACTTGCACTTTCGGTGAAGAGGGGACAAACTTCAAGAGATAAAGTAAGCGATAAAGTTCTTGAAATTGTTGATAGTATGAGCGAAAAGAAAATTCGTGATTTTGCTAAAACTCCTCACAAAGGACTTCCTAACAAAATAGAGACAAAAGAAGAAGCAATAAGACAAGAATTTATTGCTAGAATGATTGAAAAAATTGAAAATCAAAGTGAAGTATATGTTGATGAGGCAAAACTTCCAAACTCAATGAAAAAAGGTAGAAAAAAACTTGAGAGCAAAACTCAAGTAATACATGATGTTGATGATAATCTTGCAGATCAACGACATCCTGATGCAGCTAAGATTGATGTAATGAGAAAATCTTCCGGCAAATGGCAGAAAGTTAAATCATTAACTCCTAGCCAATTTGCTCATCATAAACTTAGAGGTCCTGGCGAACCTGTAAAGGAAGAAAAAGATGATCCTGGTGATAAATATGGATTCGATCAATTTAGAAGTACTAAAAAGTTTAGAGAAACGACCAAACCAAACAAACCAGTAGTAAGGTTGGGAGATAGTTCAAGAAGACCTGCCCAAAAATCTGTGGTGACTGCTCGTGGTGGATCTGAATTTGGAAGTAAAAAACCTAGTACTCCTATGGATAATCCAGGAGAGTTTGCTAAAGATTTAAAATCTAGAATTGGGGTAAAAAATCTTGAGAGAAAGAATGTTCATTTTACTGGGGGAATGCGTGCAGGTTCTGGTCCTGAGAAAAAAGCAGAAGTAGTTAAAAGGATTGTAAAACCCGATGCCAAAAAAGTAATTACTACTGATGACCATCTTCAAAATGTAAGACATATGGCTGCTGCAGCATCTGAAACTGCACCTAAAGCAAAAGTTAGAGCATATCAATCAAAACCAGCGACAAAGGCAAAAGGTAAGGTTAAAACTGGAGATATTGTTCCAGTGAGAGTTGGTAAGGAAAAGAATTTAAGTGATACTAATATTGGTATAAGAAAGAACACCTCGCCTTCATCATCTACTAAAGAAACTCAACGCAGAAGAAAAATTGCAAAGCGTGGTATGAGAAGTGAAGCACTTGATGTAAATACTCAGCAACAAAATACTTCGCGGGTTAATCAACCAACTTCAAATGAATTAAATCCTAAACAAAAATCTGCTCTTTCTAAGTTAATTCAAAGTAAAACTATGGAATTGACCGCAGCAAAAAGAGCAATAAGTTCTGGAATTTCTCCTGATATTGGTTAATTTTTCCTAAATAGTTTTGAATCCACTTATACGGAGGTTATTATGGGAGTATTAGTAGAGGTTGTAAAACCACTTCTTTTAGCGGCAATGAATTCTTGCCATACAAAAAGACTTGTTTGTGAACTTCTTGATCGTTATGTAAATACTACCGATAATGATATTGATGATCTAATTGCAGGGACAGTGAGAACTGCGCTGCTTAAAGGTTGTAAGTGATTAATTTTTAAAATAAATTACAAAGGAGATCAAAAGTAAGATCTCCTTTTTTTATAAATATTATTAGCAAATAATTTTACGGAAGAAAGACATGGCACTCTGGGGAGACAATGATAACATTCATTCTGGTGGCACAGTATCTTTAGATTATCAAACCGGTGTTGTAACTGGAAGTGGGACAACTTTTGGAAACGTTGGTGCTGCAGCAACTGGAGACGTTATTCGTTTTGGTGCAGTTGTCGGTGGAATTTATTATGGTGATGCTGTAATTGTTGGTATTGCAAGTACGACTCAACTATCAATTGGATCAACTAATGGTCTTAGTGGAGCTACGATTTCTGGTGCTCAGTACACTATAAATGAACAACCAAAGTATACAGTTGATGATGTTTTCTATAGTCAGAAGCATGAACATTCAGGCGAAACAATTAATGCTGTTGTAACCACTGCCTCTGCTCCTGGTGCATCTATTGGAACAAGTATTGTTGCGGTTGCAAGCACTACAGGAATTCTTGTTACAGATACTCTTACTGCTAGTGGTGGAGTTAGTGCAGTAGTTTCTTCAATTGGCGCTACAACTGTTTCTCTTGGTTCTACAATTTCTGCAGGTATTACTACTGGAGCAACTATTACGTTCACTCGTGTAACTGGTGCTCGTAATACTTATGTCGCTGGTGTTTCTACTGAAGGTGTAGGTGCTGCTAGATCAACAGTATACCAAATTGGTGCTGGTTGGGTTGGAGTTACTACCTATAAAGATGCTGAAGGTAATCTTAGAGTTAAGAAAGAGATTCTAGTCGCAATGTCTGGCATTCAGACTGGAAATGTTCCTATCTATGATGCAGATCCAACGGTTTGATAATATATGTTTTTTAATGAATTGAATGAGGACAATTTCCTTTTGTTTGCTATTAAAAATTATGAAAATCCTCAAGCAGTCACTAAAGAAGATTTTGACAAAGATTTAAATCATTTTAAATACATCAAAAGACTTTTGAAACGATATAAAAAATCAGGTGAACTTAAAACTCACCTGATTTTAAACCATTTTATTGTTCTTTATAATATTTTTGGTGAGGCTGCTACACCTATGTTATTTTTTAAAATAGATAAAGATCTTTGGTCAGTTCTAAAATCTTTTATTATATTTTTGAATAAGCTTCCAGAATACCCAAGATCATCAATTCATAATATTCAAGTTGACCTATATTGTTTAGAGGAACTTTATAAAATCTACAATGGAAAAGAAGAAACTTGATTGGATTATTTCTATAATAAGAGAAGAAATGATGACAGCAAATCCTCCTGGTGGTTCTGGTGGATTTTCTAGTTCTTCTGATCCGGCAGGTCCAGTTGCCGGCAGAAGTCCAAAAATGTTTCTTTTATCGAGAAAGTTTGCTAAAACTTATTCTAAAGGTGGTCCCGGATCCCGCAAAAAATGGTTAGATTATTTAAAAAATAAATAATATTAAACTATAAAATTTATACGATTAGTTTTCTGAAAAAAGTGAGAGAACGTTCAGACAACTAATTAAACTAAAAAAATGTTTAATCAAAACATATCTGCAGACACTAAAATTGCTGTATTGGAAGAACGTCTTTCGGCATACGAAGGTATGATGAAAAAAATTGATGAGGCAATACAGTTAATGGGTAAGACGAGTCAAAATATTAGTAAAATGCTTGCTGTTCATGAAGAAAGAATAGAGCAGTGTCATAAGGCAGATGATTATATTGGTAGAGTAATTGAAGAACTGAGATTAGAAAATAAAGATCAGTACGAAGCAGTATCAGGAAGAATTGAGAAAATAGAAAATAAATTAGAAGAAGTTGTAAAGTTTCGTTGGGTTATAATTGGGATTTTCGCTGTAGTTTCTTTTGGTCTCTCGCAATCTCATGTGGTCGTAGATCTTTTAACTCCAGATTCTTCTCAAGTACAAGTACTACAAAAATAAATAGTTGAGTGTTGGCACACCGCCAATGAAAACTCAAAGAAAAATCACAGTCTATTCACTTCAAAAAGCGACAAATTCGGTTGTTAAGTGGACAGCAATAATCACTTCCCTTTGCCTTGACAAGACGCGATAGTCTGGTAGAATAGATCAACAGGTTAATGTTTGTTTATGGACTTTGTTGATGTAAAGTACATCAATTTGATATCTTCTCGTTTTCAGAAATTCAAGAAGGTAAAGAATAATCTTTATAACTTTCGTTGCCCTATTTGCGGCGACTCTCAAAAAAATAAAAATAAGGCAAGAGGTTATTTGTATCAAGTAAAAAATAACACAAACTTTAAGTGCCATAATTGTGGCATTAATATTTCCTTCAACAATTTTCTCAAACAAATAGATTCCGTAATCTATAAGCAATATGCATTTGAAAAATTTAAAGATGGAAAGACTGGTAGAAACTTCACTGTTGAAGAACCAGCGTTTCATTTTCAAGCACCAAAGTTTAAACCTAAACTAGACTTACCTAAAGCATCAGAAAATCCTGATGCAAATGAATATTTGGTAAAGAGAAAATTAAATCCGCATAACTATTATTACGCCGAAAAATTTAAGTCTTGGACTAATTCTTTAAAGAAAGTCTTCGATGATACAAGTAAAGATGAACCTAGGATTATCATTCCTCTGTTCTATCAAGATACTCTTATTGGATTTCAAGGTAGAGCACTTGATCATAATAAGATTAAATACATTACTGTAATGCTTGATGATGATGCACCAAAAATATATGGTCTCGATGAAATCAAAAAAGATCAAACTGTCTACATCACGGAAGGTCCATTCGATTCAACTTTCATATGCAACTCAATTGCTCTTTGTGGAGCTGACGGTGATGTTAGTAAGTGGGGTATTAGCAATTGTGTGTGGATCTATGATAACGAACCACGTAATGCAGAAATCCACCGCAGAATTGAACATTGTATCAGTGGAGGAGATAAGGTCGTAATTTGGCCTTCCCATATAAAAGAAAAAGACATTAATGATATGGTTCTTTCTGGACTGGATGTGCAGTCTGTGATAGAATTAAATACTTACTCTGGATTAGAAGCAAAACTAAAATTCACTACTTGGAAGAAAATATGAGCAACGGAACAAAAGTTAAAAAACGTGATGGTCGAATTGAGTCTCTCGACCTGGATAAGATGCATCTGATGGTTGAAGAGGCATGTAAAAGTCTTTCAGGTGTCTCTGCTAGTCAAGTTGAAATGACTTCTGGTATTCAATTTTATGATGGAATTACTACAGGAGAAATTCAGGAAATTCTGATTCGTTCTGCTTCGGATTTGATTGATCTAGACCACCCAAACTACCAATATGTTGCAGCAAGGTTACTTCTGTTTGCTGTCCGTAAACAACTTTATGGTAAGATGAAAGAACTTCCATCTCTTGAGCAGCACATTTACAACTGCGTAAATCAAGAGGTATACGATAATGATATCTTTAACAAATATTCGCAGGAAGATATTGCTCGTGCGGAGTCTTTTATTGATCATGATCGTGACTATTTGTTTACATATGCTGGTCTTCGCCAAGTAGTAGACAAATATCTTGTTCAGGATCGTAGTAATGGTGGTGTATATGAAACACCACAGTTTATGTACATGATGATTGCTCTGACTATCTTTGCAGAGTATCCAAAAGAAACCCGTATGTCATATGTCAAGAGGTATTATGACGCAATCTCCAAACACAAAATCAACATCCCAACACCAATCATGGCGGGAGTGCGAACTCCGCTTAGACAATTTGCTAGCTGTGTGCTTGTTGACGTTGATGACACCCTCGATAGTATCTTTAGTAGTGATATGGCTATTGGCAGATACGTTGCACAGAGGGCGGGAATCGGCATCAACGCTGGTCGAATCCGTGGCATCAACAGCAAAATTAGAGGTGGAGAAGTTCAACACACGGGTGTTGTACCATTTCTCAAGAAGTTTGAAGCAACTGTCCGATGCTGCACGCAAAATGGCATACGAGGTGGATCCGCGACAGTCCACTTCCCAATCTGGCACCAAGAAATAGAGGACATTCTGGTTCTCAAGAATAATAAAGGTACGGAGGACAATCGTGTTCGTAAACTTGATTACAGCATTCAGATCAGCAAACTCTTCTATGAGAGGTTCATTCAGGATGGTGAGATCACGCTTTTCTCCCCCCATGATGTACCTGGACTTTATGATAGCTTTGGACTCCCTGAATTTGATGAACTCTACTGTTCATATGAAAAAGATCCGACCATTAAGAAAAAGACTATTAAGGCACAGGAACTCATTCTTAATCTTCTCAAAGAACGTGCAGAAACGGGTCGTATCTATATTATGAATATTGACCACTGTAATTCTCACTCATCCTTTAAGGACAAAGTGAACATGTCAAATCTTTGTCAGGAAATTACTCTTCCCACAGACCCTCTTCAGCATATTGACGATACGATGGGTGAGATTGCTCTCTGCATTCTCTCTGCTATTAACGTCGGTAAAGTGAAATCTGATGAGGAACTTGAAGAACTTTGTGATCTTTCAGTTCGTGGTTTGGATGAGTTGATTGATTATCAGAAATACCCCGTAGTGGCGGCAGAAATCGCCACCAAGGCGCGTCGTTCTCTTGGTATAGGGTTTATTGGTCTTGCACACTATTTGGCAAAACTTGGGTTCAATTACGACTCCCAAGAAGCATGGGATGCAGTTCATGGTCTTTCTGAATCTTTCCAATATTATCTTCTGAAAGCATCCAATCAACTTGCCAAAGAGAAGGGATATTGTGAATATTTTGGACGCACAAAGTATGCTGATGGTATTCTTCCTATTGATACGTACAAAAAAGATGTAGACGAAATTTCGCCCATTAACCTTCAACATGATTGGGAAACTCTTAGGTCATCTATCTTGGAACACGGTCTCAGGCACTCAACATTGTCCGCACAGATGCCATCGGAGAGCAGTTCCGTTGTGTCAAATGCAACCAATGGAATCGAACCTCCTCGTGGATTCTTGTCCGTTAAGAAGAGTAAAAAGGGACCGCTCAAACAGATTGTTCCGCAGTATCATACCCTTAAGAACAATTATACGCTTCTTTGGGATATGCCTAGCAATCGTGGTTATATTAACATTGTTGCTGTGATGCAAAAATTCTTTGACCAGGCAATCTCTGGAAATTGGTCATACAACCCAGAAAACTACAAAGATAATGAAGTTCCTGTGTCAGTAATGGCGAATGACTTTTTGACTACATACAAGATGGGATGGAAAACTTCATACTACCAAAACACTTACGATATTAAGACTGATGAGGTAGTAGAAGAGAAACCCAATCTTCAAGATTTGCTAAGTGAGTTAAGTTCAGCAGAGGAGGGGGAGTGTGAATCCTGCGCAGTTTGATTTTAAAACTTCTTCAATAGAAGAAACCACCAATATTAAAGGAATGACAGTTTTTAACACCGAAAAAGTTGATACCAAAAAGCAACCTATGTTTTTTGGAAAACCTCTTGGAGTTCAGAGATACGATTCATACAAATATCCTATATTCGATAAACTAACTACTCAGCAACTTGGATACTTCTGGAGACCCGAAGAGGTCTCCCTCCAGAAGGATCGTGGCGATTATCAAACTCTTCGTCCTGAACAAAAGCATATCTATACTTCTAATCTGAAGTATCAGATCATGCTTGATAGTGTTCAGGGTCGTGGTCCTGGTATGGCATTTATTCCATATTGTTCACTTCCTGAATTGGAAGCATGTATGGAAGTATGGGGATTTATGGAGATGATCCATAGTCGCTCATACACTTATATTATTAAAAACATCTATTCCGATCCTTCTGAGGTATTTGATACTATCATTGGCGATGAGCGTATTCTGGAACGTGCTAAGAGCGTTACAGAGTCATATGATGATTTTATTCAATCAGCACAGCAATATGGTGTATCTGACGCTTGGATGCACAATCTTGAAGGAGTTTCATACGCAAAGGAAACAATCAACGATGTTAAACGAAAACTGTACAGAGCAGTCGCAAACGTTAATATTCTTGAAGGTATTCGCTTTTACGTTAGTTTTGCTTGTAGTTTCGCCTTTGGTGAACTTAAGATTATGGAAGGATCCGCTAAAATCATCTCTCTTATTGCAAGAGACGAAAATCAACACTTAGCACTTACTCAGAATATTCTGAATAAGTGGAGAGAGGGTGATGATCCAGAAATGCAAAAGATTATGAAGGAAGAAGAAGAGTGGACTTATAAAATGTTTGATCGTGCTGTAAATGAAGAAAAGAAATGGGCAGATTATCTGTTCAAAGATGGCAGCATGATTGGACTTAATGACAAATTACTACAACAATATGTTGAGTGGATTGCAAACCGTAGACTAAAGGCAATTGGACTTAAACCCCAATATGATATTGCGGCAAACAATAATCCACTTCCATGGACTCAGCACTGGATTTCCTCCAAAGGACTTCAGGTTGCTCCCCAAGAAACGGAAATCGAAAGTTATGTGATTGGTGGAATCAAGCAGGATGTGAAAAAAGATACATTTAGTGGATTTAAACTATGATTTAAGACTGAAGTTGAATGTTGTATAAATAAATATAACTCCACTTCAGTCTTAAAATGAATAACTATATTCTTTACTATTACTTAAGGGAGGACTTTAGTTCTCCCTTTTATGTTGGTTATGGAAAACCAAGAAGAATACACGCAAAACATTTAAGGAGTAATGGAGCAAACTTATTACCATCAAGAGAAAGAAGGTGGATTGTAAAATCTGGATTAACTAAAGAAGAAGCAATAGAACTTGAAATAAAACATATAGCACTTTGGAAAAGAGAGTGTGATGGTGGAGTTTTATTAAACCAAAATCTTGGTGGAGAAGGAAAACCGGGAGGACAAAAAACTAGAGGATTTAGTGGTAAAAAACATAGTGAAGAAAGTAGAAAGAAAACTTCATTAAAAGTTGCTGGTAAAAATAATCCAAGAGCAAAAAAATATATCTTTATTTCTCCAGACGGAAAAAAATATATCGTAGAAGGTGGAGTTAAAAAGTTTTGTAAAGAAATAGGAATAACTTATGATTCAGTTTTAGGAAAGAAAAGCAAGAATACAAAAGGTTGGACTATACTAAATATCTAAAAAGTATTCATAAAATGAACTCACAAGATTTTCGTAGTCTTCAAGAAGCATATATGGAAGTTGTTGAAAACCAGCAACTTGATGAAATTTCTATTGGTAATAGAGCAAGAAATGTTGTTTCCGATGATAGACTTGATGCGGAGCAAGAAAAAACTAATGCTTCTATGAATAGACTAAGACAGCAGAGAAATAGTAATAGAGTTGCTAGAGCAGATGCGGCAGATGCTGCAAGAAAAGTTGAGAGAGATGTGAAAAAATCGAGTGCTTATGGTCCTCAAAGACCAAAACCAGGAACAGTAACTGGTCGTCGTATTGAAGACCCAAAACCAACAGGTTCAAAACCATCTGGATATCGTATTGAAAATGTAGATATTTACGACATCATCCTTTCACACTTACTTGATGAAGGATATGCTGAAACACCAGAAGCAGCAGAAGCAATTATGGTTAATATGAGTGAAGAGTGGAGAAACTCTATTATTGGTTAATCTATTCTAGTTTTTATTATGACTCCAAAAATACTTTTGCAGGATTCCAACTATGATGAATGGTGCGAACAAGAAATCATAAATGCATATAGAGATGCAGCGGAGTGTGATGAGTTTATGTTTGGAGATTATGATTATTGTAAAGAATGGTTAGGTGCAAATGACTAATCACACATAGATAGAGGAGGTTACGCCTCCTCTTTTTTATGCCTAAAAATCAACTGAATAAAGACGAATTGAAAGTTCGTGTTTTAAAACTAAAAGATAAACTTCATAAAGATCATATTAGACCTGAAATGGATATGAAAGGACTTGCTCATAAATATCTGAATGAAGTTCTTGATATAATAGATGAGTACAGATATTGACTATGAAAATCCTTGGATTTATAATGGAGTGCCTTTTACTTCCTCTAATATTCAAGATTATTTTGGTTTTGTTTATCTTATCCAGAATAATCTTACTGGCAAAAAATATATTGGAAGAAAATATCTTTGGCAGTTCCGTACTCCAAAGGGTAAAAAAAGAAAAGTAAAATCAGAATCAAATTGGAAGGAATACTATGGGTCTTGTCCGGAACTTAAAGAAGACATTGACAAATTGGGCAGAGAAAATTTTAGTCGAACTATCTTATCATTACATAAAACAAAGGGCAAAACAAACTTTGGAGAGACCAGCCAACTTTTCAAAAACGATGTCCTCACGGAGTCCCTTGACGACGGAGAACCCGCCTTCTATAATAGCAACATCCTTGGAAGGTTCTACCGAAAAGACTATTATGACCGCAACGACTGAAGATATCGTGGCGCATGTGAGAACTTGGTCTCTTGATCGTGCTGCTGATATGAGTATTCATAAAGAGGATGCCCGCGCAATTCTTGCTGAGTTCTATGAGTGGATTGAACCAGAAAGTGATGAACTGGAAATTGTCTCTCTAGAACCAGAAGATTGACAATCCATAAATACTCACTTATAATGTTAAGATTCACAACTATGTGAATCTTTTTTATTATGAGACTTTGATTTTAATTTAGAGCCGTGGAAGATGCCCTTTGAGAAAAGGGTGGACCCCTCTTCTATACGGATGTAGAGTTCTATTAATTTTAATGCTTTTTAAAACACTTTCGATTTTAGCCCTTGCCACTGCAGGACTAGCACCCCTTCAAGCAAAGGCAGCGAGCGGATGTTCACTCGCATCACACTATGGAGTTGGTGATGGGTATCACGGGCAGATAACTGCCAATGGAGAAAGATACAATGCTTATGGAAATTCGGTAGCACATAAAACACTTCCCTTTGGAACTAGATTGCGCGTAACCAATCAATCAAATGGAAGATCAGTAATTGTGCGTGTAAATGATCGCGGTCCTTATATCGCGGGTAGAGACCTTGACTTGTCTTATGGTGCATTCTCTACTATTGCTTCACCTAGTCAAGGTGTAGCTAGAATTTGCTACTCGCGTGTATGATTGAATGAAAACCGAATAATAAATAGAGGGGAGCGGTTGCTACTCCTCTTTTTTTATGTTTAATTTTAACTTCGGAAAGAAGAAATCAGACAAGAAGCAGATAATCCTCATAAGCGTAATACTCAGTGGTATCGTAGCAACCCTCTCACAATGCTCTGGAGTCTCCTCAGAGCGTCTCTGGGACCTTCTAGACGAGGTACAGAGGTCTCTGTTCCCTCAGACCATAATCAACGATGTTTTGCTCCAAGATCCTGGTGTGGTGGAGAGGAGAGTCGAAAGAGATGTAGATAAAGCAATCAGAGAATATGAACGCTTGACAAGACACTCAGAACCACCTAGAGTACCTTTGCCCAGGTTGATAAAGAAATCTCTAGATAATTCTAAGTGTTATAGTAAAGAATGTAAGTCTTTAGGTGGAGAAATAAGACTTTGTGCTCCTTGGAAAGAGGATTGTGTTTAAAATGTATAAATAACTTATCCTTATATTTACTTAAAGGTTATTATGTCAGTATCACAAGAACTCTTAAATGCTGTTGAAGTGTGGAAAGTAGAAGATGAAAAATTTACTACAGGAAACAATTCTGCAGGAACTCGCGCTCGTAAAGCACTTCAAGAAATTGCTAAATTAGTTAAATCCCGTAGAGCAGAAATTGCAGAGGAAAAAAATTCCCGTAAAGAAGCAAAGGGTTGAAAATTTATAAGAAAACTCTTATAAATAAAAACACTTAGGTCGAAAACAATGTCTTTCCTGATTCCCACAAAACAGTTTAGTATTCTTGATTGCCGCTATTGGCATATTGAGGGTACTCCCCTGTTTGCGGATATGGAAAGACATATGTAAGATGTAATCCATAAAGCAAAATACAGGGGAGAGAAACCAAAAGTTTCCTCCCTTTTTTATGCTTTATGCCACTTGTTCAACTGGTCGTATCATTTGCCACTGGGGTCCAAACCCTGGTATATTACTTGAGTCGGTGGGGGAACGAGACCCCAAGTGCCTAGGACCACTTCTGGAACTGGCACAAACCACTTGATTCCCAACGGGTTCTGTGGTATTCTTAAGGAGTGGTTGAGAGACCACCAGCACCTTGACAATCTAAACCTTTAATGGGTCTGTTGCATAGCGGCTAATGCACCTGGCTTTTAACCAGTATATCGTGGGTTCGAGTCCCACCAGACCCATTGACCGCTACAGTTCGGTCATTAAACATAAACTGTTCGGGTAGGTGTCCGAGTGGTTAATGGAGGCGGACTGTAAATCCGCTGGCTCTGCCTACGGGGGTTCAAATCCCTCCCTGCCCACCTTGACCCATTAGTGTAGCGGTCAATCACGCCACCCTGTCACGGTGGAGATCACGGGTTCAAATCCCGTATGGGTCGTTGCTACGCTGCCGATGGAGTGTCCCTCCTTGGTGGTTGTAGCAATCAAGTTCCTATCGACTAGCGGTTAGGTCACCACCCTTTCAAGGTGGCAGCACGGGTTCGAATCCCGTTAGGAATACCACGGAATGTAGCGCAGTTTGGTAGCGCATCTGTTTTGGGAACAGAGGGTCGCAGGTTCGAATCCTGTCATTCCGACTTGGAGATAAATCTCCAATCTTTTGGGAACATATCTCCAATTGGTAGAGCACGGGATTGAAGATCTTGGTGTTGTCGGTTCAAATCCGACTGTTCCCATTGGGTTGCTGCCCGATATGAGAAACACTCCTTTTCTGTCTAGACAGAATTGGGTGAAAAGTCGGAATTACCCCTGCCACTTCTCTTGTGGATGCGAATTGGGGAAAGGTAAAGGGAAGAGACAGCAACCCATTTGGGTTCCTTAGTTCAAAAGTTAGAACATAGAGCTGATAACTCTAAGAAGATGGAGCGTTACCATCAGGAACCATAGTAGTAGAGTAGTATAAATAACTATAACTACTCTACTACTTACTACGATGAAATCAAATTGCTTAAACTGTGGGATAGAGTTTCGATTCAACCCAGCAAATAAAACTGGTAAGTATTGTTCTAACAAATGTCAGCAACAGTATCAATCCAAACAAATTGTTGAAGAATGGAAACAAAATCCAGATAGTTCTATTGGAGCAGGATATAAATTGAAAGGTCCTATAAGAAAATATCTTATAGAAAAATCTGGTAATGTTTGTTCCAAATGTGGATGGGGTGAAATAAATCCATTCACAAATAATGTTCCTTTAGAAATCCACCATATTGATGGGGATTGTTCTAATAATATTGAAGATAATCTTCAAGTATTATGCCCCAATTGTCATTCACTCTCTCATAATTATAAGGGAGCAAATAAAAAAGGTGCAGGAACTATTAGAGCAAAGTATCATCGTGCAAAAGGAAGTGTGGCAGAGAGGTCTAATGCAGTGGATTGCTAATCCGCCGATGTTCTTTAAGGGCATCCGTTGGTTCGAATCCAACCACTTCCGTTGGAAACATTCTAGAAAATAGAGCCGATATTTCCTCTATGGAGGTTTGAATGTTCTCCTTGACCGTTGCGGGTAAACGGTCTTTGGCAGTGTAGTTCAGTGGTAGAACAAGAGATTCATACCCTCTATGTCGGTAGTTCAATTCTACCCACTGCCTTGTGTCGTTAGCCTAGTGGTTAAGGCAGTAGTTTGTGGAACTACCTAGATGGGTTCAATTCCCATACGACACCCCGCCCTTATAGCTCAGTGGTAGAGCAACTCACTAGTAATGAGTAGGTCGTT
>JACCDY010469019.1_pt1 | contig 27657 bp, 31 predicted proteins | sample 7446391 | NCBI WGS metagenome assembly JACCDY01 (sample SAMN15323451, study PRJNA562643) | freshwater metagenome | isolation source: river surface water | place: USA:Blue River Watershed | collected 2017-08-18 | reverse complement strand
GCTAATTTAGAAATTTCAGGAGAAACAAAATGGCAGATCCAATGCGCATTCGCGCCCAAGCAGCTGGCGACAAAGCAACCATCCGTGTCTTGATGAGCCACGAAATGGAATCCGGTCAACGCAAAGATGGCACCGGCAAACTCATTCCCGCCTGGCACATCCAAGACGTGACCGCTACTTTGAACGGCAAAGTCGTCATGACCGCCGAGTGGGGCCCAGCTGTGTCTAAGAACCCTTTCTTGCAGTTCACCATCAAAGGCGCAAAAGCCGGCGACAAAGTGGGCGTGACTTGGAAAGACAACAAGGGCGATACACGCTCTGACGAAGCTACCGTTTCTTAAGTAGCTGGAACGCAGTGGAGACAAAAATGAAAAAATCATTGATCGCTTTAGGGCTCATCGGCTTGTCGGCCGCTGCGTTCGCCCAAAAATCATCGACCGACAGCATTGCCGAATACCGTCAAATGCTGCAAGACGGCAATCCCGCGGACTTGTTTGAAGCCAAAGGTGAAGACCTATGGAAACAAAAACGTGGACCCAAAAACACATCGCTTGAGAAATGCGATTTAGGCAAAGGCGCTGGCGTTGTCAAAGGTGCTTGGGTTGAATTGCCTCGTTATTTCGCTGACACAGGTCGCGTGCAAGACCTGGAGTCTCGTTTGGTAACCTGCATGCAAGAGCTGCAAGGTTTCAACGCCGAAGAAATTGCCAAGACACCGTTTGGCAAAGGTGAGCAAAGCAACGTCACGGCATTAGCCACTTGGATTTCTGCGGAATCCAAAGGCATGAAATTCAACTTGTCGCAAAGCCATGTGGAAGAGCGCAAGATGTACGAAGTGGGCAAGCGCTTGTTCTTCATGCGCGGTGGTTCGCATGATTTTGCATGTGCCACTTGCCACGGCCAAGACGACAAACGCATTCGTTTGCAAGACTTGCCCAACCTCACCAAGAACCCAGGTGCAGGCAATGGCTTTGGAGCTTGGCCTGCATATCGCGTGTCTAACGGACAAATGTGGGGTGCTCAATTGCGCTTGAACGATTGCTACCGTCAACAACGTTTCCCTTACCCCTTGTTTGGCAGCGAAGCCACCATCGCCTTGGGCGTGTACATGGGTGTGAACGGCAAAGGTGGTGAAGCCATCGCGCCTGCTATCAAACGATAAGGACAACGCAAATGAACCGCAAATATCAAATCGCCTTGAGCGCAGCAGCCGTGGCTTTGCTCACCGCATGTGCAGCACCCATGCCCTCAAGTGCTGACCTCGACAAACTCACCCAAGACATCTTGGGGCGCTCTTTCCGTGACCAAGGCCAAGCCAAGCTCGATCGTTTGAGCCCAGATGAAGACAACCGCCTGTGCGCTGAATCAGATCGCACGGGTGTTGCACTGGATGCCAAAGTGGCTCAAGCCATCGAAGCGCGCAATATGCAAACCATCAAGGCACCCGCCGATGGCAAGTATTTGGGCGACTACAAAGAAGGCGAAAAAGTGGCGCAAAGTGGCGCAGGTAAAACTTGGACCGACAAGGCTGATTCAGTGAATGGCGGCAACTGCTACAACTGCCACCAAATCAGCAAAGAAGAGTTGTCCTACGGGACGCTTGGCCCCAGCTTGTACAACTACGGCAAGATGCGTGGCGTGACCAATCCCAATAGCGCTGAGTCCAAACCCATCGTGGAATACACCTGGGGCAAGATTCAAAATGCGCGCGCATACAACGCATGTTCCAACATGCCTCGTTTTGGGCACAAAGGGATCTTGACCGAAACGCAAATCAAAAACGTGATGGCTTTGTTGCTCGACCCAGCGTCGCCTGTCAACAAGTAACCGCTCTTGAGCCGCAGTATGAGCTTTTCGTCTGCGGCTTTTTCATGCTCATTAAATAAGTAGGTGCTGATATGAACTTAACCAAACGCGAATTCATGCAGGTCATTGGTGCTGGCTCGATGGCTGGCCTCAATCTGAATGCATATGCCAGCGCGGATGCCGCAGTCGCTGCCAAAGGTTTGTATGACATTCCTAAGTTTGGTCAAGTGTCGTTCCTGCACATGACCGACTGCCACGCACAGCTCAAGCCCATTTACTTTCGCGAGCCCAGCGTCAACTTAGGTATTGGCAGCATGAAAGGCAACTTGCCCCACTTGGTGGGCGAGCATTTGCTTAAAACCGCAGGTGTGCGTCCTGGCAGCGCTGAAGCGTATGGCATGAGCTACCTGAACTTTGAAGTAGCCGCCAAGCGCTACGGCAAAGTCGGTGGCTTTGCGCACTTGGCTACTCTGGTCAAACGACTCAAAGCCAGCCGCCCAGGCGCATTGCTGCTTGACGGTGGCGACACGTGGCAGGGCAGTGCCACCTCGTTGTGGACCAACGGTCAAGATATGGTGGACGCTTGCAAATTGCTTGGTGTGGATGTGATGACTGGCCACTGGGAATTTACCTACGGCATGGAGCGCGTGCAAGAAATCGTCAACAAAGACTTTGCGGGCAAGGTCGACTTTGTGGCGCAAAACATCAAGACCCAAGATTTTGGCGATCAAGTGTTCAAGCCTTATGTCATTCGCGAAATGAATGGCGTGCCTTGCGCCATCATTGGCCAAGCCTATCCTTACACCCCAATTGCCAACCCACGCTACATGGTGGCTGACTGGGCCTTTGGCATTCAAGACGAGAACATGCAAAAGATGGTCGACGAAGCCCGTGCCAAAGGTGCGCAAGTGGTCGTCGTCATCAGCCACAACGGCATGGACGTGGACTTAAAAATGGCCAGCCGTGTCAGCGGCATCGACGCCATCATGGGGGGGCACACGCACGACGGCATGCCTGTGGCTACGTTGGTCAACAACAAAGGTGGTAAGACCATCGTCACCAACGCGGGCTCTAACGGCAAGTTCTTGGGCGTGCTCGACTTTGAAGTGAAGAACAAGAAAGTCACCGACTTCCGTTACAAGCTCTTGCCCGTGTTTGCCAACATGTTGCCCGCCGACAAAGAGATGGATGCGCTGATCAACAAAATTCGCGCACCGTATGAAGCCAAGCTCAACGAAACCTTGGCGATCACCGAAGGCACGCTGTATCGCCGTGGTAACTTCAACGGCACGGGCGATCAGTTGCTGCTCGACGCGCTGATGGATGTGCAAGGCGCCGACATGGCCTTTTCGCCTGGCTTCCGTTGGGGTACATCGCTCTTGCCAGGCCAAGCCATCACGCGTGAGTGGTTGATGGACATGACCGCCACCACCTACTCGTACGCCACCGTGACCGAGATGACGGGCGAAACCATCAAGTCCGTGCTCGAAGACGTGTGCGACAACTTGTTCAACCCTGACCCTTACTACCAACAAGGTGGCGACATGGTGCGCGTGGGTGGCCTTGAATACGTGTGCCGCCCCAACGAAAAAATGGGCAACCGCATTGGTGAGATGCGCCTCAAAGGCAAGCTCATTGATGCCAATAAGAAATACAAAGTGGCAGGTTGGGCACCTGTGTCGGAAGACGCGAAGAGCCAAAACCTCAAGCAAGTGTGGGAAGTCGCCGAGCAGTGGCTCAAGGCCAGTGGTGGCCGTGTCAAAGCACGCAAACTCAACACGCCTAAGCTGGAAGGTGTATTGCCCAATCCTGGCTTTGCAGCTGTCTGATAGTTTTGAAAATTGGAGTGAATGAAATGACAGTCGAACGTTACATCCGAGTCATCGCTGGCTTGTTCATCCTGGTGTCACTGGCTTTGGGCGTAGAGGCCAGCCCTGTGTTTGTGAGCGAGTGGGCCTTGGCCTTCACAGCGTTTGTAGGCCTGAACTTGTTTCAGTTTGGCCTGACCAACTTTTGCCCCATGGCCATCATCTTGCGCAAGCTAGGCGCCAAAGACGGCGAGGCTTGCTGCCCCGCGCAATAAGCAACTGGCTTAAGTGGGGCTGTTGATTGACTTGAGTGCTTTGTAAGTCAAGCCAGCCCCCAAGATGATGGACACCAGCGTGAGCCACGCTGTGTTCGAGAAAATCGCACCACCGCTCATGCCAGAGCCCACGGTGCAGCCGCCAGCCATCACTGCGCCAAATCCCATCAGCACTGCGCCTGTCAAATAGTGGCCCAGTTTGTTTTCTGTTTGAAAGCCTTCGAACTTGAATTCACCAAACAGCACACTGGCCACTAAAGATCCTGCAAACACGCCTGGCAACAAGCCCGCATCAAAACCAAAATTAGGTGCTGTGGTTGTGGAGAGGGTGCGCATCAGCCATTCAGCCGAAGGGCTGCTGAAGCTCAAGCTTTGGACGGGGATCGGTTCAAATGACACGCTTGCAATCAGCTGCGTGAAGCCCCAACCCAAGGCGATGGCCAAGCCCACAAAGGCTCCGGCCCAATTCCATGTGTTGTTGTTTGATTCTTCGCTGGGACGCAACCGCCAGAGCGCCAGAGCGCCAATTCCTGCGCCCACCACAACACCCATCCACACGCTGGTGAGGTTGAGCAAATTACGATCAGGGCCGCCTTCCACCATCCACAGCGATGTGACCCACAGGCGTGCGGGTGCTAACAGCCCAGCGATCGAGGCTTGCACAGTGACGGCAAACACCAAACCAGAGAGTAGGGCGCGCAAATTGCCGTTGGCCGACAAAATGAGCAAACGACTCGCGCACCCGCGCGTCATGATCATGCCCATGCCAAACATCAAGCCGCCAATCACTGCACCCGAGATGCTGCCAGGTGAACTCAGATGGCGCGAACTTTCGGGCTTCAAGAACCCGACCAACACGATGGCTTGCACGGTCAGAATGGCCACGGCAAAGCCCATCAGCCACACTGCCAAACGCGAGCCCCAAGTGCCATCGCAGCATTCAATGACAGCGGCGCGCGCGCAAAACTTGGAACGTTGCGCGAAAAAACCAAAAAGTAAACCAATGAGTGCACCACCCATGGCCAATACCGAGTGGTCTCCGAAGGTTTCAATCAAGTTGGTCAGATTCACAAAATTCCCCAGTGATCAGTGGCGATTAAGCCTCTCATTGTCTCTTTTTTTGAAACGTTCAAACAGCACCATGCCAGCCATCATCGCCAGCACAAAAACCAAAGCTTTGTCGCTGCCAGACGCCATGGCCACCAGCGCGGGGCCTGGGCAAAAGCCAGCGAGCCCCCAGCCCATGCCAAACATCAAACTACCCCACACCAAGGGACGGTCAATTTGAGTCATCTCTGGCCAATGAAAGGGTGCGCCTGAGAGGCTGAGCGCTTGCTTCTTGGCCCAGCCAAATCCAAACAATCCCACCATCACGCCACCGCCCATCACAAAGGCCAATGAGGGGTCCCACAAACCAGCCAAATCTAAAAAGCCCTGCACTTTGCTGGGGTCGGTCATGCCAGAAATCAACAAGCCCAGTCCGAAGGTGAGACCCAATACAAATTCAATCACGCGTTGCATGGCGCACTCCTCACAACACATGCCGCATCACAAACACGGTGATGAACCCCGTGCTCATGAAAGATAAAGTGGCCACCAACGAGCGCATCGACAAACGGCTCAGGCCGCATATACCGTGGCCACTGGTACAGCCAGCTCCCCAACGTGTGCCAAAGCCCACCAGCAAACCTGCTGCAATGACCATGGCCCAGCTGGCATCAATACGCGCGGAATGTATCAGTGCAGCAGGCAAGATGAATTTAGCCACCACAGGTGTGGCAAACATGCCCAGTAAAAATGTGAAGCGCCAAGGTGCGTCAGGCGATTTAGGCGTCAGAAGACCTTCCAAAATACCAGTGACACCCATGATGCGCCCGCTGTTCAAAAACAACGCACCCGCTGCTATGCCGATCAGAACGCCGCCCAGCAAGGCAGGCCAAGGTGTGAAATGAAGCCAGTCGATTTGCATGCTTTGTATATTTAAAGTTACCTATATTATTGTGCCCTTATGAACCAGAGCATTTCTATGTCCGCTGCGCTGAAGCCGATCGTCCACGGCATCTTTGACGAAGCCACTTGGACCGTGACTTATGTGGTCTATGAAAAAGAGGGTAGCGCCTGCGCCATCATTGATTCGGTGCTCGATTACGACCCCAAATCAGGACGCACCAGCACCGAGTCGGCAGACAAGGTGATTGCATTTGTGCAAGAGAAGAAACTCACGGTGCAATGGATTTTAGAAACGCACGCCCATGCAGACCACCTCACGGCTGCGCCTTATTTGAAAACCCACTTAGGTGGACAGACGGCAATCGGCGACCACATCACCGCTGTGCAACGGGTGTTCAAGGGTGTGTTCAATCTAGAGGCTAGCTTCAAGGAAGACGGCACACAATTTGATCACCTGTTGAAAGTTGACGAGGTATTTGCTATTGGCAACTTAACAGCCAAGGCCTTGTATGTGCCAGGCCATACGCCCGCGTGTGTGGCCTACCAAGTGGGCGATGCCGTGTTTGTGGGCGACACCTTGTTCATGCCCGATGTGGGCTCTGCCCGTTGTGATTTTCCTGGAGGGTGCGCCAAAACCCTTTATGCATCCGCACGACAGATATTAAGTCTGCCAGCCCACACGCGTTTGTTCATGTGTCATGACTACCCACCTGAGGGGCGTGCTGTGAAGTTTGAAACCACCGTGGCCGAACAACGTGCACACAACATTCATTTGCATGATGGCATCAGCGAGGCTGAGTTTGTGCGCATGCGCACCGAACGTGATGCCACCTTGGCCATGCCTGTGCTCATCTTGCCCGCGGTGCAAGTCAACATTCGCGCGGGTGAATTTCCACCCAAAGACGACAACGGCGTGTCGTATCTAAAAATCCCTTTGAACGCGCTGTGACACTGGCTTAGATGTTTCGGTAATTAACTACCAAAAACTCTGTCGTTCCCATTTAGTGCGTCTGCGCTAAGAATCCATCCATCGCAAATTTAGATGGATTCAAAGGGAACCAAAATGATTCAACGCAAACACTTTCTCAAAACTCTGTTGGCCACAGCCTTGGTGGCTGTGAGTGGTTTGGGCGTGGCGCAAACCGCCCCCGTCACCTTGCTCAACGTGTCGTATGACCCGACCCGCGAGTTATACAGCGAGTTCAACACGGCCTTTGCCAAACACTGGAAAGCGCAAACGGGTCAAGATGTGACCATCAAGCAGTCGCATGGTGGCTCAGGCAAACAAGCCCGCTCGGTCATCGATGGCATTGATGCGGATGTGGTCACCTTGGCTTTGGCTGGCGACATTGATGCGCTTTATAAAAACGGTGGCTTGATTCCACAAGACTGGCAAAAGCGTTTGCCCCACAACTCGTCGCCTTACACCTCCACCATCGTGTTGGTGGTGCGCCAAGGTAACCCCAAGGGCATCAAAGACTGGGACGACTTGGTTAAGCCTGGCATCAGCGTCATCACGCCCAACCCCAAAACATCGGGTGGTGCGCGTTGGAACTATTTGGCGGCATGGGAATTTGCTAAACGTAAATACGGTGGTGAGGCAAAAGCCAAAGAGTTTGTGAAAAAACTCTACGAGAACGTGCCCGTGCTTGACACTGGCGCTCGCGGCTCATCGGTTACGTTTGCACAACGCAACCAAGGTGATGTGTTCATCTCTTGGGAAAACGAAGCGCATTTGCTCGAAAAAGAATTCGGCAACAAAGTGGACATCGTCTACCCATCCCTCAGCATCTTGGCTGAGCCACCTGTCACCGTGGTCGACAAAAACGTGGAACGTAAAGGCACACGCAAAGTGGCCGAGGCTTATTTGAACTACCTCTACACCGACGAAGGCCAAGACATTGCTGGCAAAAACTTCTACCGCCCCATCTCTGCCAAAGCGCAAGCCAAGTATGTGAAGCAGCTGCCCAAACTCAACCTGTTCACGCTAGAGAGCGCGTTTGGTAGCTGGGACAAAGTGGGTAAAGAGCACTTTGCCGATGGTGCGAACTTCGACCAGATTTATCTCAAGAAGTGATGGGGTATTGCCCTGAAATCTCTGAAAGCCCGCATGTTTGCGGGCTTTTTTCTTTATATGGATGCGTTATTAACTAACAAATAAACAGTTGTTTGAGATTGTGCAATTCGCTTTCACAATCGCGGCCATGTCTCAAACACCCACCATCCTCATCGTTCCCGGTTGGCGCGATTCTGGCCCCGGCCACTGGCAAAGCCTGTGGGCGGACTCCATCGAGGGCGCTGTGCGTGTGCAACAAGACAACTGGATTTCACCCACTCGCAACGCATGGGTAGGCCGTATTGCCGAAACCATCCTTGCCCAAGGTGGTCCTGTGGTCTTGGTGGCGCACAGCCTAGGTTGCATTGCTTCCACGCACTTGCCACCCGAAGCTGTGGCGCGCATTCATGGGGCGTTGTTGGTTGCACCGGCTGACCCTGAACGCCGTGCGCCTTTGGTGGACTTTGCGCCTGTGCCGTATCAGCCTTTGCCTTACCGCAGTGTGGTGGTGGCCAGCAGCAACGACCCGTATTGCCCTGTGCGCACCGCTGGTGCGTATGCCAGGTCGTGGGGTAGCGAGTTTGTGCGTTTGCAAAACGCAGGGCACATCAACATCGACTCTGGTTTTGGTGCGTGGCCACTTGGGCTTGCATTGTTGCAATCCTTGGTGGAAACACCTTTGGTTTTCAAGACGACAGCATCTGTAACACCTACTCAATCTTTGGAGCTTCAAACCGCATGAAAAAATTTATACACACCACCTTGGCCGCTGCATTACTGGCGGTTAGCTCATTGGCCTCTGCGCAAACTTTGCTGAACGCCTCGTATGACGTGGCCCGCGAGTTTTACAAAGACTACAACGCCGCCTTTGTAGCCCATTACAAAAAGACCACAGGCAAAGACATCAAGATTGACCAAGCCCACGGTGGCTCTAGTGCGCAAGCCCGTGCGGTGAACGACGGCTTAGATGCCGATGTGGTCAGCATGAACACCACCACCGACATTGAGTTCTTGGCCAACAACGGTGTGGTGGCCAAAGACTGGGCCAAGAAGTTTCCTAACAACGCGTCGCCCACCACCTCAACCATGTTGTTCCTCACACGCAATGGCAACCCTAAGGGCATCAAAGATTGGGACGACCTGACCAAGCCTAGTGTGCAAGTCATCATCGTCAATCCCAAAACGGGTGGCAATGGCCGCATGGCGTATTTGGCTGCGTGGGCCTATGCGCGTAAAAAAGGCCAGACCGATGCACAAGCTGCAGAGTTTGTGGCCAAGATTTTTAAGAACGTGCCTGTGCTCGCCAAAGGCGGGCGGGATGCCACCACCATCTTCTTGCAACGCAACATCGGGGATGTGTTGGTGACGTTTGAGTCTGAGGTGGTGTCGGTGGACCGCGAGTTTGGTGAAGGCAAGGTCGATGCCGTGCACCCCTCGGTCAGCATCATTGCTGAGAACCCAATGGCTGTGGTGGAGCGCACCGTGGCTAAAAAGGGTACAGGCGATTTAGCCAAGGCCTATTTGAACTACTTGTATTCAGACGAAGCGCAAGAGATTGCTGCCAAGCACGCCTTGCGCCCACGCTCACCTGCGTTGTTGAAGAAATACGCATCGACTTTCAAGCCCATTCAGTTGGTGCCTGTGAGCGAGTATTTCGGTTCACTCAGCGAAGCGCAAAAAGTTCACTTCAATGACGGTGGTCAGTGCGACAAGATTTATACAGTTAAGTAATTCATGGCATTGTTCTCTCTGGCGCGCAGCCACAAGGCTGCGCGTGTTCTTCCAGGCTTCAACATCACGCTAGGTTTCACGCTCACTTACCTGAGCTTGATTGTGTTGATTCCGCTCTCCGCATTGATCTTCAAAACCTTCACGCTCACGTGGGACCAATTTGTTGAGGCCGTCACAGGCCCACGCGTGATGGCGTCGTACCGACTCACGTTCGGAGCGTCGCTCATCGCCGCTTTGGTGAATGTGGTGTTTGGTTTGCTCGTGGCATGGGTGCTGGTGCGCTACAACTTCTTTGGCAAAAAAGTGGTGGACGCCTTGGTGGACTTGCCCTTTGCGTTGCCTACTGCGGTGGCCGGTATTTCGCTCACCGCTTTGCTAGCGGGTAACGGTTGGGTGGGGCAGTACTTGGAGCCCATGGGTATTCAACTCGCGTTCAACCCCAACGGCGTGGTGATTGCACTGATCTTTATTGGCTTGCCCTTTGTGGTGCGCACCGTGCAGCCCGTGTTAGAAGATGCAGAGAAAGAACTCGAAGAGGCAGCCACTTGCTTAGGCGCGACACGTTGGCAAACTTTTAGCCGTGTGATTTTTCCGAGCATTGCGCCTGCGTTGCTCACGGGTTTTGCCATGGCCTTTGCCCGTGCGATTGGTGAATATGGCTCGGTCATTTTCATTGCGGGCAACATGCCCATGGTGTCTGAAATCACACCGCTCATCATCATCGGCAAGTTGGAGCAATACGACTATGCGGGTGCCACTGCGGTGGCGGTGGTGATGTTGGTCATCTCGTTCATTTTGTTGTTGGTCATCAATGCCCTGCAGGCTTGGCAACGTCGCCATACAGGAGTAGCCGTATGAGCCCCCACGTTCGTCACTGCGTGTACTCACTGCCCCCCGAGGGGGCTTTGCCCTCCTTGGGGCGGCCCAGCGGAGAGCAAGCATGAGCACCACCATGAACCCCTCACAGCGCCGCGCACAAGCAGGCACCACAGAGCCCGCATGGGTGCGCTACAGCCTGATCGGCTTGGCGCTGACGTTTATGTTTTTCTTCTTGGTCTTGCCATTGGCTGCGGTGTTCACCGAAGCTTTGCGCAAAGGCTTGGAGGCGTATTGGGTGGCGTTGCAAGAGCCGGATGCGTGGTCTGCCATTCGCTTGACCTTCATCACTGCACTCATCGCTGTGCCATTGAACTTGGTGTTTGGCATTGCAGCCGCATGGGCGATTGCCAAGTATGAATTCACAGGCAAAGCCTTTTTAACCACGCTGGTGGACTTGCCGTTTTCTGTGTCGCCTGTGGTGGCGGGTTTGATTTATGTGTTGATGTTTGGTGCGCAAGGCTGGTTTGGCCCGTGGCTGCAAGCGCATGACATCAAAATTATTTTTGCAGTGCCTGGCATTGTGTTGGCCACGGTGTTTGTTACGTTCCCATTCATCGCGCGTGAGTTGATTCCGCTCATGCAAGCGCAGGGCAATGACGAAGAGCAAGCGGCCATCGTGTTGGGTGCCACAGGCTGGCAAACCTTTTGGCATGTCACGCTGCCCAACATCAAGTGGGGTTTGATTTACGGCGTCATCTTGTGTAACGCCCGTGCCATGGGTGAATTTGGCGCGGTGTCCGTGGTGTCGGGTCACATCCGTGGGCAGACCAACACCATGCCCTTGCATGTGGAAATTTTGTACAACGAATACCAATCGGTGGCGGCGTTTGCCGTGGCCTCGCTGTTGGCCTTGTTGGCTTTGGTGACCTTGGCCATCAAGTCCACGGTGGAGTGGCGTCATGCCCGTGAGCTCAAAGCCACGGCTGATTTGCCGCCCGAGAACCCGCACGCATAAATTAATAAGAGTACCGAATCATGAGCATCGAAATCAGAAACATTCACAAACAGTTTGGCGACTTCCAAGCGCTGGGCGATGTGAGCCTAGACATTCACTCTGGCGAGTTGATCGCTTTGTTGGGCCCATCGGGCTGTGGCAAAACCACCTTGTTGCGCATCATCGCGGGTTTAGAAACCGCGGATGCTGGCACGATTTTGTTCAGCGGTGAAGACACCACCCATGTGCATGTGCGCGAGCGCCAAGTGGGCTTTGTGTTTCAGCATTACGCTTTGTTCCGTCACATGACGGTGTTTGAAAACGTGGCCTTTGGCTTGCGCGTGAAGCCACGTAACGAGCGTCCCAGCGAAGAACAGATCAAAAAGAAGGTGCATGACTTGCTCAGCTTGGTGCAACTCGATTGGTTGGCTGACCGTTACCCATCGCAGCTCTCGGGTGGTCAACGCCAGCGCATAGCCTTGGCACGTGCCTTGGCTGTCGAGCCCAAAGTTTTGTTGTTGGATGAGCCGTTTGGCGCTTTGGACGCCAAGGTGCGCAAAGAGCTGCGTCGCTGGTTGCGCCGTTTGCACGACGACTTGAACGTGACCACCATCTTTGTGACGCACGACCAAGAAGAAGCCCTCGAAGTGGCCGACCGTGTGGTGGTGATGAACAGAGGCAATGTGGAACAAGTGGGTAGCCCGCAAGAGGTGTGGGAACACCCAGCCAGCCCCTTTGTGTATGGCTTCTTAGGCGATGTGAACTTGTTCCATGGCCGCGCCCATGAAGGCGAAATGCACATTGGTGTGGAAGATCAAACCGTACGTGTGGCCAGCCCTGAACACCACGACACACAAGACGCCAAAGCCTTTGCCTATGTGCGTCCGCACGACCTTGATGTGCGTCGCTACACGCATGGCGACGAAGGCATTGTGGCCAAACTCACTCGCGCGATTGTGGTGGGCCCGATTGCACGTTTGGAGTTGATCGCCGCAGAAGGCGACAGCCCATCGGACGAGCAGATCATTGAAGCGCAAATCCCTGCGTCGCAGTTTTACGAGCAGGGATTTACAGAGGGCGAGACCTTGGTGCTCACACCGCGCAAGGCGCGTGTGTTCGTCGCTTAAATCGCGACGCGCAGTTTGGCTTAAACGTGTTGTTTGAGCCAAGCCACTGCTCGGCTCCAGCCATCGGTAGCAGGTGCAGCACGGTAGCTGGTTCGGTAGTCGGCATGGAAGGCATGAGGCGCATCGGGATACAGCACAAACTCACTGCCCTTGGCCGCTTTGTTGCCCTTGTTACTAGCTTGCGCCAAAGCTTCTTTCATGTTGTTGACCGACGTGACGGGAATGCCCGTATCCGCACCACCGTACAAAGCCAGCACAGGGGCTTTCAATGAGGACGCCAACTCGATGGGGTGCTTGGGGTTGTTGGCATTGGTCTGGCCTTCCATGCGTCCGTACCAAGCGATACCAGCTTTGAGTTTCGGGTTGTGCGCTGCGTAAAGCCAAGTGATGCGACCGCCCCAGCAAAAGCCAGTGATGGCAGCGCGGTTGGCATTGCCACCGTTTTGATTAGCCCACTTCAGGGCAGCATCCAAATCAGCCATCACTTGCGCGTCTGGCACTTTGGAGATGATTTCGGCTTGCAACTTGGCAATTTCGCCATACATGCTGGGGTCACCTTGACGCACAAACAACTCAGGCGCAATGGCCAAGTAGCCTGCTTTGGCAAAACGGCGGGTCACATCCGCGATGTATTCATGCACACCAAAAATTTCAGAGATCACCAAGACCACGGGCAAATCGGTTTTTCCTTTGGGGGCTGAGCGATACGCGGGCATCTTGAAGCCGTTGACGTCAATCGTGACTTCGCCTTCGATCAAACCTTCGCCTGAGGTTTGAATGGCGGTTTGCGCGATCAACGGCATGGCCGCAGCAGCGTAGCCCAATCCCAATGCCGTTTGCAATGCGAGGCGGCGTGTAGGCGCTGACTCATCCTTGCTGTTGAGCAAAGCCTGTGTGTCTTGGATCCAATTGGTGTGCATGAAACGTCCTTTTAGAAATCGCCTTTGAGGACAGGGAAGCCCAATGCTGCCCAATCCAACATACCACCGCGATAGTAATAAATCTTATTGGCAGGGAAACCGTCACGTGTCATGGCCTGAATGGCCGTGGGGCTTTGTGGGCAGACGGGACCATTGCAGAATGCAAACACTTTCTTAGCGCCTGCGCAGTCCCAGCCTTTGGCAGTTTTCTTGCAGCCTAGTTCGTCCATGCGTGCAGCAACTTCGGTGTAGACGATGTGGTGCGAGCCTGGGATGGTGCCCGCTGCGCGGTCTTCGGGCTCGCGCATGTCGACCAACATCGCGTCGCGGTCGTTCATGGCATGGAGCATTTCAATCTCAGTCACGGGGTTCACGCCTGGCACTGGCACCAAGGGTTGCAACCAACCTTTGTTTTTGGCGCAAGGCGTCATCACGCGACGAATTTCGCGTTCTTCGCCTTTGGCGTTTTTCACTACAAATTTGGTGTCAGTGCCAATGATGCGCAAGTATTCAGGATCAGCGGCGATGCTGTTGAGGCTCATCGCGGCCAAACCCAGAGCAGCGAGGATGTGAGTGATGTGGAGTTTCATCGTTTTCTTTCTGTACAAGAGGTTAAAAAAAGAGCTTCCCGTAGGAAGCTCATCAAGGTACGAGTACCAGTCGTATTACTTAGCGCCACCCAAAACCCACGCTGCGAGGGTTTTGGCATCGGCATCGCTGAGTTGTGCTTGTGGTGGCATGGGGACAGGGCCCCACTTGCCACTGCCACCCGCTTTGATGTTTTTGGCCACAGTGGCTTCGGCATCTGCTTGGCCTGCGTATTTTTTGGCCACGTCTTGGTAGGCTGGGCCGACAATCTTTTTGTCTGCGGCATGACAAGCCAAGCAGTTGTTCTTTTTGGCCAAATCGGCATTTGCCCAAACACCAGCGCTTGCGAAAGCCAAAAGAGTGATGGCTGTCAATTTCTTCATCTGTTAATCCTCTGGAAATTAATTCGGTAGTTGCTTATGTATAAATTCTAGCAACCATGAGAAAGGCTTCATTCAGGGGTTTCCCCTGCTGTGGCTGCTATCTGAATTACCAAACGCGCAGCATGCGCTTGGGCTTCGCCAGCGATTCTTTGCACATCTTGTCGTCACCACGTGCATGTTGCATGTAAGCGATGTTGCGAAAGTAGCTGATCTCTTTGATTTGCGCCACATTGACTACCGCATCTTTGCGTAGCTGGCCATCCATCACCACGGGGCAGGCAATGATTTGCCACCATTTGCGGTCTTCGCCGTATTGGCTGCGCAGCGCTTTGTCGACCGCTGCAATGTCATCGGCGCAAGTGCCAGCCCATGCAGGAATGACAGACAGCAAGCACCCTGCAATGATCAAGCGTGAAAGAGGCATGGCTTTATTTCAGACGTACATTGATTTGGCGCAGCTCGGCTTCACCAAGGCTTCCACTTGACGCATGCAAGCGCAATTGGTCCATCAAGGTTTGTGTGCGCAGCTGCAGCAATGCCAATTCGGCTTGCGCAACATCATGCTCGGCACCTAGCCACTCATTGGTGGTGCGGGCGCCTGTGCGATGCGCTTGGCGGGTCGCACGCAAGCGTGCTTGGCTGGCTTGCTCGGATTGGCTCAAAGCTTGCAAACGTGCAGAGGCTGTGCTTAGGCTTTGCCAAGCGTCACGCACCTGCTGCTCTATTTGCAACTCGGCAGCCTCTTGGTCGTAGCGTAGTTTCTCGACTTGTTTCAAGGCTTCGCGCTCACGTGACTCGACCATGCCGCCCGTGCTTAGGGGTGCATTGAGTTGCAAGCCCACCATGTACTGCGTCATTTGGCTGTTGGCGTTGTTGCTGTAGGCACCGTTGCCAGCCAATCGGTCTATTTGTGCTTGTGCCACCCAGTCGATGGTCATGGCGTTGGCTGATTTGATTCGTTTGGCTTCTTGGCCTTGAATGGCTTGTTGTAAGCCCATCATTTGCAGTGTGGGCGATTGTTGTTTGGCACGTTGCACCCAGGTGTTGGCATCTGCCAAGTTGGCAGGTGCTGGGTCGGTCTTGGCGATGCCAGTCAGTTGTGTGGGTTCTTGGCCTGTGAGTTGGCGATAGGCTACTCGCTTCATCGCCAAGTTGTTTTCTTGATTGAGCACATGGGCGTGAATTTCAGACGCGCGGGCATTGGCTTCATGCACATCCATCACGCTGGCGTCACCGACCGCTTGGCGTTTTTTGATTTCCGCTGCCGCTTGCTGAACCGCTTTTTGTTGGCGTTGCAAGATGGTCAATGTTTGTTCTGCGGCCACTACATCCAAATAGCGTTGAGCGGTGCGCAGGATGAGCATTTGTTGGGCTTGTCGCCATTGGGCTTGTGCGATTTGTGCGGACAGTTCTAACTGCTTGCTTTGTGCTTCGCGTTCGGGACTGATCCAGGCTTTTTGTGCGCCGACGCTAGCGCGGGAGAGAACTCCTGCATTCACGCTGGTTTTGAACGTCATGTCACTCATCATGCCTGGAACTTCAGCGCCCTTGATCTGGCTCTGTGCACCGCCCACACCCACTGTGCCGTTCGCTGACACCATGGGGGCCCACAACGCTGTGGCCTGTTCTTGTCGAAATGTGGCCTGTTCATGCAAAGCGCGTGCAGCGGCAATTTCTGGATCTCGGGCTAGCGCGGCTTGCCAAGCATCCATCAAGTCGACGGCGTGCGCAGCAGAGGTCATGCCCGCGAAGGTGAGTGCGGCGATGAGGGGCAAGTGTTTCATGCGTGTTCTCCAGAAATGACAGAGCTTGGCTTGTTCTTGAAAGCCATGAAGTAGAGCAGCGGAATCACCAGCAAGGTGAGAGCGGTCGAGACAAAGATGCCGAAGATGAGTGAGATGGCCAAACCATTGAAAATCGGATCGTCCAAGATGAAGAATGCACCCATCATGGCGGCCAAGCCAGTCAAAACAATGGGTTGTGCGCGTGTGATGGCTGAGGCCACCACGGCGTCTTTCAATGCCACCCCTTGCGATACCTGCAAACGGATGAAGTCCACCAGCAAGATGGAGTTGCGCACGATGATGCCTGCCAAGGCAATCATGCCAATCATGGAGGTTGCGGTGTAGGGTGCACCCAGCAAGGCGTGGCCTGGCATCACACCCATGATGGTGAGTGGAATGGGTGCCATGATGATGAGTGGGACGAGGTAGGAACCAAACTGCGCGACCACCAACAAATAAATCAACACCAAGCCCACGGCATACGCAGCGCCCATGTCGCGGAACGTTTCATACGTCATTTGCCATTCGCCATCCCACTTCACCGCATAGTGCTGGTACGGATCATTGGGTTGATGGATGAAGTATTCATCCACAGCTTTGCCATTGGGTGCTTGAATTTGGCTCAAGCCACTGCGCATGCCAAACATGCCGTATAAAGGGCTGTCCACTTTGCCAGCCATGTCACCCACCACATAAGTCACAGGTAACAAGTCTTTGTGATAAATCGGTTGCTCGCGTTGGGTGTCACTGATGGTGACGAGTTGGCGAATTGGCACGATTTCGCGTTGTGAGTTGCGCACGCCCAAGCTCAGCAGTTTGTCCAACGAGTTTTGTTCGCTCTTGGGTAAGCGAATCACAACGGCGCCTGCATATTTGTTTTGGTCGTGTGCGTACACAGTCGACTCACCCGCCAAAGCCGCGCGTAGCGTGCTCACAATGGCTTGCTGTGACACGCCCATTTGCGCTGCTTTTTGACGGTTGATCAGCAGCACTTGGCGAGGTGCTGCGCTGATGGTGCTGTCGTCCACGTCCACCACGCCTTGTTGTGCGTTGAACATGGCACGCACAGCTTTGGCAACTTGATTGCGACCTTCGTCTGTAGGGCCATACACCTCGGCCACGATGGGGGCCAATACGGGTGGGCCTGGTGGCACTTCAATCACTTTCACATTTGCGTTGAATTGCTTGCCAATGGCTTGCAGGGTAGGGCGTTCGCGCGTGGCGATGATGTGGCTTTGTGCTTTTCGCAAGTGCTTGTCTTGTAGGTTGACTTGGATGTCACCCACGTTGCCGCCGCTGCGCAAATAGTACTGACGCACCAAACCATTGAAGTTAATTGGGGCGCTCAAGCCTGCATAAGCTTGGTAGTGAATCACTTCGGGCACGGTGGCCAAGTGGGCACCTAAGGCTCGCAACACTTTTTCTGTCTCTTCCACGCGGGTGCCCGCTGGCATGTCGACCACAACTTGAAATTCAGACTTGTTGTCGAATGGCAGCATCTTCAAAGCCACCAAGCCAGCCACAGGCAAGGCGACAGACACCACGATTGCGCCGAGCACTGCAATGCCTAGGCTCCAACGGTTGCGCTGGCCAGACTGGTCGTTCAAAAACGGGCTGAAGATGCCATTGAAAAAGCGTTGCAACCCTTGTTTGAAATGACTGGTTTGCTCATGTGAATCTCCATGTGCAGACTTCATCCACATGCGAGCCAGCCAAGGCGTCACCACAAATGCCACAGCCAGTGACAACAACATACCCATGCTGGCATTGATCGGGATGGGGCTCATGTAGGGCCCCATCAAACCCGTGACGAATGCCATGGGCAGCAAGGCGGCAATGACAGTGAAGGTCGCGAGGATGGTAGGTGCGCCCACTTCATCGACCGCGCCTGGAATGATTTGCGTGAGCGTTTTGTGTGGAAATAGCGCTTGGTGACGGTGGATGTTTTCTACCACCACGATGGCATCGTCAACCAAGATGCCGATCGAAAAGATGAGCGCAAACAGTGACACACGGTTGAGAGTGAAGCCCCAAGCCCATGAGGCAAATAAGGTCACAGTGAGCGTCAAAATCACGGCGGTGCCCACAATCGCGGCTTCGCGGCGACCTAAGGCGATGAACACCAAGGCCACGACCGAGGCTGTGGCAAACAGTAGCTTTTGAATCAGTTTTTTAGCTTTGTCGTTGGCGGTTTCACCGTAGTTGCGCGTGGTGGTCACCTCGACGTTTGTTGGAATCTTGCTTTGCTTGAGTGTGGCCACTTGTGCCAACACCGCATCAGCCACCTCGATGGCGTTTTCACCAGGTTTTTTAGTGATGGCGATGGTCACCGCGGTGCGTTCGCTAGGCTTGGCTCCAGCCTCGCCATGCCAAACGGCGGTGTTGGCTTGTGCGCCACCATCGCGCACTTGCGCAATGTCATGCACGTGCAGAGGTGTACCTGCGCGCACACCCACCACCAAACTGGCCACATCTTTGGCACTGCTCAAGAAGGGGCCTGACTCAATCGAGATGGCTTGTGGGCCTAACAATAAATCACCTACAGGTGCGCCTAAGTGAGCTGCTTGCAAGGCCATGCGCAGCTCTGGCACCGTGATGCCAGCAGCTTGCATGCGTGCTGGGTCGATCTCAATTTGAATAGCGCGTGATGGGCCACCGATGGTGGTGATCTCGCGTGTGCCTTTGACACGCTTCAAGTCGATCTCAATGTTTTGTGCGACGCGCTCTAACTCAAAAGCGCTCAGATCGGTGTCTTTGCCATGCAAGGTGAGCGACACGATGGGGACATCGTCAATGCCTTTGGGCTTGATGAGGGGTTGCAATACGCCCAAGCCTTTGGGTAACCAGTCGGCATGTGAGTTGACGGTGTCATACAAACGCACCAAAGCTTCAGTGCGTGGCACTCCTACTTTGTATTGCACGGTCACCACCGACATGCCGGGCTGTGAGACGGACATGACGTGCTCAACACCAGCGATTTGCGATAGCACTTGCTCCGCTGGGCCAGACACCATTTGCTCCACATCCTTGACGGAGGCCCCTGGGAAGGGAATCAGCACATTGGCCATGGTCACATTGATCTGAGGTTCTTCTTCACGCGGAGTTACCAACACAGCGAAGACGCCGAGCAGAAAGCACACCAGTGCCAGCAGCGGTGTTATCTGTGAAGCTTGAAACATGCGGGCCAATTGCCCAGAGATGCGAAGTTTTGAATCAGTCATGCCGTTATTCTATAAATAATTAACTGATTATTTAACTAAACAATTATTTAATCAATCAATTAAATAAGACTACAATTCGCGCATGACCCAACTTCCAGACCAAGCCATCGATCGCGTGGCCAACTATTTCCAAGCGCTGGCCGAACCCACCCGCTTGCGCATCTTGAATTTGCTGCGCGAGACCGAACACAACGTGGGCGAGCTGGCGCAAGCCTGTGGCTACACAGCGGCCAATATGTCGCGCCATTTGGCAGTGCTGATGCAGCAAGGTTTCGTCAAGCGCGAAGGTCGTGGCACCAGTGTGTATTACCAAATTGCGGATCCCACCATCTATGCGCTGTGTGATTTGGTGTGTGACCGCATCACCCAGAAACATTTAGAGCAGGCCTGGCCCATGGCGGCGGTGCCTAAAAAACGCGTTTCAACATCAAGGAAAACTGTATGAAAACCGCTCACGATTTGGTTGTAGAGGCTAAGCAATCGGTGCAAGAAATTTCGATTGATCAAGCGGTTCTTGCTATTCAAACATGCGATGCGCTGATTGATGTGCGTGAGGCCGACGAATACGCGGCGGGGCATTTGCCAGGCGCCCTCCACATGTCGCGTGGCATGTTGGAGTTCAAGATGGCGGGCAACCCAAAGATGCAGCCGCGTGATCTGAAAATCGTGCTGTATTGCAAAACCAGTGGTCGCGCTGCATTGAGCGCTAAGTCGTTGGCTGATATGGGCTACACCCATGTGCAGTCCATCGCGGGCGGTGTTGATGCTTGGGTAGCAGCAGGGCACGAGGTGTTTAAGCCAGCGCAGCCGTCGTTTGAATAAGCCAAGTCACGCTTGAGCTATCTCAATAGCTCCGTCACACCTTCCACTTAGTATTTGCTCAGAACAAGAAAGACATCATCATGAGTACTTTTGACCATGCAGGGTTGATTCAAAATATCAATGAATCTTTAGGCCCATTTCGTAAATCACAATCCGAAGCCATGCTTGGATTCGGCCAATTGGCTAAGGCCTCTATGGCCGAAGGCGCGATCAGTGCCAAAAACAAAGAGTTGATTGCTTTGGCGATTGGCATCACGCAACACTGTTCAGGCTGTGTGGGCTTTCATGTGAAGGCTTTGCGCAAACTAGGATGTACCCGCGAAGAGCTGGAAGAAATGCTGACCATTTGCGTTTATATGGGCGGCGGTCCTGCATTGATGTATTCGGCCGAAGCCCTCAAGGCTTGGGACACATTGGCTTAATTAATAAATCACGATTGACTTCTATGAGCACCGAGCACCAAGAACCTAAAAAAGTCATTCCGATTCAAGCTGTGCCAGCTGATAACAGCGAAGAAATGGTGTCGCTGTATGCAGCGGCTAAAAAAATCTACCCACGTTCAGTGGAGGGCATCTTTGCCTATTGGCGTTGGATCACGGTGGCTATCACGCAAATCGTGTTTTATGGTTTGCCTTGGGTCGAGTGGGGTACACGTCAAGCGGTGTTGTTTGACCTAGAGGCGCGCCGCTTTTACATCTTTGGCTTGGTGCTGTATCCGCAAGACTTCATTTACCTCACGGGTTTGTTGGTCATCTCTGCTTTGTCACTGTTCTTGTTCACGGCGGTGGCGGGTCGTTTGTGGTGCGGGTATGCCTGTCCGCAAACGGTGTACAGCGAAATTTTCATGTGGATAGAGCGCAAGATTGAGGGTGATCGCTCGGCGCGCATGCGCTTGGATGATGCTGATTTCTCTGTGAAGAAACTCAGCAAAAAAGTCTACAAACACACCGCTTGGGTGGTGCTGTCGTTGTGGACGGGCTTTACGTTTGTGGGGTACTTCACACCGATTCAAGAGCTGTTGGCCACGGCAATAGCTTGGAGCTTTGGCCCATGGCAAGCCTTCTGGGTATTTTTCTATGCATTTGCCACGTATGGCAATGCTGGTTTCATGCGCGAGCAAGTGTGTAAATACATGTGCCCTTATGCACGCTTTCAAAGTGCGATGTTTGACCACGACACACTTATCGTGACGTATGACGCCGAGCGCGGCGAGCCACGTGGTGCACGCTCTAAGAAAACTGATTTGGCTGCTGCCAATTTAGGTTCGTGCGTGGATTGCACCCTGTGCGTGCAAGTGTGTCCGACGGGTATTGATATTCGGGATGGCTTGCAATACGAGTGCATTGGCTGCGGCGCTTGCGCTGACGTGTGTGACACCGTCATGGATAAGCTCGGCTATCCAAAAGGTTTGGTGCGCTACACCACACAAAACGCCATGGCTAATAAGTGGACGACCAAGCAAACGCTGATGCGTGTGTTGCGTCCCCGTGTGTTGATCTACACATCCATTTTGATGACCATCATTTTGGCTGTGGGTGTTTCACTGGCCGTGCGCACGCCTTTCAAAGTCGATGTGGTGCGTGATCGCGCAACACTGGCTCGCATCACAGAAAACGGTGGCATTGAAAACATCTACCGCTTGCAAGTGATGAATGCGTCTGAGAAAGACAAAACGTTCTCACTGTCCGTCAATGGCATGAACAACATCCGCATCGAAACAGAGACAGAAGTGAAGGTTGCATCTGCGCAGTCGCATTGGGTGGTGTTGCGCGTGACCATCCCTTACGGTTCAGCAGAGGCGGGTTCACACAAAATCAACTTCGACATCAAAGACACATCAAGTGACGATGTGATTCATGAAAAGTCGGTCTTTTTGGTGCCGCGTTAATTGACCGATACCTCGGCTGACGACACGTCTGGCCAGTTGTCATGGCGCACACTGGTGCAGATGACGCGGCCAGGATTCTTGGTCATCACAGCCGTGGCTTGTGCCTTGGGCACGACTGTGGCGGCTGTGTGTGGTCATGGCCCCAATGTCTGGACAGCGTTAGCCACCGTGGTGCTCGCCGTGCTCATGCATGCCGCCGCCAATGTGTTGAACGACTATCACGACGCCTTAAATGGCGCAGATGACGCCAACACCCACGGCTTATTTCCGTTCACAGGGGGGGCTCGTCTGATTCAAAACGGCCATGTCAGCGTGCAAGACACACATGACTTTGCCAAAGCTCTGATCATCGTCTTGATCCCCTGTGGTTTGCTGTTGGCGTTACAGACGGGCGGCGGACTGGTTGTGTTGGGTTTGGCAGGCCTGTTGCTCGGTTGGGGGTACTCCGCGCCGCCACTGGCTCTGATGACGCGTGGATTGGGCGAATTCGCCGTGGCGCTCACGTGGGGCTTGGTGGTCGTCGGTGCTGATTATGTGCAACGTGGCCAGTTCTTTGTGATTCCATTTGCGGTGGCTGTGAGCTTTGCCTTGTTGGTGGGAAATATCTTGGTCATCAATGGGTTCCCCGATGCACAGGCCGACGCACAAGTGGGTAAGCGCACCATGGTGGTTCGCTTAGGCGTACGTTGGGCTGCTTGGGCGTATTTGGTTTTTGCTTTGCTCGCCTATGCGTGGTTAGCGGCAGGTGTATGGTTGTTCATTCACCCTGCACCTGCGTTGTGGGGTTGGTTGTCTATGCCTTTGTCGCTATGGGCGTTTGTGCTGTTGTACAAACACGCAACTCAACCCGATCGTTTAACACTCGCGATTGTGCTGACCATTGCTGCGGCGGTTTTGCATGGCTTGGCCATGTCCGCGGGCTTACTTTCTTTGATGATTTAGAGGCTTATGAACCGTCACCTTGTTTTACTCTCCATCGCACAGGGCTTGTTCCTGACCAACAATGTCACCTTCATTGCCATCAACGGTTTGGTGGGTTTGAGCTTGGCCCCTGAGGTCTGGATGGCGACCTTGCCGGTGATGGGCTATGTGGTGGGCGGTGCATTGAGCACGGGCTTGGTTTCAAAGTCGCAACAGCGTTGGGGGCGCAAGGGCTCGTTTCAGCTCGGGTTGCTGGTGGCTTTGTTGTCTGCGGCCTTGGGTGCGTTTGCGGTGTTCACGCAGTCTTTTTGGTTGTTGGTCACCGCGACAGTGGTGGCTGGTTATTACAGCGCCAATGGTCAGTTGTATCGTTTTGCAGCTGCAGAGTTATGCCCACCAGATTTCCGAGAGAAAGCGGTGTCTTTGGTCATGGCGGGAGGTTTGATTGGTGCGGTCATTGGCCCTAACTTGGCGATTCAAACCAAGAATATTTTGGGTATGCCATTTGCGGGTGCTTATGTTGCATTGATGGTGGTGGCGATGTTGTCAATGGCGGTGATGAGCTTTATCCACTTTCCACCAGCGCCTGTGGTGAAAGTCGATGACACCGCGGGGCGGCCCTTGGGGCAAATCATGCGTCAGCCCGTGTTTGTGGTGGCGGCGTTGGCAGCAGCTTTGGGCTATGGGGTGATGAACTTACTCATGGCTGCCACGCCGCTGGCTATGCAAGTGTGTGGCTTGTCATTTGAAGATACAGGGTGGGTGTTGGAGTGGCACGTGATTGGCATGTTCGCACCTGGTTTTGTGACGGGCCATTTGATCAAGCGCTTTGGTGTGTTGCCCATCATGGGTGTGGGCGTGTTGCTCAACATCGCATGCATTGCAGTGGCATTGTCGGGCGTGGACTTGCACCAGTTTTTGTTCGCTTTGTTTCTGCTGGGGATTGGCTGGAACTTCTTGTTTACTGGCAGCACCACGCTGTCAATGCAGGCCTACACAGCGCAAGAAAAAAATCGCGCTCAGGCGGCCATTAACTTTTGCGTGTTTGCCACCATGGCGTTCACCTCGTTTGCTTCGGGTGCATTGGTCACCACGCAAGGGTGGGCTTGGCTCAACTGGGGCTCATTGGTGCCAGTGTTGATCACTGGGGCTGGCTTGCTGTGGCTGGCACGAAAAAAAGCCTCAGCCGCTTAAGAAGCGCTGAGGCTGGTTTGAAGCAAGCGCAGCTTATTTCGCTGGCTCTTCTTCAGCGGTCTTCATGGGGCAAGTGTTGATGCCCAATAAAGTGTAGGCGCCGCAAAAGCGAAACAAGCCAGTGGCCAACACCACGCCACCGACGATGTAGCCCCACAGACCCACCACATTCATCGCCGCGAGTGCGATGAGTGCCAAGCCTGCGACGATGCGCAAAATACGGTCAATACCGCCAACGTTTGCTCTCATACATTTCTCCTCAATAAAACGCCATTAGACACGTAACTGCGGCATTTGGCTTGCGCTAAATCAAGCCGCAAAGGGCGTTGACAAAATTTGCGATACTGACAAAAAACTGTCATATTCGCCATGTCTACTACCCACACACTTTCTCGTACCGATTTATCTGGCGACATTTGGGGCGGCTTTGCGGCCATGCTGGTGGCATTGCCATCCGCCATTGCATTTGGTGTCACCATCTTCTCGCCATTGGGGGCAGAGTTTGGTGCCAAGGGGGCGCTGGCTGGTATGTTGGGGGTGACGGCCCTTGGCTTGATTGCTGCCACCTTTGGTGGAACGCAGCGACTCATTTCTGCTCCCTGTGCCCCCGCAGCAGCGGTGCTGTCTGCACTGACCATTCAAATGACGCAGCAAGGCACGGGTGTGGGTGCGGTGGTACTTACATTGTTCTTGGTGGCGTTTGTCAGTAGCTTGGTGCAAATCTTGTTTGGCTTGCTGCGCATTGGTGAGCTCATCAAGTACATGCCGTTTCCAGTGGTGAGTGGTTACCTCAGTGGTGTGGGTCTGATCATCATCATGAGCCAATTGCCAAAGTGGATGGCGCTTCCCAAAGGCATGAACTGGTGGCAAGGCTTGCATGCGATGGAGTTGTGGCAAGCACCTAGCTTGATTGTGGGTGCAGCAACAGCTGCATTCATGTTGCTGGCCCCCCGCATCTCTACCAAGGTGCCTGCCGTGATTGTGGGTTTGTTGGGTGGCATCGCCTCGTATTGGTTGCTGGCATTCAGCGCGTGGCCTGAGTTACGCAGTCTGCATGACAACCCCTTCATCATTGGTCCATTGGCGGTGGGCGGTGAGGGCTTCTTTGAATCCTTGCTTGACCCATTTCGCAGTTTGAGTGAGTCAGGCTTTCCGAGCTGGACACAAATTGCGTTCCCAGCCATCACGCTTGCCGTACTGCTGTCGATCGACACACTCAAAACCTGTGTGGTACTCGACGCCATGACGGGCTCGCGCCACGATTCCAACAAAGAATTGATTGGGCAAGGTTTGGGTAACTTGGCTGCTTCTCTCATTGGGGGGGCACCTGGCGCGGGCACCATGGGGGCGACCTTGGTGAACAAGGCCAGTGGTGGCACCACATATCTGTCAGGCGTGTTCCAAGGTGTGTGGTCGCTCTTGGCTATTTTGCTGTTGACCTCGCTCATTGCATGGGTGCCAGTGTCTGCCTTGGCTGCATTGCTGATTGTCATTGGCTTCAAGATGATTGACTGGCATTCGCTGCAACTGCTCAAAGCCAAAGACACCATGCTTGACTTTGCCGTTATCTTGCTGGTGGTCGTTGTTGCCAACACGGTCAGTTTGATTGCCGCTTCTGGCGTGGGTGTGGCCATGGCCATCATGTTGTTCTTGCGTGAGCAAATTCACACCACCACCATTCGCCGCAAATCATTTGGCAGCACCACCTTCTCATCACGCGTGCGCGGTCAGCGCGAGCGCGACGTGTTGATCGAGACGGGCAGTCATACCGTCATCTTTGAATTGCAAGGCAGCTTGTTCTTTGGTACCACTGACCAGCTCTACACCGCGATTGAGCCTGAATTGAGCAAAGCCAAATTTGTGGTGCTCGACTTCATGCGCGTGCAGTCCATGGACATGACGGCAGGGCACATGATTGAGCGCATTCGCAACATGCTGGCTGAGCGTCATGCACGTTTGGTGCTCACCCGCGTCCCAGAGCGTTTGCCCAACGGACGCGACTTGCGCTCGTATGTGGACCACATCGGTTTGCTGTCTGACAGCACCGCCAAAATTTTCGATGAGTTCGATGAAGCACTGGAATGGATCGAAGACGAAACCTTGGCTTTGGCTGGGCATGCGCACATCTCACACGAAGGCATTCCCTTGGGTAAGTTTGAAATCTTCCATGGCTTGAATGAGCAAGAGATTGAATCCCTTGAGCGCTGTGCACAGCGCCATGTGTATCAAGAAGGTGATTTGGTCTTCAGTGCGGACTCGGGGGGGCATGAACTCATGCTCATCAGTAGAGGCGAAGTGAAAGTGAGTTTGCCTTTGGTCAATGGCAAAACGATCCACTTGACGACGTTTAGCCGTGGTCAGTTCTTTGGTGAGATGTCGTTCTTAGATGGCCGAGCTCACTCTGCCGATGTGTACGCCACGCGCGAGACCGAGCTGATCGCCATTGATCGCAAGGCCTTTGCCACTGTGGCAGCGGGTGACCCTGTGATGAGCATCAGCGTCATGCGCGCAGTGGCCTTGGCCATTGCCGACCGTTTGCGCCATGCCAACGCAGAGCTGCGAGAGATGCGTCAGGCTTGATTTGGCTTACTTAGCGGGCGGGCGATACATCGCGCAAATCTTGTTGCCCGCTGGGTCACGCAAGTAAGCGATGAAATAGCTAAATGCAGGGTTGGTGCGCAGGCCTGGGGGGTCTTCACAGGTCACGCCGCCATTGGCCACGCCTGCAGCGTGAAAGGCGAGCACTTCGGCTTCTGATTTGGCGACAAAGCCAAACGTGCTGCCATTGCCAAAGGTGGCGGGCTCGCCATTGATAGGCAGCGTGATGCCAAAGGTGCCAGTGGGGGTGCGGTACACATAGCGGCTACCACCGCCAGCACCTGGAGCGTGGCCCAATGCGCCAAGGGCTGCGTCATAAAACTGGCGTGATGCCTCAATGTCTTTGGCGCCTAAAAAGACGTGTGTGAACATGCGTGTCTCCAAATCGATTTAGAAAAGAAAAAAGCGGCTCGGTTACCCGACGCCGCTTTTGTGCGTGAACGCGAAGAATTACTTCTTCTTGGTGTTCACAGCAGCTTTGAACGCTGCGCCAGCAGTGAAGCGAGGCACCACAGCAGCTGCGATTTTCAAAGCTTCGCCAGTACGTGGGTTCTTACCTGTACGAGCAGCGCGAGCAGCAGCTTTGAAAGTACCGAAGCCGATCAATTGCACGTCGTCTTTTTTAGCAACAGCGTGTGTGATGACGTCGAGGATGGCATTGACAGCGCGGCCAGCGTCGGCCTTTGTCAATTCAGTTTGTGCTGCCACTGCTTCGATCAATTCAGTTTTGTTCATGTCATTTCCTTATTAAAACGGGTGCATTGTGCCAGTT
>JACCDY010754763.1_pt1 | contig 27700 bp, 28 predicted proteins | sample 7446391 | NCBI WGS metagenome assembly JACCDY01 (sample SAMN15323451, study PRJNA562643) | freshwater metagenome | isolation source: river surface water | place: USA:Blue River Watershed | collected 2017-08-18 | reverse complement strand
TTCCTGCGCCGACTTGGCCCAGGGCTCCAGCCCCGAACGTATGAGCTGCACCTGAAATTCGCGGTCCTCGCCAATGGCCTGCGCTTCTCGCGCCAGCACGGCCCCCACCTCAGCCGGCACATCCTTGTGAAAAAACAGGCCTATCCAGGAGGAGTAGTCATACCCCTTCACGCCTTGCTCCTGCAAGGTGGGAATGTCGCGAAACTGAGCATGGCGTTGCGGCCCGCAATAGCCAATCAAGCGCACCTTGCCGTCCTGCAAAAAAGGTTGCGCCAACGACAGCGCCATGGACATCAGGTCCACCTCGCCGCTGGCCACTGCCAGCGTGGCCTGACTGGCACCACGAAAGGGGATGTGGGTCAGATCCACCCCGGCAAAGGCCTTGAACATTTCACTGGCCAGGTGTTGTGGGCTGCCCACCCCGCCGGAGGCGTAAGTCACCCGGTTTGCTGGGTTGCGAGCGCGCTGGACCAGATCGGCGATCGTTTGAATGGGCGAGGCCGCGGGCACGGCAAAAAAAGTGGGAATATTGGCGATGCCCGCCAAGGGCACAAAGTCCTTGAGCGGATCGACCTTCATGTTGCGCGCCTGAAGGTGCGGCAGGATGGTCATGATGCTGTTGTTGAGCGCCGCCACCACCGAGCCATCCGTTCGTGCGCGGCTGAGTCGATCGAGTCCCACCAAGCCGGCAGCAGCTGCGACGTTCTCCACCGCAAAGCCCTGCCCGAATTTCTGCGACAAGCGCTCAGCCATGTGCCGTACCGCCACATCCGAGGCGCTGCCGGCCTGCAACGGCAACACCACGGTGGAAGGTCCGGCGGGGTATTTCTGACCCCACACCCGCGGGGCTATCCCCAAGGCGGCCACGGCACTGACCAAGGTGCGACGCTGCATCACAGGCTCCTGTTGTTTGTTGCGCATTCTGTCGGCTAATCGGCGATCCTGCAAGTTGCGGTGAAATGCCTCATAGCCGCCGGCGTAACGATCCACTTTAGGGTCGCGATGCTCTTCGATTGGGTCAGACAGCTGCGTCAGCTGTGCGACGGTGGTGGCACCTGGCTGCGATCCACACCGGCCAGTCGCTCCATCACGGCGCACACAGCCGCGGTGTCCGACATTTCCATCCCCTGGGCCACAGCAGCCGCATGTATGTTGGAGGCCAGCGAGAACAAGGGCGTAGGGCAGTCAATGCTTTGCGCATACTGGCCGATCACTGACAAATCCTTGGCCATGGTCAGGAACGTGGCCGAGACGTTGTCGTCATAACTGTTTCGCACCATCATCGGACCCCGAACCTCGAGGATGCGCGAGGTGGCGGCGCTGCCGCACAGCACGTCGTAAATCGTTTCTGGGGCTATGCCCGCCTTCATGCCAAAGGCCATGGCCTCAGCAGTGGACACGTTGTGAATGGCCACCAGCAAATTGGCCACATACTTCATCCGGCTGCCATTGCCAAATGCGCCCAGGTGGTGGGCCACACGCCCCATGGCCAGCAAGGCAGGACGCAAGCGCTCGTAGGCTGCTTTCTCGCCGCTGGCAAAAAACACCAGATCGGCCTTGGCCGCTTGAGCACCGGTGCCACTGACCGGACAATCCAGCAGAGTCACCCCCGCCGCCGCCAGCGCCTGGTGCGCTTGCTCCTTGTCGGTCAGGGCCAACGTGGACGTGTCCGCCACCACCACATCACGTCCCGCCTCCACCAAACCGTTGGGCCCGGTCATGACCGCATGAAATGCCGCCGGCGAGGGCAAAGACGTCACGACACAGTCGCACTGGCGGGCCACATCACAAGGCGATGTGGCAGCCCTCAGGCCCAGCGCCTCCAGCGCCCGACGCCGATCGGCATCCACGTCAAAGCCCACAACCTCAAACCCTTTGCTCAGGAGGTTGCGCGCATAGGCGCCACCCATGATGCCCAACCCCACAAGACCAACAGTCTGTTTCATGCGGAAAGCCTCCAGTGATGTGCGCCATTCTGTTCGATCAGTTGCTGGCGGTGAATCGCGTGTGTGACTGCCCACCGCTTGGTGCACGACAGGACACCCTCCGATTGGTGAAAGCCCTGATCAGACTGGCCAGGTCGGGTTGCATACTTGGAGGTTTCGGTTTAATGACCCGACACCAAGGACACGATATGGGCCTGAGATTTCTTGAGCATGTGCTCATCCTGACGCATGACCCCGAGGGCACGCGCGACTGGTTTTGTGACAACCTGGGTTTTCGCAGCGGCGATCATCCTGATTTTGGCTTTCCGGTGTACTGGCTTTACATCGGTGAACAGGATGTGATTCACATCGGCAAGGCACGCCACTCCACACACCAGGATACGTATCTCAAAACACCGTCGGATCAGGCCGGGATGGATTACTCGGCAGCAGGCGCCCTGGGTTCAGGACGGATTGATCACCTGTGCCTCAATTGCGATGGCATGGCCGAATTTGTCGAGCGACTCACACGACGCGGGGTGGAGTTCAGTGAGCGCAAGGCGCACAACTCCCACCTGTATCAACTGTTCATGCGCGAGCCCATCAATGGCATCAAGGTGGAGTTGAATTTCTCCTGGGAGGAAGCGGTGCACATGGGGCGCGTGCCGGCCTACACCGATGAAGGCGCCCAAGCACAGTAGTGGGCCACCGCAACCACCACACCCGCCGCCAACTCGTGGCGCCCCGCGGCAACAAGTTCTACACAGGAGTATTTCATGGCGGCTTACTGGATTTCGCGCTGCATCATCAATGACCCGGTGGCCTACAAGCGCTACACCGACCAGGTGCCTGGCATCATCGCCAAGTACAACGCCAAGGTACTGGCGCGTGGGGGCAAATACCAAATCATGGAAGGGCCTGAAACCTTCCAGCGTTTTGTGGTGTTGGAGTTTCCCACCATGGAAGCTGCAGTGGCGTGCTTTCAGTCGCCCGAATACACCGCCGCGGCTTCACACCGTCGCAATGGCGGTGGAATTGTGGAGAACGTGATTGTGGAGGGGGGCGAGGCAACCAAGTGACGAGCTTGTTGCCTTCTCAATCGCCCCGGAATGGTTTTACAAGTGAGTGTGGAAGAATTGTGAAAGATCTCTTACCTATAGAGATCATTGACAAAAATCATTAAGCGTTCACTTGGCTTGGCTGCGCAACAAGTTTCACTCCTAACGCGGCACAAACTCGGCTCACTGTTTCAAATCTGGGCTCACTGCCTGGGCGTAGGGCTTTGTAAAGAGCTTCTCGAGTAATTCCAGAATCTTTCGCAACTTGCGTCATACCCCTTGCACGCGCAATATCGCCAAGAGCTGCGGCCAGTAGAGAGGAGTCATTTTCTTCAATGACCGTGGTGAGGTAAGCCGCAATGTCCTCCTCGCTGTTGAGATATTCAGCTGCATCAAACTCGGCAAGTTCGGATACTTTGACTTTTTTAGACATGCGTCAATCCTCCAATAATTTTGTCTGTGCAATGGCCTTCAGAATGTCAGATTGCTGAGTGGATTTGTCGCCACCACCGAGCATAATGACAAGCGTTTGACCTCGCACGACGAAGTACATGCGCCAACCTGAACCAAAGTGTTCGCGCATTTCAAACACGCCATCGCCAACAGGCTCAACATCTCCCAAATTACCAAGACTGGCTTTGCGCAATCGCTTGATCAGCCGTTGGCGTGTCGTGCCGTCTTTCAAGCTTTTTAGCCAGTCCGAAAACTGAGGTAGCAATTTGATCGTGTAGCTCACCGACTCATCGTAATCGATCGATTACAAATAGTCAAATAAAACCCGAAAGCTAGCTTACTCCACTGTCACCGACTTCGCCAAGTTCCTGGGTTTGTCCACATCCGTGCCCCTTGCACACGCCGTGTGATACGCCAGCAACTGCAGCGGCACCACATGCAACAGCGGTGACAGCTCGCCGTAATGCTCGGGCATGCGGATCACATGCAAGCCCTCGCCGGACTCGATGTGAGAGTCAGCATCAGCCAGCACATAGAGCACGCCGCCACGCGCGCGCACTTCCTGCAAGTTGCTCTTGAGTTTTTCAAGCAGTGCATCATTGGGGGCCACGGTCACCACCGGCATGGCGCTGGTCACCAGGGCCAAGGGGCCGTGCTTGAGTTCGCCAGCCGGGTACGCCTCGGCATGGATGTAGCTGATTTCCTTGAGCTTGAGAGCACCTTCCAACGCAATGGGGTAGTGCGGCCCGCGACCTAGAAAGAGCGCGTGGTCTTTGTTGGTGAAGTCCTGGGCCCAGGCCATCACTTGCGGTTCCAAAGCCAGCACGCTTTGCAAGGCCGCAGGCAGGTGGCGCATCGCCTTGAGGTGGCGCGCCTCCTCCTGCGCGCTCAAGCGTCCCTTCACCTTGGCCAGCACCAAGGTCAACAAAAACAGCCCTGCCAGTTGGGTGGTGAAGGCCTTGGTGGAGGCCACACCAATTTCTACCCCGGCACGCGTGATGTAGCCCAATGCGCACTCGCGCACCATGGCCGAGGTGGCGACGTTACAAATCGTGAGCGTGTGGCGCATGCCCAGTGATTGCGCATGGCGTAACGCTGCCAGGGTATCTGCGGTTTCTCCCGATTGGGTGATGGTGACGACCAAGGTGCGGGGGTGGGGCACGGAGTCACGGTAGCGGTATTCGCTGGCAATTTCCACCTGGGTGGGTACCTGTGCCACCGACTCCATCCAGTATTTGGCGGTGCAGCCGCTGTAATAGCTGGTCCCGCACGCCAGAATCAGCACGCGGTCAATCTCTGACAACACCTGCTCGGCGCTCAAGGCCTGGGGGCCCGCCATGGGATGATCAAACAAGTCAGCCACAATGCCTTCAACGCCTTCGAGGGTGTCGGCCAACGCATGCGGTTGCTCAAAGATTTCCTTTTGCATGTAATGGCGATAAGGACCCAACTCTGCAGCACCGGTGTGGGCTTGTACGGTGCGCACGACACGTTCCACACGCCGACCGAGCCGATCCTCTATCCAGTACTGGCCACGCTGCAGGTCCACCACATCGCCTTCTTCGAGGTAGACAATTTGATCGGTCACACCGGCCAGTGCCATTGCATCGCTGGCCAGATAAAGCGCCGGTTGCGCCAAGCCCAACACCAGCGGCGAGCCCGCACGCGCGCCCACCACCCGGTGCGGCTCGTCCCGACACAGCACGGCAATGGCATAGGCCCCTTGGAGTTGTGACGCAGCCTGTTTGACCGACTCCAGCAAATCGCCGTTGTAGAGTGAGTCAATCAGATGGGCAATGACCTCGGTATCGGTCTGGCTGGCAAACACATAGCCTTTGGCGCGCAAGGATTCACGCAACTCTTCAAAATTTTCAATGATGCCGTTATGCACCAGCGCAATGCGCCCAGCGCGTGACTCAGGAGATGGGCCTGCGCCAAAGCTGACGTGCGGATGGGCGTTGTGCTCCGCCGGTGCCCCGTGGGTAGCCCAGCGCGTGTGGGCAATGCCCGAGAACCCCTGCAGCCCCCCGCCAGGTTCAGCCACTTGCGCAGCCAACTCGGAGACCCGCTGGGTGCTGCGGGCGCGCTGCAAACCTGCTGCCTGCCCCAACTGATCGGTGGCGCCGTGCACGGCGACCCCACACGAGTCATACCCACGGTACTCCAACCGCTGCAGGCCTTGAACCAGGACAGGGACCACGTTGTGGGTCGAGACGGCTGCGACGATTCCGCACATGAAACACTCCTTGATGGGTGCTCTGGACTGTAGTCCATCAAAATAGCAATAAACGATATATAAAACTTGCCTATTGAAATAATATTTCGATAAAATTAAAAAACGAAATAAAATTCCAAAAATTATTATTTAATGAAACAAAAAATAGATATCGACGAAGTCGATCAACACCTCCTGCAGTTGTTGCAGCAGGATGCATCGCGCTCCAACCAGGATCTCGCGCTGGCCGTGGGCCTATCAGCGCCCACCTGCCTGCGCCGCGTGCGACGCCTGCACTCGGCGGGGTTGATCGAGCGGCAGGTGGCCATTCTGCGACCCGAGCCCTTGGCCGAACACTTCGGCGAAGGCTTGCAAGCGATTTTGGAGGTGACCCTGGAGCGGCAAAGCGCCCAGGACCTGGACGCCTTTGAACAACGCGCGGTGGCTGATGCCGAGGTCAGCCAGTGTTGGCGTGTCTCGGCCGGTCCGGACTTTGTGCTGGTGGTGCTGGTGCGCGACATGCCGGCCTACCAGACCCTGGTGCAACGCCTGCTGGGTGTACAGACCAATGTGCGCAACGTGCGAACGTTTTTTGCGGTGCGTCGTGCCAAATGCAACCCCGTGGTGTGGCTGCCCGAGGCCCCGCGCGACGCGCTCCACTCCGCCCCCTGAAACGGTTGGCAGGTCAGGCCTCAGGGTTTTTGCTTGGTCGGGCGCTTCCAGTTGGGAATGCTCACTTGCTTGCCGCGTGCCACCGTCAGCGCGCCAGGTTCGGTGTTCTTGCTGATGGTGGAGCCACCGGCAATGGTGCCGCCCGCCCCCAGCGTCACCGGCGCCACCAGCACGCAGTTGCTGCCCACATGCACATCCGCCTCGATCACCGTGCGGAGTTTGTGGGCGCCGTCATAGTTGGCGGTGATACTGCCGGCCCCGTAATTGACGCGCTCTCCGACCGTCGCGTCGCCCAGATACGCCAGGTGATTGGCCTTGGCGCCATCGGCCAGCGTGGAGTTTTTGATCTCGACAAAATTGCCCACATGCACATCGGCCCCCAACTGTGCGCCAGGGCGCAGTCGCGCAAAGGGGCCGATCGCGGCACGTGGCCCCACGGTCACGCCTTCTGTGCCACCCTCAATACAAGTGAAGGGCTGCAGCACCGCGCCGGCAGCGATGGTGACGTTGGAGAGCACGCAGTGGGCCCCGATGCGAACGCCCTCGCCCAGGTGCACACGCCCCTGAAACAGACAATTCACATCGATTTCGACATCGCGCTCGCAAGTCAACTCGCCGCGCACATCGAAGCGCGCAGGGTCCCGCAGTCGCACGCCTTGCAACATGAGCGCATGCGCGCGCCGTTGTTGGTAGGCGCGCTCGAGTTCGGCCAACTGCACCGGGGTGTTGACGCCGGCCACTTGCACCGGGTCTGTGAGCACCTGGGCCACCACCGACTGGCCATCGGCCACCGCCAACTTGACCACGTCGGTGAGGTAGTACTCCTGCTGCGCGTTATCGTTGCGCAGGCGTTTCAACCAGGGCAGCAACAAGCGGGTGGGCACCGCCATGATGCCGCTGTATATCTCACGGATGCGGCGCTGCTCGTCGCTGGCGTCCTTGTGTTCGACGATGGCCTGCACCGAGCCATCCGCCTGGCGCACAATGCGCCCGTAGCCGGTGGGGTCAGCCATCTCCAGTGTGAGCAGGGCCAGCCGTTCGCCCTGGGTGGCGTCCATCAACGCCTGCAGGGTATCGGCCTGCGTCAGCGGCACGTCGCCAGACAGGACCACGGTGACGCCATCGTCGGGCAGCACCGGGGCGGCCTGTTGCAAAGCGTGACCCGTGCCCAATTGCGGCATCTGACGGACAAACTGCAAGCCAGGCTGGCCGGCCAGCGCCGCCTCGACCAGCTCGGCGCCGTGACCGGTGATGACCACCGTGGTGCGAGCCTGTAAGGCCTTCGCCGTGTCAATGACATGCTGAACAAGGGCCTTGTCCCCGAGGTGTTGTAAGACTTTGGGCATACTGCTGTGCATGCGAGTCCCTTTGCCCGCCGCCATGATCACCACATCAACTGCCTTCATGCGTTGGATTCTCCACCGGGGATGGCCCCGGCTGTTGGTTAGCCGTGACCCCATTATCGGCGAGCCCATGCGCTGCTTGCGTATGATTTTGCTCTTGCTGTGGATGCCTCTCGTGCTGGGTGGCTGCAGCATGGTGAAAACGGTTTACAACAGCAGTCCCGATCTGGCGTACTGGTGGATCGATCGGTTTGTGGACGTCAGCGCCGAGCAACGGCCGGTGCTGATCGACGACTTGCAGGCCTACCAGCAGTGGCACCGCACAACGCAACTGCCCCGATACACGCAGTGGTTGCAGCAACTCCAGTCGATGGCGCTGCAGGATGTGAGTGAAGAGCAAGCCTGCAAGGTTTTTCGCGAAATCTGGGAGAGTCTGCCCACGCTGGCTGAAAACGCTGACGGGGGTACAGCGCGCCTGGTGAGCAGCCTCTCGGTCGAGCAACTCGAACATCTGCGTAACAAACTGGAGCGCCAGCACCGCGACTGGCGACGCGATTGGGTGGAGCCTGAGGCGGCAGATCTGCTGAAAAAGCGGATTCAGCGTACGCGCGAACGCGCGGAGGACTTTTACGGACGCCTGGACGCCCCCCAGCAACGCCTGCTTCGGCAACAAGCCGAACGCTCGCCTTATGACGCTGCGGTGGGCGAAGCCATGCGCTTGCGCCGACAAGAAGACATCATGACCACCGTACGAGGCTTGCAACAACAGCGGCCCGCGCCGGAGGAGCTGCGTCGGCAGGTTCGGGCACTGCTGCAACGCAGCGTGATCTCACCGGTGCCCGCTCACCAGGCCTATGTGGATCGACTGATCGACTTCAACTGCCGCGCCATGGCGCAGATGCACAACATCACCAGCGCCGAACAAAGACAAGCAGCGCTTAAACGCTTGCAGAAGTACGAGCGGGATGTGCGCCTGTTGGTGGCGCGCTGAGAAGGCGCCGGATTGCGCAGACGGCGCTCAAACCACCAGCCATCGTCGCGCCGGCGAGCCCGGCGCGAAAGGCCATGCCTATCTGCTTACGGTCGCCCTCTCAGGCCTGCAGCGACTTCCACATTTCCATGTCGCGCTCAGCCGTCCAGATGCGGGGGTTCTTGATGCCTGCTGCCTCGTCATAGGCACGGCTCACATCAAACGGCAGGCAGTGCTCGTAGATGAACACATGGCCAAAGATGGGGTCCATGCTCTTGCGGGTGAGGGCCATCGCCCCCTTGAGATCGAGTTGTTGAGCCACGGCTTCACGGCCGCAACGAAACAGTGTCTCCACCCAACGCTTGGTGTAGTCCAAGGCCTTGTTCACGTTGGCCTGGCCTTTCATGGCCTCGCCACGGCCGGGCACGATGGCTTCGGCTTTCAAGGCGCGCAGCGCCTCCAGCGTCTCGGGCCACTCTTCCAATTGAGCGTCACCGGTGTAGACACCGGCCTCGTACTCCACCAGATCACCGCTGAAGAGCACCTTCTCGGCCTCGACCCAGGCAATGGTGTCACCGCGCGTGTGGCCCGGGCCTGGGTGCCAGATGTCAACCACCACGCCCCCCAGGTCCACGCGCAGACTGCCTTGACGACCGGGCTTGCCGTCGCCGATGACCATGGTCGGCCAGGTCAGGCCCGGAACGCCCTCGGCACCGCGAAACAGTCGGGGGAAACGCTCCATCTCGCTTTGCATGTCCTGCGCACCGCGCTCAACGATCAACTCGTAGGTGCCACGGCTGGCGATGATTTCGGTCGCACCCTCGGCCGCATAGGCGCTCGCTCCCAGCACGCGCACCGCATGGTAGTGGGTGAGCAACACATACTTGATAGGCTTGTCGCTGATGGTGCGGATCTTGGCGATCAAGTCCCGCGCCATGTCAGGCGTCGCGGTGGCGTCACTCACCATGATGTACTTGTCCCCGATGATGACGCCGGAATTGGGGTCGCCCTCCGCCGTGTACGCCCAGCAGTGCTGGCTCAGTTGCTCGAAGGTGATTTTTTTGTCAGCCAGGTCGGCCTGGCTGGCGAAGGCTTTGGACATAGAGCTTCTCCTCGAAGGTTGGCACCCATTCTAATGAGTGCTTGCACGCCACACTGACGAGTTCATCAGGGTGCGGGTGATGAGTCCACCAACCCCGACTCCAGCGTGCGGATCACCTCATCGGCAAAAGCGGCATAGCTCATCGTCCCACCCGGACGCAGCCAGGTGAAGGTCCAGTTGATCATGCCAAACACCATCATGGTGATGGCCGTCTGGTTGTGGTTGGTGAAACGGCCCGGGTAGGCGCGTTTGATGAAGCGGGTGAACGCCGCCACCACGTCGCGTTGCCGGTGCACGATGAGTTCGCGCTGGGTTGCACCCAAAAACTTGGTGTCGTTGAGCAAGGCCACATGGCGGGTCGCAGAGGTTTCGTACTCTTGCAAGAAGCGGCGGATCAGTTCGTGCATGGCCGCGCGGTCGTCGAGGTTGAGCCGTTGAGCCGCCGCCTCGCTCTCGCCGATGATGACCAGCAATCGCTGGGTGTAACGGTCGAGCAGGTCAAACAGGATGGCCTCTTTGCTCTCGTAGTAGTGGTACAGGCGAGCCTTGGACGTGCCGCCGGCCTGGGCGATGTCGTTCATGCTGGCCGCCGGGTAACTGCTGTCGGCAAAGCATTGGGCGGCGATGTCCAGGATGGCTTCGCGGCGCAGGTCGTGAGAGGCTGACTTGGGACGTGCCATGGTGTATCAGCGCGAACGGGTTTGACCGGGCGTGTCGGCGAAGCAGGGTACGTGGCGGATCATGGCAACTCCGCGTTGTCGGGCTGGGCAGCGGCGTCGCGTGGACCTACCTGACCCAGCCGGGACTTGAGCGACTGCGGCTGACCGCTGATGAGAGCGGCATAGGCCGTGGCATTGCTCAGCACTTTCTTCACATAGTCGCGGGTTTCGTTGAAGGGCACGTTCTCGGCCCAGATTGCGCCTTCCAGCACGGGCCCATTGCGCCAGCGGCGCGAGCGGGAAGGCCCGGCGTTGTAGGCGGCGGCGGCTAGCGTTTGCGATCCCTCAAAGTTGTCGAGCACCAGTTTGAGGTAGCCCGTGCCAATGGCAATGTTGGTGTCGCGCTGATTGAGTTGATCCAGGGTGAAGTGGTTCAGGCCGATCTTGCGGGCTGTCCACTTGGCGGTTGCCGGCATCACCTGCATCAGGCCCGACGCGCCCACCGATGAGCGCGCATCCATGATAAAACGGCTCTCTTGACGGATGAGCCCGTACACATAGGCGGCATCCAGACCGATCTCACGGGTACGCTGCAACACCGCGCTCTTGTGCGGCATGGGAAAGAGCAATTCGGCATCGAACTCCTGGCGAGCGCGGTCCATCGTGTTGATGCAGCGATCCCACACCTGCTGTTCGCAGGCCCAGTGGGCAGCGGCGAGCAGTTCTCGGTCGGTCATGCGTCCTGCCTGGCCTTGTGCATTGACCAGGTTGGTCCCGTAGTTCCACTCGCGCACTCCCTCGGGTCGCAAACCGATGGCAATGGCATGCAAGCCACGGCGCAAGGACGGGTTGGCCCGCGCCACCGCCATCTCTTCCGGCGTCGGGGCGGCAGGACGATCGGGCAACACGATGGATTGTCCGAGCGCCTCTAGCGCGAGTTGTTCATAAAACCCTCGCGGCCCGGCGATGCTCTCCATGAGGCTGTTGGCCTCCTGATTCAAGGCCGGCGTGGTAGGACGTCGCGCTTGCAGCGCGCGGGCCAGCCAATACACCCAGGTGGGGTCGCGTCGGGCCTCTGCACTCATGTGGCCAATGGTCGACTCCACCACCGACCAGCGCGGCGTGTTGCCTGCCCGCAGAGCGGCACGCACTTTCCAGCCCAGCATGTCATCGTTGAGGTCGCGGTCGTTGCGCACCTTGGCAAAGTAGTCCAGCGCATCGTCGTCCAGACGCATGGCGGCCTGACGGCCAATCACGCCCCACACCCAATGCCGCTCCTCGCTGGTGAGGTAAGGGCTCCATCTGGACGAAAGCTGCTTGGCCGCCTCGTCAGGATCGCTGGCAGCCACTCGCACCAAAGCCAGCACCACCAACTCCTGCCGTACCTTCTGAGGCGCCGCGATGCGCTGAGCCAGAAACTTGCTCGGCTGTCCGAACACATCGGACAGCGCACCCAGGGCGTCGGGCGCGACGATCTGCACAGCCTGTCGAGCCGGGCGTGGGCGGTTGTGCTCAACAGACACACGTGCCTTGCGCCACACGTCGAGCGCACTCAGGCGTTTTGCGTCGAACAAGGTGTCAGCCGCCCAGGCACAACCCTCGTCACCCTCGCGCTGCTGCATCCACAATCGCCGCACCTCGTCCACCAGCAACGCAGGTGCCTGGTTTCCCTTGTTCTGGACATCGAGCAAGGCCTGGTAGCACTGCACCTCGCGGTCGTCGCGCATGCGGTAGTGAATCTGCTCGTCACCGAAGGTGGACAAATCGCGACGACTGCCCAGCAACAGCAACCAGTCGTTGCGCAACCGGTCTTCCTGGTAGGTACCAGCATAGCGCTGCAGAAACTGGCGAATCTCCGAGGTGCTGGCCTCATCCAGACGAGCGCGCAATTCCCAGTAAGCGGCCCAGGGCTCGAGCAGATGTCCTCGCGCTTGCGGCAGCAAAGCCGTCAACCGCTTGCGGTCGTTGCGCTTGAAGGCCTGTGACATCTCGATCAACACGGCATCACCGCGCTCGGAGGTCTGTGCGGCCGTCTGCGCCTGCGTCACCGGACACACACAGCCCACCATCAGCACCAGTGCCAACATTCGCAGGGCCCGACGCTTGAAAAAACTTGTCATTGCTCGCATGCGTCAATTATCCCCGGGTTGACCCGCGTCAGCCTGTCGCAGGCAGACTCCAGTTACCATTGGAGCGCCGCGGTGAGGTGTCAAGCCCGCCGGGTCAATATCCCCCGCCCTCTTGCGCCTGCCCCTGTCCTTGACCCTGCCCTCGCCATGAACAAGAAAACCCAACGCCAGGAACTGATCGAGCAGCGCCTGAACATGCCAGACCGGTTGCAGCGGGCCGACTTGCTGCAACGGGTGATGCGTATCTGGCTGGTGGGTCGGCCCGACACCCTGATCGGTGCTTACTGGCCTATCAAGGGCGAGTTCGACCCCTTGCCGGCCCTGCACCGCTGGAAAGAAGACGGCGAGTTGCTCGAGCAACCCCAACGCCGTCGGATCGGGTTGCCAGTGGTGGACCGCGACAAGAGCACATTGCAGTTCCACGCCTGGTACCCGGGTTGCCCGATGGAGGAGGACGCGTACAACATCCCCAAGCCCAAGGACACCGAGGTCATCGTCCCCACCTTGCTGTTTGTGCCCTGCGTGGGCTACGGCGCGGGAGGGTACCGCCTGGGCTACGGCGGTGGTTTTTATGACCGCACCCTGGCCGCCTTGCAACCCAAGCCCTTCACCGTGGGTCTGGGCTTTGCACAAGGCTTTCTGCCGGACCTGGAACCAGAGGCACACGATGTGCCGCTGGATGCCATCCTGAATGAAAACGGGGTGGTGTGGCCGATTGGTTGACCCCCCCGGGTTTCAACGGTCCGGCGATTCGCTGGCTTGCTGCAACGCCCACATCTGGGCATAACGCCCCTCCAGCGCCAGCAATGCCGCGTGCGTGCCCCGCTCGACGATGCGCCCGCCGTCTAACACCAGAATTTCGTGGGCATCCACCACCGTGGAGAGTCGGTGCGCAATCACCAGCGTGGTTTTGTTGCGGGCCACGGCCTGCAACTCAGCCTGGATGGCGCGCTCGTTGGCGCTGTCCAAGGCTGAGGTGGCCTCATCAAAAATCAGGATCGGCGGATTCTTCAGCAAGGTACGGGCGATCGCCACACGCTGCTTCTCGCCGCCCGAGAGTTTCAAGCCACGCTCACCCACGAGCGTGTCGTAGCCCTTGGGACTGGCCTGGATGAAGTCGTGGATACGGGCCGCGCGCGCAGCGTCTTCGATGGCTTGCGCTGTCGCCCCTGGCTGGCCGTAGGCGATGTTGTAGCGCACCGTGTCGTTGAAGAGCACCGTGTCTTGCGGCACGATGCCGATCGAGCGACGCAGGCTGTCCTGGGTGCAGGTGCGCAGATCCACGCCATTGACAAGAATGGCGCCACCGGTGACATCGTAGAAACGGTACAGCAGCCGAGCCAGGGTGGATTTGCCGGCGCCGGAGGGGCCCACCACGGCCACGGTCTTGCCGGCTGGTATCTCGAAGCTCAAGTCATGCAGAATGGGGCGCGCAGGGTCGTAGGCAAAGGCCACCTGCTCGAAGCGCACCGTCGGCGGTTGCGAGAGTTGGAGGTCGATGGCGCCCGGTGAATCAGCAATTTCGCGTTCCCGATCGAGCAACAAGAACATGCGGTCCAGGTCCGCCAGGCTCTGCTTGATTTCGCGGTACGGCACGCCGAGAAAATTCAGCGGGATGTAGAGCTGGATCATGAACGCGTTGATCATCACCAGGTCGCCCAGCGTCATGCGCCCATCAACCACGCCTTGTGTGGCGCGCCACAGCATGGCCACCAGCGCCACCGCGATGATGAGTTGCTGACCCGTGTTGAGCACGCTCAGAGTGGTTTGCGCCTTCAATCGCGCCGTGCGCAGACGCTGCAGGCTTTCGTCATAGCGCTGCGACTCGAACGCCTCGTTATTGAAGTACTTGACCGTTTCATAATTGAGCAGCGAATCGATAGCCCGGGTGTGGGCTGCCGAATCGAACTCATTGGCCTCACGCCTGAACTGGGTGCGCCACTCGGTGATGCGAATGGTGAACGTCACATACAACACCAGCGCCGCCACGGTGATCAGCGCAAACCATGGGTCGAACTGCACCGACAAAATGGTCAGCACCAGGGCTACCTCGAACAGGGTGGGCACCACGCTGTAGAGTGAGTAGGAAATCAACGACTCCACGCCACGCACGCCACGCTCGATGTCGCGCGTCATGCCGCCGGTTTGGCGCTCCAGATGAAAACGCAGGCTCAGGCCGTGCAGGTGCTGAAAGGTCTCCAGGGCCATGCGTCGCGCAGCACCCTGCGTGGCCTTGGCAAACACCAGTTCGCGCAACTCGGTGAAGGCCGATACCGAGAGCCGCAGCAGCCCATAGCCCAGCAACAGGGCCACCGGCACCACCAGCAAACTCGTGGGCTCGCCCGGCTTCAAGTCCATCGCGTCGACCAGGTGCTTGAGCAACACGGGCACGCCTACATTGGCCAACTTGGCCGCCACCATGAAGCTCAAGGCGATCATCACCCGCCACTTGTAGGTCCACAAATAGGGCAGCAGGCGGTGCAGGGTTTCACGGTCGGTGCGCGAAGACCGTGGCGCCTGGGCTGGCAGGGGTGGTGGGGGGGCGGCGTTACGCATGAAAAAAAACAGACTGCCTCAAGACATGATGTAGGCGCCAGTGCCGGTGGATACCAGCAGTCCATCGGCAGCGGTGAACTCGATGCGCGCATTGCCGACGCGCGAGCCCACCCGAATCGCCTCGGCACGGATGTTGAAGTGTGTGCCCAGGCCTGGTCGGAGGTAATCGACACGCAAATCGATGGTCCCAAGTTTCTGGAAGCGCTCAAGACGCTTGGTCACGGATTCATCCATGTGCCGGGCCCCCAAGGCCACGAAACACGCCACGGCGCCAATGGTGTCGATGCAGGCACTGATCACGCCACCGTGGACTCGGTGATGGCTGTAATGTCCGATCAAGTCGTCACGCATCTGAATCGTGGCGGTCACCACCGTGGGCTGAATGTCGGTGATCTTCAGACCCAGGGTCTGGTTGAACACGATCTTGCGCTCGAAGATGTCGCGCACGCCCTCCAGGTACTCGGGCTCGAACACCACCGGCTTTGGCGGTTGGGCAGGGCGATGGATCATGTCCGGCTTAGAGAGAGGAGAAGTCGGGTTTACGTTTGTCCAAAAAGGCGCTGAAGGCCTCTTTGGCAGCGGGCTCTTGCAGCATGCGACCAAAGATCGCGCCCTCCTCGCGCATGCGCTCGAGCACCGCGGGCGTGGTGGACGCCTTGAGCAAGCGCTTGGTCTCGATGACGGAGGACAGCGGTTTGGTGGCCAGGCGGCGTGCTTGTTGCTGAGCCAATGCGTTGGCCTCGGTGGGCGGCACCACGCGATTGACCAAGCCCACTTCCAGTGCAGCCTCGGCCATGAAGGGGTCCCCCATCAGCAGCACCTCGGCCGCACGCTGATAACCCATCAGTCGAGGCACGAGGAGGGAAGAAGCAGCTTCAGGGCACAGGCCCAGGTTCACAAAGGGCATGGAAAACATGGCGTTGTCACCGGCATACACCAAGTCGCAATGCAGCAGCATCGTGGTGCCAATGCCCACCGCCGGACCGCACACCGCCGCCAGCAAGGGCTTGGGGAATGTGGCGATGGCGTTTAAAAAACGAAACACCGGGGAGTCGGGCGTGCTGGGGGGCTTGTTGAGAAAATCACCGATGTCGTTACCTGCACTGAAGATGGTTTCATGGCCCTGAAACAGCACCACGCGCACGGCGTCATCCTCCGCAGCCCCACGCAGGGCCTCGGCCAGTTCGGCGTACATGGCGGCGGTGAAGGAGTTTTTCTTGTCCAAGCGGTTGAGGGTGAGGGTCATGACACCCGACTCCACCTGTTGCAGCACATCACTCATGGTTCACTCCTTGTCATCCACGTCATTGTCAGACTTTCTCAACACTCGGGCCTGAAGGTCTTCAGGCGCCAACCCCCAACACGCGCTCGAAGCCTTGTCGCGCATGCACCAACCCCGCAGATGAACGCAGAAATCGGGCTTCGTGGTGCAAGGCCAGCACCAGGCCATGCAACTCGAAAGTCACCTGGTGGGCGTCCCACGCCCGGGGTACGTGGCCTTGTTCTTGCGCCTGCACCACAGCCCGGTGCAATGACGCCATCCACACGCGCACAGAGGCGGCCAGCGCGTCCCGCACCGGGCCGGGCCGGTCATCAAGCTCCGCCGCCCCGCCAATGAACAGGCATCCGGCATCGATTTCCTGGGCGATGCGCTGGACCCATAACTCAAAGAGTGAGCGCAATCGCGGCAATCCCCTTGGCAACTGCAGCGAGGGAAAGAACACCTCTTGCTCAAATCGCTGGTGGTATTCGCGAATCACCGAGATTTGCAACTCTTCGCGCGACCCGAAATGAGCAAACACCCCCGACTTGCTCATGCCGGTGGTGTCGGCCAGTGCGCCAATGCTCAGGCCTTCCAGCCCCACCTGGGTGGCCAGCGTCAACGCGGCGTCCAGAATCATGGCGCGGGTGTGTTGACCTTTGGGAGAGACGGTGGGCAGGGTCATGGCGTGTAAATCGAACGATCGTGCGATTTTCCTCGATTTGGACGCGCGGGTCTGTCCACTGTCGGACGGCCTCTACACTCACGCCCATGGAAACCACCCTTTTGATCGCCATCCGCCATGGCGAAACCGCCTGGAATGTGGACACCCGCATTCAGGGGCAACTCGATATCGGCCTGAACGAACGCGGCCAGTGGCAGGCCCGCCAGGCCGCCCGCGCGCTGGCGGATGAACCGATTGCCGCCATTTACAGCAGCGACCTCAGCCGAGCTTTTGACACGGCGCGCGCCATTGGCGCCGTGGTCGGTCTGGAACCCGAGCCTCACCTGGGCTTGCGCGAGCGCGCCTTCGGCATGTTTGAAGGACGAACCTGGGCGGAGATTGAAGCCCAGTGGCCCGAGGACACCCGCCGCTGGCGCGACCGCGAACCCGGCTGGGCGCCCACGCACGGCGAAACTCTGGAGCAGGTGCGCGACCGAGTGGCTCTGGCCACCGAGGCCCTGGCTGCGCGCCACCGCGGCGAGCAAATCGTGCTGGTGGCCCATGGCGGGGTGATGGATGCGCTCTATCGTCTCGCCACGCAACAGCCCATGCAGGCCCCGAGAAGCTGGTCCCTGGGCAATGCCGCCATCAACCGGCTGTTGTGGTCACCACAAGGGCTCACCTTGGTGGGGTGGGGTGACACCCGGCATCTGGAAGACGCCGCGCTGGATGAACCCAGCACCTGAGTCATCAGGGGCTGGCAGGATCGGCAAACAAGCCCCCCGCCGCGGCTGGCGGGGATACCCCCAGATGCCGGTAAGCGGCCAAGGTGGCCACACGCCCGCGCGGGGTTCGCTGCAAATAGCCTTGCTGAATGAGAAAAGGCTCGATCACATCTTCAATGGTGTCACGCTCTTCACCGATGCTGGCGGCGATGTTGTCGAGACCGACCGGACCCCCATCAAAGCGGTGCACCACCGCCTCCAGCAATTTGCGGTCCATCAGGTCCAGTCCCAGCGGATCCACGTCGAGCATGGCCAACGCCTGCTGCGCCATGTCGCGGGTGATGCGCCCCGTGCCCTTGACCTCGGCGTAATCGCGCACGCGGCGCAACAAGCGGTTGGCAATGCGCGGTGTGCCACGTGAGCGCCGGGCAATCTCCAGGCCGCCCTCGTGGTCGAGCGGGGTTTGCAACAACCCAGCACTGCGCATGACGATGCGCTGCAATTCGTCAGCGGTATAAAACTCCAACCGCGAGACGATGCCAAAGCGATCTCTGAGCGGGTTGGTCAGCATGCCGGCCCGGGTGGTGGCCCCCACCAGCGTGAAGGGCTGCAAGTCCAGCTTGATGCTGCGCGCCGCAGGCCCCTCGCCAATCATGATGTCGATCTGGTAGTCCTCCAGCGCGGGGTACAGGATTTCCTCCACCACCGGGGACAGGCGATGGATTTCGTCAATAAAAAGCACATCGTTTTTCTCAAGCCCGGTGAGCAAGGCCGCCAGGTCCTTGGGCTTTTCCAGCACCGGGCCACTGGTCTGCCGCAAGTTCACGCCCAGCTCGTGGGCGATGATGTGGCTGAGCGTGGTTTTACCCAGGCCCGGCGGACCAAAGAGCAGCACATGGTCCAGGGCTTCGCCGCGTTGGCGCGCGGCGCCGATGAAGATGTCGAGTTGCTCGCGCACCTTGGCCTGCCCCACATACTCGGCGAGTTGCTTGGGACGCAAGGCGCGTTCCAGCGCGTCCTCCGCCGGCGAGGTCGCCTGCGGGGTGACCACACGGGGCGCGGGCGTGAAATCGTCGGTCTGAATGCTCATGGGTTCCCGCTCCTCAACGCGCCAGGGCTTTCAGGGCCTGCTTGATCCCCTCGCTCACGCCGATGTCGGCCGGCAAGGCCTTCAAGGCCAAGGCCGCTTCGCGGTCGTTGTAGCCCAAGGCCATCAGCGCCTGTTGAATATCGTGATGCGCGTCGGCCACTGCACCCGGCGCGGGCGTGCCCAGATCGGCACCGAGCTTGCCTTTGAGTTCGAGCAACAAGCGTTCGGCCGTTTTCTTGCCAATGCCCGGCACCTTGACCAGGCGCCCTGGGCTTTGCTCGGTGACGGCGCGGGCCAGTTCCTCGACACTCATGCCGCTGAGCACCCCCAAAGCCGTGCGTGGCCCCACACCGGAAATGCGGATGAGTTGCCGAAAGGTGTTGCGTTCTGATGCAGTGCCAAAACCGTACAGGAGTTGCGCATCCTCGCGCACCACGAAGTGGGTCAGCAATGAAACCGGGGCGCCTACCGCCGGCAGGTTGTAGAACGTGCTCATGGGTACATCCACCTCATAGCCCACGCCATGACAATCCACCAACACCTGGGGTGGTTGCTTCTCAATCAGCGTTCCGCTCAACTTGCCTATCATTGGAGTCCTCTCGACACGGATTATCAACGTGATTCTCAGACACAGTTTCTCCCCGCCCAATAACGCCCGCCTGGCCCACCTGTGCGGACCGATGGACGAACACCTGCGCACCATCGAGCTGGCCCTGCAGGTCAAGATCGCCCACCGGCACGAGCAATTCAAGGTGGACGGCCCCAAGGTCAAGGCACAACGGGCCATGGAGGTGCTGCAGGCCCTCTATGAACGCGCGGCGCGCACCATCCCACCCGAGCAGGTGCAATTGATGCTGGCGGGGGATGCGCCCATGGGCGAATCGCCAGACGGTGCCATGCTGCTGCAAACACGCCGCAGCAACCTGCAGGCGCGCACCCCCAACCAGAGCGTGTACCTGCACAACATTGCCCACCATGACATCACCTTTGGCATTGGTCCGGCGGGCACGGGCAAGACCTATCTGGCGGTGGCCTGCGCGGTCGATGCGCTGGAGCGCAGCGCCGTGCAGCGCATCGTGCTCACCCGCCCGGCGGTCGAGGCCGGTGAAAAACTCGGTTTTCTGCCGGGCGACCTGGGGCAGAAGGTAGACCCCTACCTGCGTCCCCTGTATGACGCGCTCTACGACCTGATGGGCTATGAGCGCGTGCAAAAAGCCTTTGAACGCAATGCCCTGGAAATTGCACCGCTGGCCTTCATGCGCGGGCGCACGCTCAACAACGCCTTCATCATCCTGGACGAGGCACAAAACACCACGCCCGAGCAGATGAAGATGTTTCTGACCCGCATCGGCTTTGGCGCACGCGCGGTGGTCACCGGTGATGTGAGCCAGATCGACCTGCCCCGTGGGCAGCTGAGCGGGCTGATCGACGCCGAGCGCGTGCTCAAACGCGTCTCAGGCATCGCCGTCACTCGCTTCACCAGCGCCGATGTGGTACGTCACCCCCTGGTGGCTCGTATTGTTGACGCTTACGACGCGCAACGCACACGCAACCCTGCATGAACACGCCGCAAGAAAGTCAGGTGCGGCTGCAATGGTCGGACCGCCTGTCGCAGCAACAACGTGACGCCTTGCGCCGCGTGCTCACCCCCGCTCGCGTGAAACGCTGGGTCAGCACTGCCCTGATCGGTACGGGCGAGATCACCGTGCGCATTGTGGGCGGGGCCGAGGGCAGAACACTCAACCGGGAATTCCGGGGCAAGGATTACGCCACCAACGTCCTCACCTTCGCCTACACCCAGACGCCCCTCACGATGGCAGACCTGGTGCTGTGCGCGCCGGTGGTGTCACGCGAAGCACGCGCACAACGCAAACGGCTGCTGGAGCACTACGCTCACCTGGTCGTGCATGGCACGCTACACGCACAAGGATATGACCACGAAGACGGCGAAGACCAGGCGAATGTCATGGAATCGCTGGAAGTGTTGCTGATGGGCAGTCTGGGGTTGCCCAACCCCTATTGAGCGGCGGTGGTGGGGCAGGGGGTGCCCAGCAGGGGGCCTGAGATAATCCCTGGATGAGCACGCCACCGCCCACCGCATCGCGCCCCATCGCCTGGCTGCGACTGCTGCGCCCGCACCAGTGGCTGAAAAACGGCTTTGTGCTGGCCGGTCTTTTGTTTGGCCGCTTGTGGCACCAGACCGATCTGGTGCACCTGGCCTTGCTGTCGGCCGCCGCGTTTTGTCTGGCGTCCAGCGCTGTCTATGTGCTCAATGACTGGCTTGATCGCCACGACGATGCACTGCACCCACGCAAGCGCCATCGGCCTTTGGCCAGCGGGGTCATCTCCGGGACGGAAGGGGCCACACTGGGACTGGCCTGTCTGGGGGGGGCCGCTTGGTTGGCATCGCAGACCACCCCCATCTTCATGGGCCTGCTCGCCGCGTACCTGGTGCTGAACACGGCTTACACCTTGCGCTTGAAGCGAGTGCCGGTGGTGGATGTGTTCATCATCGCCGCCGGTTTCATGTTGCGGCTGCTGGCGGGCACCTGGGCCATCGGTATTCAGCCCTCGCACTGGCTCTTGCTCACCGGCTTGTTTGTCACCCTGTTTCTCGGGTTTGCCAAACGCCGCGCCGAAAGCTTTCATGCCAGTGAACAACAACGCGCGGTGTTGGCGCACTACCCGCCGGCATTTCTGGATCTGTGCGTGGGGGTCACGCTGACGGCCACCTTGCTGACCTACAGCCTGTTTGCCACCGCGCCCGACGCGCTGGAGCGTCATGGACCACGCCTGTGGATGACGATTCCGCTGGTGGTGTTTGGCGCGCTGCGCTATGTGTACCAGGTGCACCGCGGACAGGCCGAAGACTTTGCCCGCGACCTGCTGCGCGACCGCTGGATCGTGTTGTCGGCCGTGGGCTGGCTGCTGGTATTTGCGAGTCCGCGCGCGTGACACCCTTGGGCTCATTGGGACGCAGTCTGCTGATGCTGGCCTTGGTGGCCCTGGTGGTGCTGGGCTTGTTCCAGGGGGCTTGGCAAGGGTGGGGCGACCCCCAGGCACCCAGCGTGTGGAGCGGACTCATGTCCAGGGACGGGGCTCTCGCTGCCGTGTTGTGCTTGTTCAGCTATGTCCTCCGAGGGCAACGCTGGCGCCTGTGGGTGGCGGCCTGCGGCCACCCGACTCCGTGGCGACGTGGTCTGCGGGTCTACCTGGCGGGTTACTGCCTGACCCCGACGCCCGGCAACGTGGGCGAGGCCGCGCGTGGCATGCTCATGCGACCCAGTCCGCTGCCAGTCTCCACCAGCGTGGCGGTCTTTGCTGCCGAGCGCTGGCAGGATTTGCTGGCGCTGGTGCTCTTGGCCGTGCCGGCCTTGCTGTGGGCTCCCTTTGAGTCGTCCGGTCTGGTGGTGATGGTGGTCTGCGCCCTGGTGATGAGCCTGATCTGGCTGTCGATGCAAAACTTGAGTTGGCAATGGTGCTTGCGTCTCATCCCGGCCAAGGTGAAACACGTGTTGGGATTGGCGCAGGCACAGCAGTGCCTGCAACACCAAGCAGGGCTCACCTGGTGCCTGACCCTGTTGGCCTGGAGTGCCCAAGGCTTGGCGGTGTGGCTCATGTGCCGCCACCACGGTGTGCTGGCTGATGCGCTGCAAGCCACCTCCTGGTATGCCATGTCCATGGTGGCGGGCGCACTCACGACACTACCGGCCGGATTGGGCGGAACGGAAGCAAGCCTGGTGGGGCTACTCACCCAACAAGGCGTCAGCACCTCGCTGGCCCTGCTGCTGACCATGCAAGTGCGCTTGCTCACCCTGTGGCTGGCCGTTGCCATTGGCCTGCTGGCCCTGGTGTATGGTTGGCGGGTGGATCCTCCTCGTTCGCCCCCATGAGCCCGTCTTTCCTGAGCCTTTCAATGCATCGCGCCCTGTGGGCCGTGGCCGTGCTGTCGCTGTTGATCCGGCTTGTCATCAGCGCCACCTTCCCGATCACGGGTGACGAGGCTTTTTTCTACTGGTGGGGCGTATTCCCCGATTGGGGCTACTACGACCACCCCCCCATGGTGGGCTGGTTCATCGCCGCCATGCTGCACGGACTGGGTGACAGCACCTGGTCCATTCGCTTGCCCACTGTGTTGCTACCCCTGGTGCAAGGCCTGGTGTTGTGGTGGGGCGTGTCGGCCTGGGACCGCGAGCGTGCGCCCTGGGCGGCTTTGCTGTTCTGGCTCACGCCGATCAACTGGATCAACACCCTGGTGACCACCGACACACCCTTGATGCTGTGGTCCATGCTGTCGGTGGCGTGTTTGATCCACGCCGAGGTGCGACCCCGCCTGGATGGGCGTGCCTGGGTGATGTATGCCCTGAGCGGCGTATTCATCGGTTGCGCCTTCCTCTCCAAGTATTTCTCGGTGGTACTGGGACTGAGCTATCTGGTCTATTTCGCGGTGGTGCGGCGCGAGCGCTGGGCCGGTTTGCTGGTATTGGTCCTGGCCGCGCTGCCGGGTCCCGCCATCAACCTGTGGTGGAACATGGGACACGGTTGGTCCAACATCATGTTCAATGTCTACAACCGCAACCAGGGCGAGGTGTTTGGTTGGCACAAGCCGGGGCTGTACTTACTAACCTGGGCCTACCTGCTGACACCCGGCGTGCTGTGGCTGGGTGTGAAACACCACGTGGCACTGCGAGAGGTCTGGGGCCGGCATCGTTTGCTGGCGTGTCTGATCTTGGTGCCCGTCGCCTTTTTCGCCTTGTTGTCGCTCAAAAAGGTGATTGGTCTGCATTGGGTGTTGAGTTTTTATCCGCTGATGTTTGCTGCTGTAGCGCTGGCCTTGCCGCGCGAGACGCTGCCGCGCGCGGCACGCTACCTGGCTGTGTTCCTGGGGCTGCATCTGTTGGTGGTGGGCGGGATGTACACCCGCGAACTGGCCGACTGGAAGAGCGTGAAAATCTATCCAGAGATCGTGCGCAGCTATCGCACCGAAGCGTTGTTGCAGCAAGTCAGCAAGCCCGACACGGTCATCATGGCCACGGCCTACACACCGGCCGCCATCTATGGGCACACCCTGAAAACCTATGTTCCGGTGTTTGGCCTGGGGAAGTTTCACGCGCGGCAGGACGACATGCTGGTGGACTACTCGCGCTTTAACGGCAAGACGGTTCGCATCATCAGCTTCAGCCGCCCCGAACTGGCGGATTACACACCCTACTTTGACCGCGTCTCCCTGCTGGAACTGGAACAATCGGATGCACGATTTTTTGTGGTGGAAGGGCTGGGCTTCAAGTTTGAGACGTACCGACAAGAGGTGCTGGGCGAGATTTTCAAGCGCTACTACAACATTCCATCCTGGTTGCCCATGACCGGATGTCCATTCTGTGAACGGTATTGCGGCCAGGTGCGGTGCCCTCGGCCAGACGGCGATGCGCGATGAATGAGCCAAACACTGAAGGGATACATGGGCCATCGGTTGACCCGATGCATGAACCTCGAGCCCTGCCAACCAATGCGACCCCTCCGCATCACCCCATGACCACCGAGGCCAGCACCGCCACCGAGCGACCGGTACTGGCTGTGTTCGACTTTGACGGCACGCTCACCACCGCCGATAGCCTGGGGGCGTTTTTGCATCTTCACCTGGGCACATTGGAATGGGGATGGGCCTTGGTACGGCAGTCACCCATGCTGATGGCGTATGTGCTGCGACGGGTGCCCAACCACCAGGCCAAGGCCGCCTTGTTGCAACAGACCTTGCAAGGGGCTTCAGCCGATTTGCTCGAAGAGAGCGCCCAGCGTCTGGTGACAAGGTGGCTGCCTCGCCACCTCAACCCCTGGGCCTGGGACCGGTTGCAGTCGCATCAGCAAGCGGGACATACCTGCGTGCTCCTGAGCGCCTCACTGGATGTGTATCTGGGTGCGGTGGCGCGAGCCCTGAACATTCCCCATTTGATTTGCACCGGCTTGGCGATGCAGGACGGTCGCTGTAGCGGACGCATGTCCACGCCCAATTGCCACGGCGAGGAAAAGTGGCGCCGGCTGCAAGCCTGGTTGGCGCAGCAAGGCCAACCACGTGAGTCGTGGGAATTGCATGCGTATGGCGACACGCGCGGCGATCTGCCCGTGTTGCGGCAGGCGGATCAGGCGTGGTGGCGCGGCAGACCCTGGGACAGTTGAGGCGTGAGGCTGTGAGGCCCGACAGCGCATTGGCCTGTGGGCCATGGCCTGGAAATCACGAACCGGCACCGACTGCCCGCGCTGGCGACTGGGTCACCGTGGCGACCGGCGCAATCCTCATCGGAATGGTGACGGGACCGTCGTTGATCAACTCCACTTGCATGTCCGCACCGAATCGTCCCGTCTGCACGTGGGGGTGGAGGCTTCGCGCACGCTGCACCAGCCAGTCGTAGAGTCGCAGCCCGTCGGCAGGCGATGCCGCCTGGGTGAAGCTGGGCCGGTTGCCGCCCGAGGTGTCGGCAGCCAGCGTGAACTGACTCACGATCAACAGACCGGCTGGCTGTGACGCGGCCACACGGTCCTGCAAGGAAAGGTTCATCTTGCCCTGCTCATCGCTGAAGATACGCAGCTTGAGCAACTTGGTGAGCAACTTCTCGGCTTGTTGCTCGGTATCGCCTTGCTCGGCGCAGACGAGCAGCAACAACCCGGCGTCTATCTCGCCCACCACCTCACCGGCGATGCACACACGCGCCTTGCGCACGCGCTGCAGGAGTCCAATCACAGCAAATCCTTTTCATCACTGGCATGGGCTTCTACATCGCTGGGCAGCAACTGGATGGAAGCGCGCAGGCCGGGTACCGCGCTCATCAGGGCTTGCTCCACACTCAGTCGCAGGGCCGCCGCACGGCCCAGCGTCCAGCTGGCCGGCATGTGCATGTGCAGGTCCACAAACCGGCGCTGGCCGGCCTTGCGGGTGGTGAGGTGGTCAAAACGCACGATGTGCACTTCGCCCGGCTGGTGTGCAAAGTCGGCCAGCACGGCGTGAATTTGTGCCTGTACGTCGGGCTCGACCGCCTGGTCCATCAGGCCCTGGAAAGCTCGCGAGACCAGATGCACCCCCTCGCGCAGGATGTTCAAGGCCACCCCGATGGCCACCAGGGCGTCCAGCCACAGCCAGCCGCTCAGGCTGACCATCACCATGCCCACCACCACCCCGAGCGATGTCCAGACATCCGACACCAGATGCTGGGCATCGGCTTCCAAGGCGATGGAGCGGTGCTCGCGAGCGGCACGAAACAGCACCCAGGCCAGCCAGCCATTCAGGGCCGAGCTGATGATCGACAGCACCAAACCCAGGCCAATCTGCTGCACCGGTTGCGGGTCCCACAGGCGGTGCAGCGCCGCCCAGATGATGCCCAGCGCCGCCACCAAAATGAGGATGCCCTCAAAACCGGCCGAAAAATACTCGGCCTTGTGGTGGCCGTAGGGATGCTCCTCGTCAGGGGGCTGCGCCGCCAGCGTCACCATCAGCAAGCCGAACATGGCGCTGGCCAGATTGACCACCGACTCCATCGCATCCGACAACAGACCGATGGAATCGGTGAACCACCAGGCCAGTGTCTTGAGCACGATGGTGACCATCGCCACGAGGGCCGACACCACCAACCAGCCCTTGGGACTCATACTCACCGCAATGTGACGCGCGAAAATTTGCGCTTGCCCACCTGCACCACATACGTGCCGGCGTTGAGCTTGAGGCCCTTGTCCGACACCACCACGGAATCCACCCGCACGCCGTCGCCGTCGATCAGCCGATGGGCTTCGCTGGTGGACGGCGCCAGGCCGGTAGATTTCAACAAGGCACCGATGCCCATCGGCGCGCCATCCAGCGACACAGCTGGAATTTCATCCGGCACGCCACCACGGCTGCGGTTGATGAAGTCCTGCTCGGCGGCGTCGGCCGCCGCTGTGCTGTGAAAGCGTGCGGTGATTTCCTTGGCCAACAGCACCTTGGCGTCCTTGGGATTGCGTCCGCCCTCGATGTCGCGGCGCAGCGCGTCAATGTCTGACATCGAGCGAAAACTGAGCAAGGTGAACCAGCGCCACATCAAGTCGTCGCTGATGGACAACACCTTGGCGAACATGGTGTTGGCGTCCTCGGTGATGCCGATGTAGTTGTTTTTGCTTTTGGACATCTTGTCCACGCCGTCCAACCCCTCTAGCAAGGGCATGGTCAGGATGCACTGTGGCTCCTGCCCGTATTCCTGCTGCAGATGACGCCCCACCAGGAGGTTGAATTTTTGATCGGTGCCGCCGAGCTCCAGATCGGACTTGAGCGCCACACTGTCATAGCCCTGCATCAGCGGATACAAGAACTCATGCACGCTGATCGACTGACCACCTTTGAAGCGCTTGTTGAAATCGTCGCGCTCCATCATGCGGGCTACGGTGTACTTGGCAGCGAGCTGGATCATGCCGCGCGCGCCCAGTGGGTCGCTCCATTCGCTGTTGTAACGAATCTCGGTGCGAGCCGGATCCAGCACCAGGCTGGCCTGCTTGTAGTAGGTCTGGGCGTTGGACTCGATTTGCTCTCGCGTGAGCGGCGGGCGCGTGCTGTTGCGACCGGACGGGTCCCCGATCATGGTGGTGAAGTCGCCAATCAGGAAAATCACCTGGTGCCCCAGGTCCTGCAATTGCCGCATCTTGTTGAGCACGACCGTGTGCCCGATGTGGATATCGGGCGCAGTGGGGTCCAACCCCAGCTTGATGCGCAGCGGTTGCCCCGTCGCTTCCGACCGTGCGAGCTTGCGCACCCACTCGTCTTGCGGAATCAGTTCCTCGCAGCCGCGCAGGCTCACCGCCAGGGCTTCTTGCACCCGATCGGTCACCGGATACGAGGCCCGACCCGCCACAGAAGATTCAT
>JACCDY010717225.1_pt1 | contig 27711 bp, 26 predicted proteins | sample 7446391 | NCBI WGS metagenome assembly JACCDY01 (sample SAMN15323451, study PRJNA562643) | freshwater metagenome | isolation source: river surface water | place: USA:Blue River Watershed | collected 2017-08-18 | reverse complement strand
CGGTGGAACCGGTCTAAGCCCACTTTACGAGTTCGAGTCCAAGGTCTCTGACGAGGTCAAGGCTCGCCTTGCAGAGCTAGAGGCTGGCATCATCTCTGGTGAGATCGACCCACTGAAGTAATTCAGTCAAAAGTAGAAGGGCCGCGGGGGAAACTCCGCGGCCCTTTTCTTTGGCAGAATAGAGTGTCTGCACGAAGGAGTGCCAAGTGAAATTAGAGCTGCGCGGGATCACCAAGCGCTTTGGAACTTTGGTGGCGAATAATCAGATCAGCCTGACGGTTGAGCCGGGTGAAATCCATGCCCTGCTTGGCGAGAACGGCGCTGGCAAGTCCACCCTGATGAATGTTCTCTACGGTCTTTACCAGGCTGATGAGGGTGAAATCCTGCTTGATGGCAAGCCTCAAAAATTCCGCGGCCCAGGCGATGCAATGGCAGCCGGTATTGGAATGGTCCACCAGCACTTCATGCTCATCCCAGTTTTTACCGTTGCCGAGAACGTAGCTCTTGGGCATGAGCCCACTAACTTTGGCGGCAAGCTCGACATGGCTGCGGCTCGCAAGCGCGTCATAGAGATTTCCGATCGTTTTGGTTTCAATGTTGATCCGGACGCGTTGGTCGAAGACTTGCCAGTTGGCGTTCAGCAGCGCGTTGAGATCATCAAGGCGCTATCGCGCGATGCAAAGGTTCTGGTTCTCGATGAACCAACTGCCGTCCTAACCCCGCAAGAGACCGATGAGCTCATGGCAATCATGCGCCAGCTGGCTCAGAGTGGAACTTCGATTGTCTTCATCACCCACAAGTTGCGTGAGGTTAAAGAGGTTGCAAACCGCATCACAGTTATCCGCCTAGGGCAGGTAGTTGGGTCGGCATCCCCTGAGGCTTCAACCTCGGAGCTCGCCTCCATGATGGTCGGCCGTGAGGTGGATCTGGTTGTTGACAAGGAAAAGGCGGAACTCGGTCCCGAGATTCTCAACGTTGAGAATTTGGCAGTTTTGGATGATCGTTTGCAGCGCGCTGTAAATGGCATCAGCTTCTCGGTTCGAGGTGGTGAGGTGCTCGCAATTGCGGGCGTTCAAGGCAACGGACAGACCGAGCTCTCCGAGGCGTTGCTCGGACTGCGTTCTCCGATCAAGGGCGGCTCAATCAAAATCTCCGGCAAGGAACTTGCCGGTGCGAGTGTTCGCAACGTCCTTGAGGCGGGAGTTGGTTACATCCCTGAGGACCGCAAGAAGGACGGACTGGTTGGTGAGTTCACCATCTCCGAAAACCTAATGCTGAATCAGTCCTTCAAATCTAGATTCACTCGGGGGCTGAACATCAACTTCCCAACCCGCAAGAATGTCGCGGCGGACCTGGTGAAGAGATTCGATGTGAGAACTCCATCAATTGACACCCCGGCCGGAAAGCTTTCCGGTGGCAACCAGCAGAAGGTGGTTGTAGCCCGAGAGCTCTCTCGAGATGTGAACCTCCTAATCGCATCTCAACCAACTCGTGGGGTTGACGTGGGCTCAATTGAGTTCATTCACGAGCAGATTGTTGCTGAGCGAGATGCGGGCAAGGCAGTGGTTCTAATCTCTACCGAGCTCGATGAGGTTTTGGCTCTCGCAGATCGCATTGCGGTGATGTACCGAGGACAGATTGTGGGCATCGTGGGACCGGAAACCCCCAGAGAGACTCTTGGAAAGATGATGGCGGGAGTAAACGCATGACCGAAAAAGACGATCGTTTTTCACAGGCCCTGAAAGAGATTCTCTCCGGAGGATTCACTCGCACTCTGCTTGCTGTAGTGCTCGGTTTCTTGGTTGGCGCACTGTTCATGATTGGCTCGAACAAGGAATTTCTGGCTTCGCTGGGCTACTTCCTGTCTCGCCCCGGTGATGCATTTGCGGCTGCGTGGAATGTGGTGTCCGCCGGGTATGGAGCACTTTTGAAGGGTGCGATTTACAACACCGATGCCGATACTTTCGAGAAGGCGATTAGGCCCCTGACCGAAACCCTGCGACTGGGCGCACCTTTGATTGCCGCGGGTCTGGGCATTGCCTTGGCTTTCCGAGTCGGACTTTTCAACATCGGTGGTACTGGTCAATTGATTTTCGGAATGATCTTCTCGACTTGGATTGCAACCCGCGTTGAACTTCCTTTCCTAATTCACATGGTGGTCGCAATGATTGCCGGAATCTTGGGGGCAGCGCTTTTGGGTGCGCTGGTTGGTTATCTCAAAGCGCGGTCTGGTGCTCATGAGGTGATTCTCACCATCATGCTCAACTACATCGCGCTCTCTTTCTTTACCTTCCTCATGCGTGATCCAGCGATTTTGCAGGCTGAGGATTCGGCAGGTAACCCAAAGGCTGCACCACCTGCGGAAACCGCGATGCTGCCAAAGCTTTTTGGTGACCAGTATGCACTTCACTGGGGTCTCATCATCGCCCTGGTATCGGTGATTGTTTACTGGTGGCTGATGGAGCGCTCGACCGTTGGATTTAGGCTGCGCATGGTTGGTTTCAACCCAGACGCGGCGAAGACCGCGGGTATAAATGTCAACCGCACCTATGTGGTTGCAATGGCACTTTCGGCTGCTTTCGTCGGAGTCGCAGCTGGCAACCAAGCCCTCGGTGTAAATATCGGTGTGACTCCTTCCACCCACGCCAACATCGGATTCGATGCGATCACCGTAGCCCTATTGGGAGGATCATCGGCTCCTGGTGTCCTTCTAGCGGGATTGCTGTTCGGCGCCTTCAAGGCCGGCGCACCTTCGATGCAGGTAATCGGTATTTCTCCAGAGGTATTGGGCATCGTCCAGGGAGCCATCGTGCTCTTCATAGCTGCCCCACCTTTGATTCGAGCAATCTTTAGATTGCCCAAGCCACAGAACACGAATGCGCTTGGTGCCATAACTGCGAAGTGGTTTAGGAAAGGGGGTGCCAAGTGAATCTTTCTAAAGAGGAAAAGGTTGGCTTCAAAACTCCCCTGGTGATGTCGGGTATGGCACTTTTGGTGCTGTACTTCTTCGGCCTGTCAGGCAAGCCGGGAGACGTTGCTTTCGAGCTCTCAAGACGTCAGGACGCAATCCAGCTTCCAAGCATCACCGTTGACTCAATGCAGCTTGGCACTATCGCTGGTGGCGTCATGCTCTTGGTAGCCGGACTATCCGTTTACCTTTCAGTCAAGAACCGAAAGACACCAATTTGGCTGTCTATCGCCTTCGGTTTCGTTGGTGTTGTTGCACTTTTGGGATGGCTAGCCGCTGGTAACGCGGTTCCAATAGCCTTCATCGCGGGCACCGCCTTGGTGCTTGCCGTTCCAATCATTCTTGGTTCCATGGCTGGCGTAATGAGTGAGCGAGTAGGCATTACCAACATCGCCATCGAAGGCCAGCTGCTGACCGGAGCATTTATGGCCGCGGTGGTGAGCACGATAACCAAGAACTACGCACTGGGTATCTTCTCGGCGATGTTTGCGGCTGCCCTGATGTCGATGATCCTGGCGGTATTCGCTATCAAGTACCTAGCCCAGCAAATTATCGTTGGCGTGGTTTTGAACGTATTGGTGATTGGAATCACGAACTTCCTTTATCAGCAGTGGCTAACCGAGGACAGTGAAAATGTGAACTTCCCGGGCACCATGGACATCATCAAGATCCCGCTGCTGAGCGACATTCCAGTTATCGGACCGGTCCTGTTTGAAAACCGTCTCACCGTTTACGCAACACTGCTCATTGTTCCACTGCTGTGGTTTGTGATGTTCAAGACCAAGCTGGGCCTGAGGGCACGTGCGGTTGGTGAGCACCCACTGGCTGCCGACACGGTTGGTGTCAACGTTGGTCGAACCAGATTCTGGTGGGTCACTTTGGGTGGTGCGATTGCAGGCTTTGGCGGCGCAGCCCTGACCATCGGTGGCGGTGGAGCATTTGGTCGTGAAATGTCCGGTGGCCTGGGATTCATCGCCCTCGCGGTAATGATTCTTGGCCGTTGGCACCCAATTTATGCAGCCCTCGCCGCATTGCTATTTGGTTTCTCAATCATTTTGCGTGTTTGGGCGAACCAGGTGAGCCCAGGTATTCCATCGGATTTCATCACCATGGTTCCTTATATTGTGACCATCATTGCGGTGGTCGGTTTCGTTGGCAGATCAAGGCCGCCAAAGGCTTTGGCCCAGCCATATACGAAGGGGTAATGATGGAAATTGATTGGGACCTGCTCAAGAAGGCAGCGATCAAAGCCCTCGATGGGTCTTACTCCCCGTATTCCCAGTTCCCTGTTGGTGCGGCCGCGCTCACCGATGATGGCCGCTTGATCACCGGTGCGAATATCGAAAACGCTTCCTATGGAATTGGGTTGTGTGCCGAGTGCTCATTGATCAGCGAGCTGTTTAGAACCGGTGGGGGAAAGCTCGTTGCGTTTGCCTGCGTAGACAAGCACGGCAACGAGCTGATGCCATGTGGCAGGTGTCGCCAACTGCTATACGAACACCATGCACCTGGCATGCTGCTGAATACAGTTTCAGGAATCAAGACCATCTATGAGGTCTTGCCGGATGCCTTCGGGCCAGAAGACCTAGTGGAGCGCAAGTGAGTTTTAGTGCCGTTGAACTGATCATCAAAAAGCGTGAGCGGGGTGAACTAACAACTGACGAGATTCGCTGGTTGGTAGCCGGTTACACCTCAGGATCAGTCGCCGATGAGCAGATGAGCGCCATGGCGATGGCGATCCTGCTCAATGGAATGAACCGTCGCGAGATTCGCGATCTCACACTGGCGATGATTGATTCCGGTGAGCGTTTGGAGTTTCAGGGCCTGAGTGCCCCGACCGCTGACAAGCATTCAACCGGTGGCGTTGGAGACAAGATCACTTTGCCACTTGCTCCGTTGGTTGCCTCGTACGGCGTAGCAGTCCCGCAGCTCAGTGGCCGCGGGTTGGGCCACACCGGAGGAACCCTAGACAAGCTGGAAGCTATTCCAGGTTGGCAGGCTCACCTTTCCAACACCGAGCTCTACTCGCAGCTTGCCGAGGTTGGTGCAGTTATCTGCGCCGCGGGTTCAGGGCTCGCTCCAGCGGACAAGAAGCTCTATGCACTTCGCGATGTCACCGGAACGGTTGAGGCAATTCCTCTTATCGCATCATCAATCATGTCGAAGAAGATCGCCGAGGGCACCTCTGCTCTGGTCTTGGATGTAAAGGTTGGATCGGGTGCGTTTATGAAGACACTGGATCGAGCTACCGAGCTCGCTCAGACGCTGGTGCAGCTTGGTCAGGATGCTGGTGTCAAAACTTCTGCATTGCTAACTGACATGTCCACCCCACTAGGCAAAAAGATTGGTAATGCTCTTGAGGTGGAGGAGTCGGTCGAGGTGCTTCAGGGTGGGGGACCATCGGATGTGGTTGACCTAACGGTCGAGCTCGCGGCCGAAATGCTTCGTCTGGTCGGCATCGATGTGGACCCGCGTGAAAACTTGCAGAATGGCAAGGCCTATGACAAGTGGCGGCAGATGATTTCCGCGCAGGGTGGAAACCCAGACGCCGAGCTGCCAAAGGCTAGACACTCAACACAGATCCTTGCTCCTTCATCCGGGGTGATTACCAAGCTAGATGCACTCGATGTCGGTGTGGCTTCCTGGCGTTTGGGTGCTGGTCGCGAGCGCAAGGAGGATGCAGTTCAATTTGGTGCAGGTATCGAATTGCACGCTCAGCTCGGAGATCGCATCGAGGCTGGAGCACCGCTGATGACCCTCTTCACCGATACCGAGGAGAAGTTCCCTCGAGCTATTGAACTCGCCGAGCAAAGTTTTGAGATCGGCGAAAACCCAGTGAGCCGTAAGCTCATCCTGAATCGAATCAGTTAGGAAGCACCTTGGACATCAAGTCACTGCCAAAAATCTCGCTGCACGACCACCTAGACGGTGGCTTGCGTCCAAGCACCATTGTGGAGCTCAGCGCAGAGGTTGGTCACAAATTGCCAACCACTGATGCAGCTGAGCTGGGTAACTGGTTCACCGAGAGTGCGAACTCCGGATCTCTGGTTCGTTATCTTGAGACCTTCGATCACACTGTCGCTGTCATGCAGACCCGTGAGGGTCTGGAGCGAGTGGCCTACGAGGCGGTTTTGGACCTGGCCGAGCACAACGTCATTTACGGTGAGCTTCGCTGGGCGCCAGAGCAGCACCTGGCTCGCGGGCTAACACTCGACGAAACCGTAGAGGCTGTTCAGGATGGTCTCGAGCGCGGCATGGAAGAGGTGGAGCAAAGAGGTGGTTTTATTCGAACCGGCCAGCTTGTTACCGCGATGCGCCACGCAGATCGAGGTCTTGAAATCGCGGAGCTAGCAATTCGTCACCGCAATAACGGAGTGGTTGGTTTTGACATTGCTGGGGCCGAGAAGGGCTTCATGCCGGTGCGCCACAAGATTGCCTTTGACTACCTTGCCAGCGAGCTTTTCCCTGTGACCGTTCACGCTGGTGAGGCCGATGGCGTGGAGTCGATTCGCGACGCTATCGTCTCCGGTCGCGCGCTAAGACTGGGTCACGGCGTGAGGCTAGTTGAGGACATCATGTTCTCGCGTACCGATGGCGACACCGACCTGGTTGTGCTGGGTGAGGTGGCTCAGTGGGTTCACGACCGTGAGATTGCGCTCGAAACCTCACCATCTTCAAATCTGCAGACCGGTGCGTTTGCAATGCTCGGCGACACCATGAGCGATCACCCATTCGACATTCTCTATGAGCTGGGTTTCAAGGTCACCGTGAACACTGACAACAGATTGATGAGCGGCACCAACCTAACCAAGGAACTCGAAATCCTGGTTGACACCTTTGGTTACAGCCTTGCCGATCTCGAGCAGTTCCAGCTCAATGCCGCTTCCGCTGCATTCCAGGGGTTGCCAGAGCGTGAAGAGCTAATGGACATGATTGAGCTAGGTTTCGCAAATGCCGCTAGCTAGCGCATTTGGACCCAAGTCAATCTCGCTCCATCAAAACGCCACAGACTTTGAGGCTGCGGTTTCGCTCGCGGTTGGGAATCTCATTCTGGATCAGAGGGTTCAGCCGAGTTATCTGAAGGCCGTTGTTGAGAATCTAAGAAGGCTCGGGCCCTATTTCGTGATTGCTCCTGGGATTGCTCTTGCGCACGCCAAGCCATCTGAGGGTGTAATCGCGGTTGGCTTTTCGCTCGCCAAGTTTGCCGAGCCAATTGAATCTGGTTCGTCCAATGATCCGGTGCACCTGGTATTTGCCTTCTGCGCTATCGACTCCTCCTCGCACATTGAGTTGCTCGGTGAGTTTGCGAACTGGCTATCAAGTCCAGGAATTGTTAATTCTTTGCAAAATGCTTCCGCTGAGAGCGTGATTCGGAGCTTGCTCTAAGGCTCCAGGGTTAGGTTTAGAGCTATGAAGATTTATGCGGTTTGCGGTGCTGGAATTGGTACGAGTGTTTTGTTGAAATCCAATGCTGACCGTGTTCTCGCTGAGCTTGGAATCGAAGCGGAAGTCCACGCGGTATCCATCGAGGATGCGATGGCGGCGGAATCCCCTGCCCAAGTCGTGATGGCTACCGAAGAACTGGTTGGCAAGCTAACCGGCATCAGATCCGAGGTTATCCCGGTGAAAAACATCTTCGATCTCGAAGAGTTGACCACCAAGCTCCAGCACTCGCTGGGGTAATCTGAGGGGCATGGCTAACCCCGGAAGCACCAAACGCACTGAGCTCAAACGAATCGCTCATAAGGCATCCCACTCTCAAACCGAGCTCTATCGGATCCTGGATTCCAACCTGGTTGCCCACGTGGGGTTAGTTTTTGAAGGTGCCCCACTAGTCATACCGATGGCCTACGGAAGAGTCGGAAACACTCTCTACCTACACGGTTCTTCTGGCTCAAGACTTATGCGAGCACTCAGCAATAACCCTGAGGTCTGCATTTCAATTACCCACCTAAAGGCCCTAAAGGTTGCGCGCAGCACCTTCCACTCGGGAATGAACTATGACTCCGCTGTGATTTTTGGTAAAGCTGAACTGGTCCCGGATGATCGAAAGGCTTGGGCGCTGGATGCAATCAGCGATGCAATCCTGCCGGGTCGCATGGATGAGGTTCGACCAAGTAGCAAGAAGGAGGCAGCAGCAACGCTCATCATCCAACTTGAGTTGGATGAGACCTCGGTAAAGATCTCCAATGGCGTGGTTGAGGATGAGCCAGAAGATCTAGGAACCGGTGTCTGGGCGGGATTGGTGCCCATACAGACAGTCGTTGGCGAACCTACCCCAGCGGATGCTGAAACAGCTGCGCTGCCATTACCCGAGAGTGTCAGGCGGTTTATCGCAGACTATCCAGGTAATCGGTTGCGAAACTCTTGAGTGCCGCTAGTCCCTCAACCGCGAGGGTGTCTGTTGCACCGGAGAACTGCAGGTAGCACTTCAGTTTCGGCTCGGTCCCACTTGGTCGGATAATCATTCTCAGGTTGGAATTCGAGATGATAACCCCATCGGTTTTTTGTAGTCGAAGACCCAGAGCCAGATCCTCAAACTCAACGCTCTGCCCCAACACTTCTTTTAGTGGCGCAGACCTGACGCCAGCCATGATTTTTCCAATGATGCTCAGGTCGGTGACGCGAATCGAAACCTGTGAAGTCTTGAGATATCCGTAGCGTTGATTGAGCTCATCGAGGTGGTCAATCAGGGTTTTACCCGTCGCCTTGAGCCGTCTCGCGATGTCAACCATCACAACCGCGGCGGTAATGCCGTCTTTGTCAGGGGTATGGGATGGATCGACGCAGTAACCCAGTGCCTCCTCATACCCGAAGCCTAGGTTCTTTACCTTCGATATCCACTTGAAGCCAGTGAGAGTTTGCTCGTAGCTGATGCCGTAGTGCTTGGCAAGATTCGAAAGTGACGCGGAAACTATTGAGTTCGCAACAACCTGGGCCCGTTTCGAGCTCACTAGCTCCTCGGCCAGAATCAGACCGACCTCGTCTCCGGTTAGCATTCGATACTCCCCGTGGGCTGCAACACCCACAGCCAGGCGATCGGCATCGGGGTCATTGGCAATAATCAAATCTGACTGCTGCACTCTTGCTAGCTCCAGGGCCAAGTCCATTGCCCCTGGCTCTTCGGGATTCGGGAAGCTGACGGTCGGGAAAGTACCGTCTGGCTCTTGCTGCTTAACAACCGATGACCAATCAACTCCCAGTGCATCGAAGATCGGTTTGATCACTCGATACCCAACTCCATGCATGGCGGTGTAGGTGATTTTTAGGGGGGTCTTCGGTGACTGAGCCAGTGAGATGGCCCGCTGCGTGTAAAGCTCTAGCTCGGCAGCCCCGAGCATTTCAATTTCAATGGACTGAGGAATCTCCTCAAATCTGATTCCTTCGGCAATTTCAGTAATGTGACCGGCGATTTCGGCATCCTGGGGTGGCACTAGCTGAGAGCCGAACAGCTCACCGCCGAGGTAAACCTTGTAGCCGTTGTCGCGAGGTGGATTATGGCTTGCCGTGACAACAATGGTGGCGCTCGATCCAAGTCTTGCTCCTGTAAAGCAGGCAACAGGGGTTGGAACCTTGGATTCAAACAGCCTCGCTTTGATACCCTGCGCCGCGAAAATCCGGGCCGAATCAAGCGCAAAGATGTCGGAGTTGATGCGACCGTCATAACCGATGACGACGCTCAGCTCACCTTTCGGATCCAAGTACTCCGCACGATTTGAATTGAGAAACCTAGCGATTGCCAGGGCGGCCTGTGCAACGACGATTCGATTCATTCGATTCGGCCCAGCACCCAACTCACCGCGCAAACCAGCGGTTCCAAACTCTAGGCGTGTGGCAAACCTGGCTCGTAGCTCCTCTAAATTGTTTGCATCCAGAATTGCCTGGAGTTCAGCTCTGGTCTGTGCGTCCGGGTCTTGGTTGAGCCAATCCAGGGCAGCTTGCCTGAAGTCCATTAGATCTTCGCCACAATCTTTGAAAGTAGTTCCGAGATGCGAGCCTCGGCGTCTCTACCTGCCTGAATCACCTCTTCATGGCTCAGCGGAGTGGTTTGAATTCCCGCTGCCAGGTTGGTTATAAGTGACATTCCAAGAATCTCCATGCCGGCTTCGCGGGCGGCGATCGCCTCAAGAGCGGTTGACATGCCAACGATGTGGCCACCCATTATTTTCGCCATCTGCACTTCAGCTGGGGTTTCGTAGTGTGGCCCACGGAACTGAACGTAAACGCCCTCGTCAAGACTTGGATCTACCTCTCTAGCAAGTGCCCTGAGGCGCTTCGAGTAGAGGTCGGTTAGGTCGATAAAGGTTGCTCCCTCAAGCGGCGAATTGGCGGTGAGGTTGATGTGGTCTGAAATCAAAACCGCGGCACCGCCTGCCCACTCTGGCTTGATGCCACCTGCACCGTTGGTCAGAATCATGACCTTGGCTCCAGCCGCTGCTGCGGTGCGAACCGAGTGCACTACAGCACGGACCCCGTGGTTTTCGTAGTAGTGGGTTCTTGCACCAATAACTAAGGCGTACTTGCCGCTAGGAAGTTTCACGGACCTGAGAGTGCCAACGTGACCGTGCACGGCTGGTTTTGAGAACCCAACTATCTCAGTTGCAGGGATCACGCTAACCGTCTCGCCGATTAGATCAGCCGCTTTGGCCCAGCCCGAGCCCAGCGTTAGGGCTATGTCGTGCTTCTCGACCCCTGATTTCTCGGCAATTTGCTTGGCAGCCTGGGCTGCGATTTCGAATGGATTTGCTTGCGCATCGTTGAGCGGATTAACCATAAAAATCAGTCTAGCTAACCCAAGCGATGCCAGAACTGCGGGAGAATGTCTGGGTGAGCTCAAACTCAGTACAACACAGAATTGTCATTATCGGTGGCGGCCCCGGCGGCTATGAAGCAGCAAGGGCCGGTCGTCAGCTCGGTGCCGAAGTTGTCCTCATCGAGGAGTCCGGTATCGGTGGCAATGCTGTGCTAACCGACGTGGTCCCTTCTAAAACATTGATTGCCACCGCGGAAGCTGCCCAGCGGGTGGCCCTTGCACAGACGCTCGGCGTGAATTTCTCGGTCGATGGAAAAGAAGTCAGCCCAAAGGTCGAGGTCGATATGGCCGCGGTGAATAAGCGACTGCTAGCTCTTGCCAAGAGCCAATCGGAAGACATGCTCACCACTTTGAAGGATGAGGGAGTTCGAGTCATCTCCGGTCGAGGTCGGTTGGACGGAAATCATCACGTCATCGTCGAGCCAACACTGGGCGGAGAACCAGAGCGCATCGAGGCCAAGACCATCATCGTTGCGACCGGCGCTCACCCAAGAGAGCTTCCCACCGCAGTACCTGATGGTGAGCGAATCCTTACCTGGAAACAGCTTTATGAACTAGACACTCTTCCCGAGCACATGATTGTTGTGGGGTCGGGAGTTACCGGTGCTGAGTTTGCATCCGCATATCTCGATCTTGGAAGCAAGGTGACCCTGATCTCCTCCCGAGACAAGGTTTTGCCGGGTAACGACTCCGATGCTGCCGACCTAATCGAGGGCGTATTCCTGCGTCGAGGCATGCAGATTTTAAACAAGGCCAGAGCGGAGAAGGTTGAGGCAACCGCAAACGGTGTTCGCGTGACCTTGGCTACCGGTGAGGTAGTTGAGGGTTCTCACTGCCTAATGGCAGTCGGTGCAATTCCAAACACCGCAGGCCTTGGTCTTGAAGAGGCGGGTATCAAACTAACCGAAACCGGCCACGTCATCGTAAACAAGGTAGCCCGAACCTCCAGGGCCAATGTATACGCTGTGGGCGACTGCTCAACGGCACTGCCGCTGGCTTCGGTAAGCGCGATGCAGGGTCGCACCGCGGTTTACCACACCATGGGTGATGTTGCCGCTCCAACCAGACTCCGCAACGTTGCATCCAACGTCTTTACCTCGCCAGAGATTGCATCGGTGGGCTGGTCGCAGTCCGAGATCGAGCAGGGGCTGGTTAGGGGAGAGATCGAAAAGGTCATGCTTGAGGTAAATCCGAGGGCAAAGATGCAGGGCATCCGTGAGGGCTTCATTAAGCTCTATGCCTCGATTGGGTCTGGCACCGTAATCGGTGGAGTGGTCGTTGCCCCTAGGGCATCAGACCTGATTTACCCAATCGCAATGGCGGTTGAGAATCGTTTGACGGTAGATCAATTAGCCCGCACCTACACGGTTTACCCATCGCTATCTGGATCGATTGCTGAGGCAGCCTCGGCACTTCACCAGCCAATCGACTAGTCGACGATATCGAGCAGTCTGGTTCCAGCCGAAATGGTGGTGCCCGCCTCAACGTTTATCGCCGAGACGGTGCCAGATCGGTGAGCGGTCAGTGGTTGCTCCATCTTCATGGCTTCAAGCACCACAACCAAGTCTCCCTCGGATACCTGCTGCCCTTCGGTGACCGCAATCTTCACAACGGTTGACTGCATTGGTGCCACGAGGCTGTTGCCCTTAGCCCCGGTGTGGGACGAAGAGCCCGAGCTCTTGGCACGCTTTGGAGCATGACCTGCGGCTGAGCCAACTTCGCCAACGAGGAGACGTTTCGGAACCGACACCTCTAGACGCTTGCCAGCCACCTCAACAACGATTTCGTGCCTTGGCTCCTCTGTTGGGAGGTCTTCTGCTTGACCGCTCCAGGCAGGTATCTGGTTGTCCCACTCGGTTTCAATCCATCTGGTGAAGACTTTGAAGTCGCCCTTAGGTGCGGTGAAAGCATCGTGGTTGACGATCTCGCGGTGGAATGGAAGCACGGTTGGAAGACCCAACACCTGCATCTCGGCAAGTGCTCGTCGAGAGCGCTCAAGTGCCTGCTCACGAGTGTCTCCGGTCACAATCAGCTTTGCCATCATCGAGTCGAAGTTGCCGCTGATGACATCTCCGGAGACTACACCCGAGTCAACTCTTACACCTGGCCCACTTGGGGCTTGGAAAAGGTGAACTGGTCCTGGTGCGGGTAGGAAGTTTCGACCAGGGTCCTCGCCGTTGATTCTGAATTCAAAGCTGTGACCGCGAACCTCTGGGTCGGAGTACTCGATCTTTTCCCCCTGTGCGATTCGGAACTGCTCTCGCACTAGGTCCAAGCCAGTGACCTCTTCAGAAACCGGGTGTTCAACCTGCAGTCTGGTGTTCACCTCGAGGAATGAAATGGTTCCATCCTGGGCCACCAAAAACTCACAAGTTCCAGCTCCCTGGTAGCCAACCTCTTTGAGGATTGCCTTGGAGGACTCATATAGTCGTCGGTTTTGATCCTCGGTGAGGAATGGCGCGGGCGCTTCCTCAACTAGCTTTTGATGGCGGCGTTGAAGTGAGCAGTCCCTCGTAGAGACCACAACAACATTGCCGTAAGCGTCTGCTAGACACTGGGTTTCAACGTGCCTTGGCTTATCCAGATACTTCTCAATAAAGCACTCACCGCGACCGAATGCGGCGATTGCCTCGCGTGTAGCCGATTCAAACAACTCTTTGATTTCAGAGCTTTCGCGAACAATCTTGATGCCACGTCCGCCGCCGCCATAGGCGGCTTTGATGGCGACAGGAAGTCCGTGCCTTGCTACAAACTCTTCAACCTCGGAAACACTCTCAACAGGATTGATGGTTCCAGGCGCCAGTGGAGCTCCAACCTTCTCGGCCACCTTACGCGCCGACACCTTGTCACCGAGCTGTTCGATTGCAGCCGGAGGTGGCCCAACCCAAATCAGCCCGGCATCGATTACTGCCCTGGCGAAGTCCGCGTTCTCGGAGAGGAAACCGTACCCGGGGTGAACTGCGTTTGCGCCACTGCGTTTCGCAACCTTGATGAGCTTTTCGATTACCAGGTAGGTCTCTGCCGCGGTTGTACCGCCGAGTGAGTAGGCCTCATCCGCGAGCTTTACGTGCTGAGCATCGCGATCGCCGTCTGCATAGACCGCGACGGTCAGAATGCCGGAGTCCTTTGCGGCTCGAATAATTCGAATGGCAATCTCACCGCGGTTAGCGATAAGTAGTTTCTCAATGCGGCGAAAGCTCATAATCGGATAGCTTATTGGCGATTTGGCGCGTTATTTTGGCGGCATGCGACAAAAAAACCAACGAATCGTTTGGGTTATCTCCAAAGTAGCTGGTAGTCGTGTCCCAGGTCGGTGACCATCTTGCGTAAGCCAACCAGGGATAGTCCGACGACGGTGTGGTAATCACCCTCGATGTGCTCCACAAAAGCACCGCCGATTCCATCAATGGTGAATGCGCCCGCTACCTGCAGCGGCTCGGCGGTTGCAACGTATCTTGCAATTTGATCATCCGTGAGATCGGCGAAGAAGACCTTTGTCTTAGTAACCAGAGTGACCCCTGAACCTGATCGTGTGTCGATTAGGTGATGCCCGGAGTGCAAAACCCCATGGTTACCGCGAAGCGATTGCCAGCGCTCGAAAGCAACCTCTGGAAGCAGAGGTTTTCCAAGAATCTGACCCTGAAACTCCAATGCGCTATCGCAGCCAAGGACTAATGAATCTGGGTAGGAGTCTGCAACCGCTTCGGCCTTAGCCTTCGCTAGCAGGCCGGTTAGTTCTTCGGCATTGCCGGGCCTTAGGAGTTCAACCAGTGCTTCCTCGTCAACGCCTGGTGAGACAGTCTCAAAGTTAATACCAGCGTCGGTAAGTAATTTCTTTCGAGCCGGTGATGTGGAAGCAAGCACTAGTTTTTGCACATTCTCAAGGTTAGCTGTGGAACACTTGGCGAGTGATTCTGGAATTAGAAATTGAGCGCGTAGCTCACGGTGGTGTATTTGTTGCAAGGCACGAGGGCAAAGTTGTCTTCGTTGAGGACGCCATTGATGGTGAGTTGGTAAAGGCTCAGGTCTACCAGGATCAAGGGAGCTTCCTGCGGGCAAAGACCATCGAGGTGCTAAGGCCAAGCGAACACCGAGTCAAACACTTCTGGAAGGCTGCTGCCCAGGGTGCCGGCGGTGCCGAGTTTGGGCACATTTCACTGGAGCATCAACGTACACTGAAGGGTCAGGTTTTGGCCGAGGCGCTTGGGCGCATGGCTGGCATTGAGCGTGAGACCGCGGTCCAGGCGATGCCCTCTGATGCGGAGCGAAATGGTTTGCACTACCGCTCTAGGGTGCAGCTTAATGTCGATGCGGGTGGTACCGCGGGTCCTAGCCGACTCAGAAGCAACGAAATTGTCTTTACCAAAGACCTACCACTGGCTGTTCCCGAGATTGAGGAGCTAGGTCTTCAGCTTAAGAACTGGTCCGGTGTTGAAAAGATCTCAATCGCTGCAAGCTCGACGGGTGATCTTCAGTGGCTGGTTGACAAAAAGGTCAACGGTTCCGAGCGCTTGGTTGAGCGTGTGGCGGATCGCACATTCCGCCTTAGTTCTGGAGCGTTCTGGCAGGTTCACACCGATGCACCAAGAGCGCTCACTTCGGCAGTTATAGCTGCGGCAAAGTCAGTTGGATTCAGCCCCGAGAAACAAAACCTAGACCTCTACGCAGGGGCTGGCTTGTTTAGTGCGACTCTCTCACAGGCATATGGCGGCGCTCGCTTTTTGGCTGTGGAAAACAACAAGCAAGCGGTCTCTGACGGCGAGAAGAGCGCTCGCGACCTGACCTATTTGAAGTTCGAGAAATTTGATGTCCTAGAGTTTCTAAAGCGCACCAAGCCGGGGTATGACACCGTGATCATGGATCCACCAAGGTCCGGAGCAGCCGGCAAAGTTATCGGAGCGCTTGTAAAACTTGAGCCTAGAAACATCATCTACGTTGCTTGCGACCCGGTAGCCCTTGCTAGAGATCTGAAACTATTGATGGCTGCGGGATACCAAATGAGGGGACTGGAAAGCTTCGATATCTTCCCTCACACGCACCATTTTGAGTGTGTGGCGACACTATCTCGGGAGTAGCCTTAGAAGCTATGGAACCTGTACGTGTAGCGATTCTCGATGATCATGAAGCCGTGCGACTAGGTTTTGCCGGCACCTGTAAAGAATTCAATTTTGAGCTGCTCGGTTCAGCAGCGACCGTGCCGGAGCTGCTGACCCAAATTGAGGGTAAAGACGTTGAGGTAGTGGTGACCGATTTGTCACTCGCTGATGGGTCGCTGGTATCAGAAAATGTTGAGCGGCTGGTCCAGGCGGGTCCTGCTGTGCTGATCTTCTCGATTGCGGACAAGCCATCCCTGATGCGCGCAGCACTGAAGGCTGGAGCGACCGCAATCGTTCCAAAGTCTCAGCCAATGGCAGAGCTAGCTGAGGCGATCCGTCTTGCGGCCAAGGGGGTAATCATCAATAACCCCGAGACCTCAGCAATGATCGACGCTGACCTGCTTTTCAAAGAGGCTAAGTTATCTGCTCGTGAGCGCGAAGTGCTGTCGCTGTATGCATCAGGCATGAGCCTGAAGCAGGTTGCCTACGAGCTTCAAATCAAGCAATCCAGTGCCAAAGAACACATCGACCGTGTCAGGGTGAAGTACGCACGACTTGGCAGGGAAGCCGCTACCAAGGTTGACCTTTTCAAGAGAGCGGTTGAGGACGGAATCCTCTCGGGAGAAATGCTCTAGTGAGCACCCAGCTCTCGTCCGCTGCCGGCTCTAAGCTCGAGCAGCTGATTCGAAGGCTTTTTGCACTAACGATTTCGCTGGCCAGCATCGAAACCTTTGCCAATGCGTTTAATCAACAACAGCTGATCACTCCACTTGGCAACATCGCTATCTGGCTGCTTTTGGCGGTTGTGGTTTTGATAGTCGCGACAAGTTGGCGCAGAGTCGGCAGTGACTGGCTCATCTACACGTACGCAGCCCTTTCACTTACCTACATGGCTAGCTGGCCACTTGCTGTCGCAGATCCCGCTCTGCTCCCTTCCGAGTTTCAGCCTTGGATTTGGTGGGTGATTGGCATGGGGGTAGTAGCTGTGGGGGTAGTAGCAAGACCCTGGATTGCACTTGCCTACCTTCTGGTTACGACCGTTTCCTGGTTCATCCTCAATACCTCGTATTTTGGTGGTGCTGCAGATCCTTGGGTGACGCTTCAAGATTCGACCTACATCTTTCTATTTGGTGGCACGATTCTTGGCTTGTTCATCCTGGTGCGGGACTCAGTAAAAAAAGTGGACCTTGCAAACTCCGCAGTGATTCAGGCAGCAGTTTCGCAGGCTTCGGTAGATGCCACCGAACGTGAGCGCCAGCGGATTGATGCCTTGGTTCACGACAGAGTCCTAAACACGCTGCTACTGGCTGCCAAGGCAAAGACTAAAGCCGAGGAGCAGTCCGCGGCCAAGCTTGCCAAAGAGGCGATTACCTCGCTGCGATTGGCGCAGCGAGAACCAGATGAGTCCTCAACCGTCTCGCAGCTCGGTCTGTTTCGGGCCCTGAAGCGGGTAGCGGAACAGATGAACTCCAAGATCGAGGTGGACATCCAATCCGGTGGCACCGAAGTCATTCCTCAACAGGTGGCACAAGCGCTAACCGAGGCCATTATTCAGGCTATTGACAATGCGCTTAGGCATTCAAAGGCAAGCACAATCGAGCTCATATTGCAGAGTATTGACGAGCGGGGTGTGAAGATTCAGTTGCGCGACGATGGGATCGGCTTCCGAATCGATCGAATTCCTAGGGACCGAATTGGGGTCAGGACCAGCATCTTTGCAAGACTCGAGGCGGTTCGCGGCAAGGCATCGGTTGTTACGGGACCGGGCGAGGGCACCGAGGTTATCTTGGAGTGGAAACCATGATCAGGATTCCTCGTCTGGCCCTGAGCCTGTTTACCTTGGGTTTTGGTTTCTACCACTCGATTCTGGGGCTCACCAATCTGGGAGCATACAGCGATGCCGGATACGCCTTAATAGCCATTTTCATCTATCTAGTTGGACTCATCGCAGCCGTAGCGAGCATGCCTGGTTTGAGGCTCAAGAACTCAGTTGCCTGGTGGGTGCTAATTGCCAACATATTTGTGCCGCTTTTCATGTCTGCCGCAATCTACCCTGGCGCTACCTTCGGCTACACCACCTGGCACATCTCTGGTGTTGCAACCGTTATGGCAATCCTGGCAGTCCGCCAACACCCTTACCTGGCATGGATTGGGACCGGCTTTCTTATCATCCAAACATTGGTTTGGGGTGGCGTGGATGTGGCCTTCAGCTCGGGCGTGGTTGGTGCTTTTCTGCTCGTGCTCGCCGCCCAGGCCACCGCTTCACTGCTTGCGCGGTCTGCGGATGCGGCGCAGGAGTTTCTCGAGCAAGCGGTTGCAACCGAGGCCGCAACCGCAGCAACCTCGGCAGCGCGTCAAGAGCGACAGGCTCGAGTCCAAGAGGCGCTCTCAGAATCGTTGCCGCTTTTGGATCTGATTGTGAAGCGAAGAGGCAAGCTCTCTGAAAAGGATCGTCTGCTTGCAGTTTTGAAAGAGCATGAGCTCAGAGATCAAATCCGAGGTAGATCGCTGATGCACCCTGACCTGATTAAGGCCGCCCGGTCAGCACGCTCACGTGGAGTTGAGGTTCAGCTACTCGATGATGGTGGATTTGAAAATGTCGACCCAACCGAGGTCGCAACCACATTGAAGAAAGTTGCCAAAGAGCTGAACAAAATTACTGCTGGCAAAGTGGTCATCAGAGCTTCGCAGGGTGAGGGTTGGAGACTAACGATGGCGGCACTTCGAAAGGAAGCGGATCGACCTGATCTTTTCCTAAGGCTCTAGAAATGTGTAAGGGGCGGATTTCTCCGCCCCACACCCCACGACCTTTGAGGTCGAGAACCCAGCACCCTTACTGCTGTCTGGCTCTAAGAACAAGTTATTGAATTCGAAGGTTGCACGTCACTGGAAAACGGACATTTTTTATCCCCTTCTTTGGGGGACAGTTATTTGCCGAGCCAACTTCCCCAGCCTCCAGAAATCTGACTTCTCAGCTGTTCGGGTGAACGGTGCCAGGTGGTCTTCGGTGGACGTAGCGCAATTCGACCTAGCTTGCGAGACTCCAAAATCGCTGCCTCCACCACGGCCAATGCCGCCGCCTGCTCCTCGGCATCCCCGCCCTTGATGGTGAGCAGGGCCTGGATCTCTTCTGGGGTGTATTGCTTCATTAGAGCGGAATGTTCCCGTGCTTCTTAGGTGGCAAGCTGGCGCGCTTAGTCTTCAGGGCGCGGAGTGACCGGATGATTGCGGTCCTGGTCTGGGACGGCTCGATGATGCCATCTAGCTCACCGCGCTCCGCTGCAAGGAAAGGACTTGCGACGTTGTAGGTGTATTCCTTGGCCAGCTGGTCTCGGACCTTCGCAATGTCGAGGCCCTGCTCCTGAGCTTCCTTGATCTTGTCGCGGAAGAGAATGTTCACGGCACCTTGGCCACCCATCACCGCAATCTCGGCAGTTGGCCAGGCGAGGTTGATGTCGGCACCAAGCTGCTTTGATCCCATGACGATGTAAGCACCGCCGTAGGCCTTTCGGGTGATAACGGTCACCAGTGGAACCGTGGCCTCGGCGTAAGCGTAAAGCAGCTTTGCTCCACGGCGAATCACACCGGCCCACTCCTGGTCGGTGCCAGGCAGATATCCCGGCACATCCACCAGGGTGAGAATTGGAATCGAGAATGCGTCGCAGAAACGAACAAATCTCGCTGCCTTTTCACCAGCATCAATGTTGAGTGTGCCGGCCATTTGAGAGGGCTGGTTTGCAACTATGCCGACACTTGCTCCATCCACCCTGGCAAAACCAATGATGATGTTTGGTGCAAAAAGCGGCTGCACCTCTAGGAATTCGCCCTCATCGACAATCGACTCGATGATGGTCTTCATGTCATAGGGCTGGTTTGGCGAGTCAGGAATGATGCTGTTGAGCTTTTTGTCTTCCTCGGTGATTTCAAGTTCCGACTCTGACTGATAGACAACTGTCTCGGAGAGGTTGTTCTCGGGTAGGTAACCCACTAGCGACTTGACGTAATCGATTGCGTCTGCCTCATCATCGGCTAGGTAGTGTGCAACACCGGAGGTCTCGTTGTGGGCGCGAGCTCCACCGAGCTCTTCCATGCCCACATCTTCACCGGTTACTGTCTTGATCACATCTGGACCGGTAACAAACATGTTCGAGGTCTTGTCGACCATGATCACGAAGTCTGTTAGGGCTGGGGAGTAAACCGCGCCTCCGGCTGCTGGTCCCATGATGATCGAGATCTGGGGGATAACCCCCGAGGCCATGGTGTTGAGTTTGAAAATCTCACCGTATTTACCCAGGGCGATGACACCCTCTTGGATTCTCGCTCCGCCCGAATCCAGGATGCCAATCAATGGCACTCCGGTCTTGATGGCGTGCTCCATAACCTTGATGATCTTGTTTCCGGCTGCCTCACCGAGTGAGCCACCAAAGATTGTGAAGTCCTGGGAGAAAACTGCAACCTGTCTTCCGTGGATTGTTCCGACACCGGTGATAACTGAGTCACCGTATGGACGCTTCGCATCCATGCCGAAAGCGGTAGAGCGGTGACGAACGAACTCATCAAACTCGACGAACGAGCCCTCATCCAACAGCATCGCCACGCGCTCGCGAGCAGTGAGCTTGCCCTTGGCGTGCTGCTTCTCGATCGCCGCAGCTCCGGCAGCGGTCACGGCCTCGTTATAGCGAGAACGGTAGTCCTCAAGCTTTCCCGAGGTGGTAGATAGATCTGGGGTGTTTGACACGTCTGCTCCTTGCTGCTCGCCTACTTTATCGGGGCAAAGCGGCACCAGTTTTTAGCACTAGCTACAAGTAAATCCCAAAATCGTAGTGATTACCTACAACCTCACCTCTTCCGCTAGCGTTTTGCTGTGCTGACAAAATCAACGCAAGCCGTCCCCGAGCTTCAGTATTTTGAGTCTGTTGACTCAACAAACCTGATGCTGGAGCGTGCGGATAGAGCTTTGCTTCCTGAGTTCACTGCATTTGTCGCAGGGAGTCAGAGTGCGGGCCAAGGTCGCCTTGGGAGAAGTTGGATATCTGAACCCGGTAGCTCAATTTCGCTTTCCCTTCTTTTGCGGCCGAAAGATCTTCAGCGCAAGGGATGGTTGACCCTGATGATGGCTGCGGCGGTTCGAGCCACGGTGGAGGAATTGGCCTCGGAGGGTAACCCGCTAATCAAATGGCCAAACGATGTTTTGGTTCAAGAGCGGAAAATCTCGGGAATTTTGGCTAAGGCGATAGGGGATGAGGTTGTCCTTGGGGTTGGACTGAATCTCAAGTCGCAAAACAGTGCTCCAGAGACGGCGATCGCACTTGAGGAACTCGGTTGCAACGAAAGCTTTGACGATGTGCTGTTCGAACTCCTAACTCAATTCAGAGCTCGGTATGCAAAGTTTCAATCAGATTCCAATTGGGCCATTTCCAATCTTGCGTCTGAGTTTCGGGACAGTTCGGCAACTCTTGGTTCTCGGGTGATTGCGATGCTTCCCGGTGGTTCAAAGATTGAGGGATTGGCTCTCGATATCGATAGCGATGGCAATTTGCTGGTCGAATCCGACTCAATCCACACAATTTCCGCGGCCGACATCATTCATCTGAGAAACTAGGGGTTCCCTAGGAGGTCCCGTGGCGATCGTCGGAGTCATCGGTGGTGGGCAGCTTGCCCGCATGATGCATCCTGCCGCCATCAATTTGGGTATCGAGCTGCGCGTGTTTGCCGAGTCAGAGGATTCAAGCGCGCACCAAGCTGCTTATCGGATTGGCGACTACAACAATCTAGAAAACCTTCTCGAGTTCTCTCAAGGTTTAGATGCGCTGACTTTTGATCATGAGCATGTCCCGCAACCCTTGCTTTCGGCACTGGAGGCTGCCGGGGTAAAGGTAAGGCCGAGCTCAAAAGCTTTGATTCATGCACAAAACAAACTCATAATGCGCGAGCGGCTCACTGCCTTAGGCGTTCCGCAACCCGCTTGGCAAAGCGCGTCCAGCGCAGCCGAAATCGAAACTTTCCTCGCTATCCACGGACCCAAAATCATCGTCAAAACTCCGATCGGGGGCTATGACGGCAAGGGCGTTCGCGTTGTCAGCGACATCGAACATGTGTCCGACTGGCTTGAGAACATCGATCAATTTGGCGGCGCACTGCTTCTAGAGCAGAAGGTCGAGTTCAGCTCCGAGTGCGCTCAGCTTTCCGCTCGCAATCCCTCAAACCATTTCGTCACCTGGCCACTGGCCCAGACCATTCAGGCGTCCGGGGTCTGCTCCGAGGTAATTGCACCATTTGGCGATGCCAAGCTTCAGGCCGAAGCGATTCGCATTGCTCGTGCAATCAGCGAAGACCTTGGCGTCATTGGAGTCTTGGCGGTCGAGATGTTTGTCACCTCAAGTGGTGAGTTGCTGGTAAATGAGCTAGCCATGCGCCCGCACAATTCCGGGCACTTCACGCAGGATGCGAGTGTGACCTCGCAGTTTGAGCAGCACCTTCGAGCGGTGCTTGACTTGCCACTGGGCAGCACAGAACTTACTCATCGCCATGCGGTGATGATCAATCTGCTTGGGGTCAACGATCGAAATAACCTGGTGGATTACTTTCCCGCAGTTATGGAATCAAACCCAGAGATCAAGTTCCACTTTTATCAAAAAGCTGCTCGGGCCGGCAGAAAAATGGGCCACCTAAATCTTTATGGCGATGATGCCGCTGAACTTGTAAGGATTGGAAAAGCGGCTCGAGAGCTGATCTACAACGAAGGGGCGGAGAACTAATGGCCAAGGTTGCAATTGTCATGGGATCAGACTCGGACTGGAAGGTGATGGAAGCTGCTCACCAAACTTTGACTGAGTTTGGTATCGAGAGCGAAGTCAATGTTCTGAGCGCACATCGCACCCCAGAGGAGATGATCAGCTGGGGAACCCAGGCTGCCACTTCAGGTTTTCAGGTTGTGATTGCAGGTGCCGGTGGTGCTGCACACCTTCCGGGCATGATTGCCTCAGTCACATCGCTACCGGTGATCGGAGTCCCGGTGTCGCTGGGCAAGTTGGACGGTATGGACTCTCTGCTCTCGATTGTTCAGATGCCGGCTGGAGTGCCAGTTGCCACGGTGTCGATTGATGGTGCCAAGAATGCAGCGCTGCTGGCCCTGAGGATCCTCGGTGCTACGGATAAGTCAATCCAAGTGAAGCTCGATGATTACCGAGAGTCACTCAAGGCCATCGTCGCACAGAAGAACTCAGATCTTCGCTCCAAGCTCCAATAATTCAAAACCGCCCTTATTTGGAGGGTTTTCTAAGAATCTCAACTTAGGGTTGAAGCTGGCCGGAGGTGAGCTTTGACTAAGTTTTTTGCGTTTCTAACTCTTTCAGCCAGCGCTGTGCTACTCACCGGCTGCAGCGTCTTCTACCCTAACTGGGGTGCCACCTCCTTGCCCGAAGAGCCCACCGAGCAGGTCACCGAAACTCAGACCGCCGAGCCAGAGCCAACCGCCTCTGAGACCGCAACCGAAACAGCAGAGCCCGAACCGACTGCCACTGAGACCCAGAAACCGGAACCGAAAAAGACCAGCGTAGAGATCATCATGGCGGTTGCTGAGCCAGAGGTTGGCGTGCTGACGGTAGTTGCTCGTGCACCCGAGGTGATCGACGAAGGTGGCAAGTGCACCGTGAGATTCCAGTCCGGAAACTTTGATAAGAAGTTCACCGTCAAGGCTGAGCCATCGGCTGACTACACCCAGTGTCACCCAATCGAAATCCCTCTCAAAGAGCTAGTAGCGGGGGAGGGGATTGTCACCGTCAGCTACTCCTCGGATAACTATGTCGGCACTTCGGCAGCTAGCTCGGTGGTGATCCCGTAGTGCGCAAGCTTTTTAGCCTATTTGCGTCTGCGGTAATGATCGCAGTCGGCCTTGTTGCTATACCCGTAGCCCAACAGCCAGCCCAGGCTGCACCACCAGGATCCGCGTTCGATCCAGGGTTGATTATTTCCGACAGCGTCTTCTATGACTTTGGTTCGATGACCCTCAAGCAAGTAGAAGATTTTCTCGACTCCAGGGTTGCTAACTGTCGTGCCACCGATCCCGCTATTGACTGCCTCAAGAACTACAAGCAGGACATCCCAGAAACTCCCGCCACCGGACCCAAAGAAGTTGGTCCCTGCAAGGCAATACCCGCCAAGGCCAATGCCTCGGCGGCTGAAGTGATCTTTGCAATCTCTCAGGCCTGCGGCATAAACCCCGAGGTCTTGATTGTCACTTTGCAAAAAGAGCAGGGTCTGGTCACTTCGACCAAACCAACCTCTTACATGTACCGAGCTGCCATGGGGTTTGGCTGCCCGGACTCTGACCCCGCCATCTGCGGCAAGGTATTCGTTGGTCTTTTCAACCAGGTTTATCGAGCAGCAAAACAGTTCCGCTGGTATGGAAACCCAGAGGGTTCCTTTACCTACTGGAAGCCTGGCAGAACCATCTCCATGCGCTACAACCCCAAGGCTTCCTGCGGTTCAACTTCTTTCCCTCTCAAGTCTCAGGCCACCGCGAACCTTTACTACTACACGCCATACACCCCAAACAAGGCGGCACTGGACAACCTCTACGGCACCGGCGACAGCTGCAGTGCTTATGGAAACCGAAACTTTTGGCGCTTCTACCACGACTGGTTTGGTTCACCAATTGGCGGTGGCTACATCCTTAAGGCCGACGGTCCCGAGACCTACCTGATTGTTGACAATCAGAAATACCTAATCACGGACCGCAGGCTCATCGATAACATTGCACCGCTTGGTCCGGTTGGAACTATTTCTAAGGCCTACCTCGATAGTTTCACCACCTCCGGTGAAGCCAAGCAAATCGTGAGAAATCGGGAGAACCAACAGGTCTTCTTGCTGGTTGACGGGCTTCGCTATCAGGTGGATTGCTCGGTGGTTGGGCAATTCGGACTCAGCTGTGACGATGCCATCCCGCTCACCGCAGCACAGATCAATGTCTTCATATCGGGGGGAAACCTCACCCGCGTTATTGAAACCAACTCGGTTCGCTACTGGATAGAGGGAGGCACTTACCGAGCGGTGGTTGGTGATCTCGCGCTTCGAGCTGTCGGCGGTGAAACGATCCCAGTCACCAAGTTGGATGTCACCGAGATTCTTGGCCTTAGCCCAGGTGCTCCGCTCGCCTCTGATCTAGTGCTATTTGGGGTTGCATCCAGCTCCGATCTGGCGATGGTCGTCCAAGGCACCGCCTACCGATTCAGCGCAAACTTGGTGAGCACTTTGCCGCTGCGCACCTGGTTTGAATCCACCAGCGTCTCGCTTCAAATCTCCGCCCTTGGGGCAGAAAATCAAACCAAACTGGTGCGCGGCTTCATCTCGAATAATGCGGGTGGGTCCTTCGTGCTAACCCCTCAGGGCAAGCTTCCAGTTACCGACAGCGGTAACTGGACCAGCGATGTCGTGGCCTTACCCGATGCAGCGCTTGCCAAGATTCCCGATGCAGCCGGCAGCCTTGCAGCTCCCGCGGTGGTCACATCCAAGGGAAATAAGCTCAGCTACTTCATCCATCAGGGTGAACGTCGAATCATTCAGACCTCGACGATGGCAACCGAGTTTTTAGATTTGATGGATCAACCAAGGGCCATCGAGCTACCACTGGCTGCAATAAACAGCATCAAGAATGTTGGTAACGCATTTGCCCCCGGTGTTCTAGTGCGCTCGAGAACTTCAAACCAGCTGTTTTTGGTGGACGATCTGACCAGGAAGATTCGGATGCCTTCCGATGCTCAGGCCAGCGCTCAAATCAAGGCCCCGATCTTTACCTTGGAGAAGGCTGAACTTGATGCTCTGACCACCAGAACCGGCTTCAGCTCTATCAAGGTCAGCTGCGACGGCGCTGGCTACCTGCTTGATAACGGCACCCTCTATCCAATTTCGTCCGCAGCATTGAACCAGTTCCCGGGTAAGCCCTATCCGCTCGCGGTTTCAACCTGTGCATCTTTCAAAGTTGGAAAGCCCGTTGGCCAGTTCCTGAGAGACAGTTCTGGAAAATTGTTCCTGGTCGAATCTGGAGTCAAGCGCAGGATCAGCAATTGGACTCAGTTTGCCGCGCTTCGCGGCGATGCCCCTGGTTTTGTTCAGGCCAGCAACTTCTTTGCTGGAGCTATCCCAGATGGACCGCGGGCACCAGCTACGGTGCAATTGGCATCAAACGCAGAGATTCCAACTCCAGACTTTGCCGGGCTTGACTTTGGTGGTGTGGTTGCAACTCCAACGCCTTCACCAACACCAACAACCACGCCGAAGCCAACAACAACTCCAAAGCCCACGGTTTCGCCGACCGCTACCCCGAAGCCAAGCTCTAGCCCCACAGCCATCCCTACTCCCACGCGATCGGCAACCGTTTCCTACACTGTGGTTTCCGGTGACACCTTGACCTCTATCGCACGCAAGTTCTCGGTGAGCACAACCTCTATTGCGGTGGCTAACGGCATCACTAACCCAAATAGTTTGAGAGTGGGCCAGGTTCTGAAGATTCCACCGGTTGCAAGTGCCAGCTCCTCGAGCTCCACCTCAAGCAGCACAGCCAGCCCGACCAGGCCAAAGACCTACACCGTGAAATCGGGTGACACTTTGACATCAATAGCTCGGTCGCTCGGTGTGAGCGCCACCGAGCTTGCGTCTTTGAATGGCATAACCAACCCGAATCTAATCCGTGTTGGACAGGTGCTGAAGGTTCCTAGCTAGCAGCCCAGGCTGAGTCGACAATTTCTTTTAGACCGTTTTTGGCGGTGAAGCCGAGGACCTGCTGGATTCTTTCCACCTTCGCGACCAAACGCGGTGGGTCGCCAGCGCGACGCTCTGCGATTTGGTAGTCAAAGTCAATCCCAGATGAGAGCTTCAACTGCTCTAGCACCTCTATCACGGAGGCCCCTTCGCCAGTTCCAACATTGAAAGTGTCGAATGGGCGATCTTCTCGCGCCAGGTAGTCAACGGCAGCCAGGTGAGCCTCGGCCAAGTCCTGGACGTGAACATAGTCGCGGATGCAACTGCCATCTGGGGTCGGGTAGTCGTTTCCGAAAACGATGGGCGCTTTGCCTGCCTTGAGGGCGTTGATGGCAATTGGAATCAGGTTCAGGGCTGCGGTGTCAGCCAATTCTTTAGGCCCACAACCGGCAACATTGAAGTAGCGAAGATTCACGCCCTTTAGGCCCCAGACCTTGGCATTTTGGACCATCCACTCACCAATGAGCTTGGTTTCTCCGTAGGGGTTGATGGGCCTTCCGGGGTAGTCCTCGTCTACCTTCTCCACATCCGGCATGCCATATGTGGCGGCCGATGAGGAGAAAACAAGCTTTTGGAGACCGACCTCACGCATTGCAAGCAGCAGGTTTGCCAAGCCGCCAAGGTTGTCTAGGTAGTACACCTCGGGGATCTGAACAGATTCACCGACCTGCTTTCTGGCCGCTAGGTGAATAACAGCATCAAACTTTTGTGCCTTCATCAGCTCAGTTAGCTCAGAAACTGCAGTTGGAGAGGCTAGATCTAATTTGATTACCGGGCAGCTAACGCGGGCTGGGACTCCGGTCGAGAAGTCGTCAATAACAACACATTCGTGACCATTTTGTTCGGCTGACCGAACAACATGGGAACCTATGTAGCCTGCACCGCCGGTAACCAAGAGTTTCATACCTAAAGGTTACATTGAGGCTTTGATAACAATTGTTGCCGAGCCAAAATTTCCGGACTTGACACGGGCATACTTACACCGTTGTAATTACACCAACAAGATTCAAAAGAAGGCAGGAAAAAGGCATGGAACAACGCGGTCAGGTGCCTGCAAACTGGTTCATCGATGTCCT
>JACCDY010830852.1_pt1 | contig 27738 bp, 36 predicted proteins | sample 7446391 | NCBI WGS metagenome assembly JACCDY01 (sample SAMN15323451, study PRJNA562643) | freshwater metagenome | isolation source: river surface water | place: USA:Blue River Watershed | collected 2017-08-18 | reverse complement strand
TGCTGAAAAGCGTTTGACAGTACTGAGTCTTCTTGGTTTGTTCTTAGGCTATGGCCTCTTGAAGTAGCGCCGCGTAAAAAAATTGAAACGGCCGCCCGCCAAACAATCGTCAGCAGTAGTTACTTTACTAGCATACAATGGCAACGTTCAACGATATGTGCAAGGCGCCGCTGGAGATCGCGAAGGGTTATGTTCTGTATCGGAATCGTCTGATTGACTCTTCTAGTATCACCAGTTTCCGTACGAAGGGTAAGCGACTGATGATCAATTCTTACAAGCAGAACACGTCACATCCCACTATGCTGGTGATGTTCTCTTCCAAGGAGGATGCGCAGCGTGCATTTGATGGTCTGCGAGATGCTCTGTACACTCCAGTTGTTTCTTCTCCTTCTGCTCCCTCTGAGGATAAGATGAGTCTGATTGGTATGTTTCTGGGTATTGGTGTTTGTGTACTGCTGTCTCTGGGGTTCCGTTGCCTGTAAATCTAAAATGAAAGAGTAGGTAGAGAATAATTCTGGAAATATATGGATTGAATGCACGCACATTTTTTTGCCTAAGCGCAGCAACCGGCCTAGCAGGCCTAAGCGTATTTCGCTATATACCTATAGAATGCAAGTTTCCAGACAATTACAGATCGGCGCGAATCAGCAACCCGTTACAAATCAAATGTCTTCTGGTGCCTCCGTGGTTTCCACTCAAACAGCCTCTACTGCTCCTGCTCCTCCTCAACGCGCCCTTGAAATTAACACCAATACTACTGACCAACAAGAACTTGCCACCCTTCCTCAAATTATCAAGACTTGGCGTGAACTCAATAAAGAAACAGCTACTCTCAAAGAGCAAGTTCGTGAAAAGACCAAGCGACTCAAAGCGTTAGATGAGATGATTCTCCGGATTATGAAGAAGCATAATATCGGTGCGCTTGATCTAAAAGAAAGTGGCGGCCGCATCTTGTATCGTCGTTCGTCTGCAAAAACGGGTCTCGGTCCGAAAAATCTCATGTCCCTTCTTGCTCAACACATGAAATCTGAGCAGGCTGCTGCAGATGCACTCAAATATATTACTGAGCATCGTGAATCCAAAGTGCGTGAGTCAATTCTCTATGAGAAAGAGTAAACTCTTTTCGCAGGGTATGAGAAAGAATAAATTCTTTTTGACTATGTAGAATGATTCAGCAAGGTGTGTATGCTGCGGTTGAGGCCTTTACCAGTGGTAAGGATGTTGATAGAAAGAGAGATGCCTATGTTGACTTTCTTTCTGTTATGATCGCTTTCTTGATTGCCTTTGTCATCCTCGGTTTCATCGGCAAACTCTTATGGAACTCTGTTGTTGTTGAACTCTTCACTATCGCAAAGCCCGCCAAGAGTTTCTGGCAGATTATTGGATTGATGATCTTGATCTCTCTCCTCCGCCCTTAAATATAAAAACAAAACTTACTGATTTCTAATCACACTATTTTGTTTTTCTTAATAATATCCCTTGTAAGGACCCAAGTCTACTAAATCAGGAGTCTCATAGGCAGACGGCATGCGAACTTGTTGGATGCCTGCAATGATAGCACTGGTACCAAAGCAAGTCTTCTTTGCAACATCATTGACGTCATTCAAGCCTTCCTTGAATTTCTTCACAAGTTCACTGTAATCGGTGCTGCTCACATCAAAAGATGTACAGAGTCTCTTAATCAACTTCTCACCACGATTTCCCCACTTGTCCATGATGAGGTTCAAGTCACGAGGAGGGATAGTCTTGGCGAAGCAACGAGAAGTGGTTTCTGCAACAGGTTCCATATCATGTGCTGTGGAGTAAGGCTGATACCGGGTGGCTTCAACAACTCCAGCAACTCCCATTAAATCCTTCTTAAAACAAGATAACTTACTGCAAATCAAAATGAATTCACGGAGATCTTCACCACCTTCTTCCGTGGTGGACTTCTTATTTATAAAAAAATCCACTACACTGGCTAATTCAGAACTGGTACGCAAGCAATCGGGAACTCCTGAGCCTACTGCCACTCCACCGAATCCTTCCGTGGCTTTGGGTTTCGTGAGGCTGCCTCCATAGACTAGAGCAGCGATATAGGTGGCAACAAGAGCAGCAACAATTGCGATTATGGCGTTTGTACTTACAGAACTAAGTGTTGCAGTAAAAACTTTATTAAGTTCTGGCATTGTTTTCTCTATCTTACTCTTCTAAATTGTGTGGTCAGCATTCTTGAGAACACGACCGCAGAGCTTTCCCTTTTCTTTTGCCTTTTCGTTCATCATTCTATCAATGTTCAATCCCTCTTCCTCACGGAGAATCATGTGATGTACAACAACCTTCTTCTTTTGCCCAATGCGAACAGCACGTCCCACGGCCTGATCCATAAGTGCAGAAGTCCACCACGGACCACTGAAGATAATACGACTAAAGTGCTGAAGATTCAATCCAGTACCACCTGACTGGAGTTGCACAAGAAGAACTTCCTGCTTGGTCATGTTTGCATTGTGCGTCTTTGCAAGGACTTCTTCCCTCTCCTGTTGCGTCATGTCACCACTGTACTTTTGAATAAGGCCAATTCGGTCCGAGAGAGAAAGGAACTCAGAAAGAAGCTCCATTTCCTCATGGAAATGACAGAAGATGATCCACTTTTGGTTTTCCTTCTCACCCTCAATCAAGTCGCGAATGCGGTTGAACTTGGTGCTTCCATCAATCCAGTCAGGACGAGAGTAATCACGCCCAAACTGCTTCTTACGTGCACTGATGTAGATCTGAGGGTGGAGGCTAATCTGACGGAGGCGCATGATAATCTTGAAGACCTCAAAGGCGTTGTTACCACCATCTTCCTGCATCTGCTGCCAGCGCTTCACTGCAATTCCCTGAATGCCACGATAGAAATCACCTTCTTCAGGAGTGTCAAACTCTAGAACATGCTTCACATGTGCAGGCTTCTTAGGAAGTTCAGGGATGTGGGGGCGGAGATCTTCCATCGTACGAGCAAGAATGAACTTCTTGGTGGTATACTCGTCGTCAATAGAATACTCAACACCGAGAAGAGCAAACAGGGACTGGATATTCTCAACACGATTCACAATAGGCGTCGCAGTAAGAAACCACTTTGCATTAGCTTGGATATTCGCAACGAGTTCGTAGCCACGAGTGTCCTGGTTGCCGATGCGCTGAGCCTCATCACAGATGATCCGCCCCCAGTCGCCACTGACCAGAGTTGGATTGCGAACCGCACGCTCATAATTGGTGAGATAAAGGGCGGGTGCCTTGGGAGTGACCTTTCCCACACGCTTCCACCCATCTTTGCTGGCGCGAAAGCAGTTGATCTTAGCTTTGCGAGCGGTAGAAACCCACTGCTCAAGAACTGCAAGGGGGAGAAGGATAAGACTCTTCTTCACAGGATTCGTCCTAAGAAGACCAATCATCTGAATCGTTTTCCCCAACCCCATTTCATCACAGAGAAGTCCACCAGGATGCTCGTTATCTTGCTCTCTCTGAACTAGCCATTGAACGCCATAGATCTGATGATGTTTGTAGTGAAAGTCTTTCCAAAGAACTACAGGATCCATGAGTACGAAATGAAATTGCGATACAAGTGTAACAAAAAAAGGAAGCCTTTGGACTTCAATTTTTCACAGCTTATTCAACATCCATCGCAGATCCCCAAGTAGGAATAACATCAATGGGGGGTGGCATTCGTTGGCCCCATATGGTAGGATAGAAAGCCTTAAAATCTTGTGAGCAATCTTGATGGGCTAAGTAAGCACCCCACCAACTGAAGGTACTGTTCGCAGTAATGGCTCCACCTTTACATTGAGACATTTGGTACAAGGTTTCTAATTCATCCGTCGTGGTACAGACCTCAAAAGGGATAGAGAGTTGATTACAAATTCCTTTGAAAGCCTCTGCACATACTTCTGGTTCATCGCTAAAGAAATATAACTTGTGACCTTTTGGAATCTGTTGAAGGCACTCTACATAATAGTGACGCAAGTCTACTTGGTGATGAGGCAAGATTTTGTAGTCACCGAGGCGCACGTGAAGAAACCAAGATGTATGGGGATTTGGAAGAGAAAGTTTCTCAAGGCGTTCCTTCCCAAGGGCATTCTCAAAGTCTAAGTGAACTCCTTTGTTTGGAAAGTACTTCTCTGTCTGTCTGTACCCATGAATCAGAACATTTCCTTCTACAGGTGTATCTGAGAAGGGTGTATATCTGTACATATTATTCCTTTGTTCAAGAAGCGTTTCCCAGTGTGTATCTGATTCAACAATACGAACAGAAGGCAACACTTTAAAGATATTATCAAAGGCACCATGTCCAGTTTCTTCGCATCTTGGAAGGAAGAAGACAACTTCTCTACCCCATTTCTCTGCTAATCCTGCTGCAGCTGCATACTCAAAGAGGCGATTACCAAGTCCACCAGTTAAATGTGGTGCCACCCAACCCATTTTCTACTTGGCTTCGTTGTCAAACTTTAGCCGCCCTAAAAATTGAGGGCTGGAAACGCCAACACTGAAGTACACTACTTCAGTAACAAATGGTACTCGCGGATACTTGGAAAGCATGGAAAACCTATCGCCCTCGCCCTATGAATGTGAGAGGCTGTATCTGCATTCGCAAGGATAATAAGATTCTTCTTGTCAAGGGAAGACAGCACAATCGCTGGTCCTTTCCTAAGGGTCATTTCAAGGGAAATGAGACGTCTCATGAATGTGCACTCAGGGAACTCTATGAAGAGACAGGGATTTCTATTGACACATCCACTCCTTACATTGGTGTCAAGAAACTTCCTAATGCCGAGTATTTCATTTATGAGTTTGACACAAATGTAGAGACGAGTGTTAAGGATACTTGTGAGGTTTGTGACATTGGATGGTTCTCATTGGAGGACATTTACAGGTTGGATGTGAATCGTGATGTGAGTTGCTTCTCAAACATCATGTGTCCTCCCTGTCCTTCTCCTAAAGAATCTATTGACATGAGTTAGTTCTTCTATATCCAAACACCAGTCTCTAACTCTTTCAACATCCCATGTTACCATCATAAGTTCATCCTTAATCGCACGGTTGCGAAACTCAATTTTTTTTTGTGCTGTTGCATTGACGCGTTGCCAGAAATTCCACCACACTTCAAAGTCTTGAAAGTAATCAAACATCGTTTCACTATAATTTCCTGGAAGTACAGGAGGAGAGGATAAGAAAAACTGGTAATTTTCAGGACGAAGAACAAGTTCTTCAAGAATCCACTGTTTATTGGGCGAATGAATAGGAACGGCCTCTAAAAGCATATCAATCACTCTTCTTGATGCAACGGGAGTCATGTACTCAGTAGAGTTAGAAATCCAGAGCATGAAGTTAATATAGTTGAGAAGAGAATTTCTTCCACCATTACTTTGGAGATGTCTTTTAAAGAGTGAAATGAGTTTGTCTTTGTCTGAATAAAAGAGATGACCAATAGCTAAATTGCAGTAAGATGAGTATCCTCTGGTCACTGCTGTGTACATGCACTCGCAACATTCTTCAGGTATGACAATCTCTTGGTAAAGCCCTTTATCCATCAAGATGCGAAAAGCCGAGCAAGTGATACTATTTGGTTTCGTATGAAATCGGATCTCTTTTACAACATCTGGCCAAACAGATGGATGGTTTATTTCATTTGCAAGTGGATTCTTCTTAGCCACTGCACGAAGAAGAACAGAGGCGAGATCTTTGGATGAAAGGATTTCTTGAAGGGTAGATAACTGCAGAGATTTATTGAGCAAGGTATCTTTGACTGCACTTACGAAGGCGTCGTGTTCTTTTGTAGTTCTACATTTCTTACAGAAAGAGTGTCCCTTTTCTCTGGGTAACCAACACTCAGAGCATTTGAGCACTTTCATACTCCTTCTTAGAATCTGCGGCAAACATTTAGATTGGAAAATTGAAGTGCTGGAGTGCAGAAAGAACAGTACCTTTTACGCAAGTCTAAGATGGAACCGATCAAGATCACTCCGCGTATTAAGAAAGTTCAGAAGAAGAACGAGCCTGTCGCCATGGCGGATGGAAGTGTGTACGTTCCTCTGAAGATTGATGGAGAGAAAGAGGCCATGCGCGCTTGTCTTCATATGATTCTCAAGCACACTGCAGACATGTTCACTACCATCTGCGAGATTGTCGCTGATGAGTACAAGTTGGACAGTGAGCAGATGATCAAGACCATTCAGTCCTCGCCACGCTATGAGAATCTCTGTGCAGATGACGTCTTGCTCACGCTTGGCTACTTGGATCCTGATCAAGTTGCGCCGAAAGTAGAAGAGGTGGAGGTGGTTAAGGAGGAACCTGTTGAGGTGAAGGTGGAAGATGCACCCAAGCCCAAGCGCAAGCCTCGTGCACCCAAGACTGTCACGCCTCCTCCCCCTGCACCCATTCCAACTGAAGAGGTTCCTCCACCTGCGCCCGTTGCAGAAAAGAAGAAGGTGAAGATCCGCATCGTCAACAAAAGCCAAACCAACAACTAAGCAATCAACTTTCACTAAACTAAAACCATAAAACAAAAATAAACATAAAAAATTTTTGTTGGTTTTCTCTTGTTCTTTTTCTTTGGTTTGTTTTTTCCTTAACGCCGCTGCATCTCATCAAAGACGGCCTTCGCGTAGGCATTCATCGCCGCCATCTCTGCGTCATCCTCAGGCGTTGACACGCCGCCCGCCTTGCGAATTCGGCGCCAGTGCATCTTGCGATCATAGTCCACCTCATATGAAGCCCGCAGGAGGATAGCGGCCGACATCTTCTTGGGATGTACACACGGAACCTCATCATACTCCTCTTCAGCCTCGGCGCACCGCACAGCATCAAAGAACTGCTCAGCAGTGACACGCTGACCCGCGAGGATATCCTTCATCTCCACGTAGCCCTCCTTGAGCACATTCTTGGAGTTGTTCTCCTCCGTGAGCCAAGGCATCTGCTTGCTCGCGTGATGAGAGGAGCAGGTGAACGGAATCTTCTCTGCGGAGTTGGACGCGTGGATGTAGCCGATGCACATGGACTCGCTCGGCAGGTTGTAAGAGAGGCAGTGACCGCAGAGGCCATTCTGGTACACCGCCAACTTGGCGCAGCGGCGACAGACCTCTGCAGGCTCTCCGCAGCAGCTGCAGGGCGGACGAGGGATGAAGACCGGTGCAGAGGGGTTGAGAGTGGACTTCTTGGGCGCAGGGCCACCGCGGACGATATCAGACCACGACATCTTGCTTGTTGTTCTTGTTCTTTCAGAGTTGGTTGCTGTGAAAGGTACTGCTTTCTTCACAGGTTGGAACTTCAATTTTCCCCCAAAAAAAATTTTTTCTTTCTTTTTTGGTTCTGTCTACAGAGAAAGACTTACCATTTCTCTCGGTCAGGTGCAGTAAGGCATGAGCGAGAGCAAACCTTCCAGCACTCAAAGTCACTGCCAGAGGCGTTCCTACCGCAGATGCAGCAGGGGATGAAACGCTCTTCATCCTCCTCTTCCTCAGAAGGTGGGCCGAGATGCCCAAGCCTACACTCTAGGCAGTCACAAGGATCTTCGTTGTTCTTTTTTTCCATCTCCTGACACCAGGCGCAAGGAGACACAGAGAAGAAGACGGCTGACATGGTCTCAGGGTACTTAGGTGCTGGAAGAGTCATGTCGTAGCCACAGCAGCAGCAGGGCAAGACGTCCCCTTTGCGAGAGCGGTAACCGCGCCACAGGGCTTGGATCTTGACGGCGTACTTGGAGTTCTCCATATTGCTGCTTGCTAAATCCTCAGATAGTTTGGTCTACCTGAGGGGTACAGACACCCCAGGTACTGAGGACTTCAATTTTTCAGCCCCAGAAAAAAAATCTTTTCTTTTGTTTTTGGTTTTAAGATTTTTTCTTCTTTTTGTTTGGGAAGACATACAGAACACACAGAACATACATTTTTTCTTTTTTTTTTGGAAATTTAACGGCGCCCGCCCTTTCGCGCCGAGTAGTCACGGCCGCCCGTGCGGGTCACCTCAGAGGCCTTGCCCGCCACGATGAGAGCCCACTCAGGCTCATCGGGGTGGAAGAACTCGCACCGCTTCTTGAGGTGAGGTGCACAGCCCGCGGGCCAGAGCATGCCACTCTTGGGGCACCGCTGAGCGGGCGCGGCCTTACCGAGCACACCGTCGTGGCAGAAGTAACGGCAGGGCTTGAGGCCGTGGCGGTGGATGGGGAGGCGGCTCTTGGCGGACGGCTCAATCGCGCGCATCGCAGCGACGACGACCTCAACCTTCGCGATCTCAGAGGCCTTGATCGCCGCCACCCGCTTACGCTCCTCCGCGGCCTCGCGGTCAAGACGTGCGGCACGCTCTGCGGGGGTCTCGGCGGCCTTCTGGGCCTCATCCCACTCCAGCATGATGTCCCCCCAGAGGAGGCCCATATCCTGAGCGCGGTTGAAGGCGGCCAAGAGGTCGTCAATCAGCGGGTGCTGAGAGCAGTGGCCAGGGCAGACGTTGGCGTGGTGGGGGCGGTGAGACGAGGGGATCTCGTCAACCACACGCCACTGCCCGTGAGGGCAGCGCCACATACCGTCGTCATCCATAGCCCAAGCCGCGTCACAGCCAGAGGCACAAGCGTGTCCATTCGCATCGAAAACCCAGAAAGAGTTCCGACTGGACGAGAGCAAAGGAGTCAAGATCATGGTAGACATCTTTGTTGCTTTGGGTCCTTTAGAGCAGTGTACTTGATTGCTGTAAAGGGTACTGATTTGGGGGCCAAACTGCCTTTCAATTTTTTCAAGAAATTGAATGCAAAGGGAAAAATTTGGGCACCTCTTACCCCCCCTCCAGGGCACCCCTTTTTTTCTGTATACCGTTCAATTTCCAGATAAAATTGAATGCCCTCCAGAACCCCCTTTTTAGCGTTTTTTTCGTCCCCATTCAATTTCTTGAAAAAATTGAATCTACCTATTTTACCCTAGTTAGTACCCTTTGAAGCAATCAAGTACACCGCTTTAAAGGACTCCCAAGCAAGAAAAGATGTCTTCCGCAATCAACCCCTTCGCTATCTTCTCTACCCTGGAAAGCCAGATCGGCCGCTCTGCTCTTAGCACGGCTATGCTGACCTACCTCTCCTCTGTGCCTGTGGACGCCCCTGCCCCTGTGGCAGTCCCTCTGGTGACCCCCGCCAAGGGCGCTAAGAACAGCTCTCCCTCTGCCCCCCCTGCGCCTGTCAAGGCCAAGCGGGCTAAGAAGGAGCGGTCGTCTGACGCTGCCCCCAAGCCGCCATCTGAGTGGTTGACCTTCTCTGGCCGTGTGCGCGGCGTCATTGAGAAGATCACGGGCGGTAAGGTCCCTGGGAAGGTCTGGATGCAGACCGCCTCTTCTCTCCGTGACGCGGGCCTCATGCCCTCTGCGACGGACGAGCAGGTGACGGCGGCTTACCAGGCCTATCTTGCGGCACCCCCTGAGCACAGCAAGGCGTACACTCGCGGTCTCTCTAAGGCGGCTAAGAAGGCCAAGGCCGAGGCGTCTTCCACGACCTCTAGCGAGCCCTCTGTTGCCTCTGTTGCCAAGGCCCTGGACTTCTCTGCTCCTGCTCCTGCTCCTGCTCCCGCCCCCTCTGTGGAGGGTAAGAAGCGCCAGGGACGCAAGAAGCTCGCGGACATGACCGCCGAGGAGCGTGCTGCCCATGAGGCGAAGAAGGCTACCAAGCGCGCGTCTAAGACGCCGCCTCTCCCCTCTTCCCCCAAGGCGAGTGCAGAGGATGAGCTCTTGGACTTCGCCGCGTTCACCTGGAACGGCCTCTCTCTCCTCAAGAACCCTCGTGGCGACTGCCTCACAGAGGACATGGAGTGGTTCGGTCACTGGAACTCTGAGACCAAGACGGTGGACACGGCCGCCACTCAGCCTTCTGACCTCAACCTCTAAACCCCAAAAAAAAAGAAAAAATGTATGTCTGTATGTCTGTATGTTAAGAAAACCCCAAAAAACAAAGAAAAGATTTTTTTTCTGCGCTGCGAAAATTTGAAGGATTCTGCCCTGTTGACTCAAGTACCCTTTTAGCAATTAAACATTCTGAAAGGCTCCAAGAATGGCGAAGGTAATTGAACACCTCTTTTGCTCCGAGTGCCAAGCTGAGTTCACGATGCGTGAGGGTGACCCTCGCACGCTCTGCGATAAGTGTGGAAAGCTCTGGGATATCGCAGAGAGATTCTCCAACGAGGATCTTCGCGACGCTCTTCATGCTGCAGAGGACGAGCTCGCTGTGTGGCAGGATGACCCTTATATCGGTCCTCTTACCAAGGAAGACCAACAGACTTACGATGACCTCTGTCTTTGGTACACCATCTTGAAGACGGAGGAACGGTGCCGCGATGACCTCCTCTGTTCTAGCTGCGGGCTTGACCTCGGCTATGAGTTCATGGATGACATGTGTGCAGACTGCTTCTGGGACTATGAAAAGGAGCGTAAGATGATGCGCAGGGTGGCTCAGGCTGCTCAGTAAACACAAGAAGAACTAAAAAAGAAAAACAAAAGAAAAGATTTTTTATGGTAAATTTGACTGGACCAACCGTACTAAAAAGTGTACCCCTTCAAGCAATTGAAATCAAGAAATGGATCACGACATCAAGACTGAGCGTCGCAAGAAGAGTGACAAGAGCAAGGAGAAGTATGAGCGGAATGGGAAGTTCACCCAAAAGGCGGTTCGTGCTATGGAGGCTGTGCAAGAAAAGCGAGCAGAAAAGGGAAAGGATGTGCCAACCAAGAATAAGAAGAATTAACAAAAAATAAAAAGCGCGGGAGTTAACAAAAAATTGAAACCCTTTTTCCATGAATAGCCATCACACCTTCACATTCCTAAAGATTCAGCAACAGAACACACAAGGCAACATGGCCTCTTCTACTGCGATCACTCTTCCCTCTGCCTCTCTTCCCTTCCCCAACCCGCGCACCGAGCGCGAGCGGGCGGCGAACTATGAGGCTCAGATTCGGAATCTTCCCTACCCCAACGCTCGCTCTGACCGCGAGCGGGCAGTGAACTTTGAGTTCTCTTCTCGCAACATCGTGGGTGCCGTCTGGGATCACACTCCTCGCCGCTGGTACATCCCGATTGGTCTTGAGTACGCTAACGACCCTCAGAACCCTCTTCCCAACTACCGCTCTCCTTTCTTTGGTGCGCAGCATGAGTGGGCAGATGACGACCATGGGTGGACTGAGGTCCGTCACTCTCGTCGCCGCCGCGCTCGTCGCAACCGCAGCCCAGATGCATAAGTAGCGGTCCCAAAAAATAAAAAACAAAAAGAAAAGAAATAAAACCAAAAAAACCAAAAAACATTTTTTTTTGGAAAATTGAAACTTGAACTGTTACACCAGTTGTACCCCACTGTTAAGATGTCCGTCTTTACATACGAAACCGCACTTCTGGCTATGCAGGGCAACCCTGCAATTCAAGCTATTACGTACAGTATGAAGACGTGTTGTGATGGAACGGCAAGTCTTTCTCTTGAGCGTAAGGATGATTGCATTTGGCACCTCTGTGAGTTCACGCAGTGCGATAGCAGTTCTCCTGTTCTTGTTTGGAAGAGACTTATTGTTCCCACTGTGTGCTTCCGCGGAGACCTTGTAGAGCCTCTACCTGCTCCTTGCTCTCCTCTGGTACGCCAGGTTGCTACAGGATATACATCTCCTGTTCCTCAGAAGCCAGCACTGCGCATCAGTCTTCCTACGTCTACTCATTCAAGTCCTGCATCAGGATGCCTCGCCCCTCTCCCTTGTCTTCTGAGTCCACTTGCTCTATCTCGCCAAACTTCCTCTTCCGTGGAAGAGCAGGTTACAGGAATCAAGGAGAATACGCACATCTTCTTTGATGAGGATGGGAATGAGATCAGCGAAGAGGATTATTTCCACCTTGAACTCCAACTCTCCCCTGGATCTCATCGCACTCGGTCCTTCCGTCACCCTCGCGTTCTTCTCTTCTACTTGCGCTACATTGCAGCAGCGAATGAGATTGATCCAACGGGCAGTCCACTCAGTTACCCTCTTCTGACAGTGCACGACCGAGCACGCGTTCAGTCCTTCATTCGTGCACACCCACCTCCTCCTGAGTTTCAAGAGGATGTAGATGAACTGTTTGCTCTGATGGAGCTTTGCCGCAACCACTAAACAAGAACAAAACCAAAACAAAAAAGACAAAAAAAGAGAAAACAAGAAACAAAAGAGAAAATTTTTTTACCGAAATTCAAAGGCCAAAAACGAAAAAAATTGAAGGTGATTTTCCCTGTGGAGCATGTACTCCTTTCAGCTCTACAACTCTTGTAAACTTTTAAGGAAACTGTCAAAGATGTCTTCTTCTAACTCCTCTCTCGTTGTTCAGATGACTACCGATCAGCTCAAGAGCCTCTTCATGGATGCTCTTCGCGATGTGATCGGTGGCAAGAATTTGGATGTCTCTTCTTCTGCACCCGCAAAGGGAAAGCGCGGCTCTCGTAAGCCCCGTGATCCTGACGCGCCTAAGAAGGAGCCCAATGACTGGATTAAGTTCACCTCTCGTGTCCGTTCTGTGCTTGGCCCACAGATGGAGGATGGTAAGAAGGTGGCTCCTAAGGCGGTGACTCAGGTCGCCTCTTCCCTTAAGGACGCCTCTCTTATGCCCTCTGCAACGGACGAGCAGATCATCGCTGCATACAAGAATTGGCTCGCCAATCCTCCTGCAGTTTCTAAGATGGCTGCCGAGGGTCGTGACAAGAAGTCCAAGAAGTCAAAGGGTGATGCCTCTTCCGATGGTTCTTCCGTCGCCTCTTCTTCCAAGTCTGATGCCGCTCCTGCAAAGGCGGATGAGACCTCTGCTCCCGCGGATGGCAAGAAGAAGGGTCGCAAGCCCATGACGGATGAGCAGAAGGCCGCTGCGAAGGCGAAGCGTGACGCGAAGAAGGCTGCGAAGGGCAGTGCCTCCGTCACCGAGTCTGCTCCTCCCGCTGAGGATTCTGCAGCCGACTCTTCTGCCGACTTTGAGCCGTTCAAGTGGAAGAAGATGAGCCTTCTCAAGAATGCCCGCGGTGATGTTCTCACAGAGGACATGGAGTGGTTTGGTCGCTGGGATTCCAAGACCGACAAGATTGACACCAACGCTCCTCAGCCCGCCGATCTTGAGCTCTAAATAACTTACTCTGTCAACAAAAAAAAACAAAAACAAAAGAAAAAATGCATGAATAAAAAAAACAAAAACAAAAGAAAAAATTTTTTATGGAAAGAGACTTATCAAAATTGACTCGAAAATCTTCGATTAAATAGGAAAGGCGTACAAAGGATGCAAAGCCAACCTATTACAAATCTTCTTGGAAAGCGTTTTGCATTACGTAACCTTTTGAAAAATAAGAAGTATCATAACTATGATGGTTCCATTGAAAGAAATGAACTCACTCCTGAGAAAGAACCTGGATTGGTAGACCTTCTCAAAGGATTTGCAAAAGCCCTTGTTGAGAATCCAGATCTTCTTTTAAAAGAATCCTATGACTTCAATGAGAGACAGCGAGATTGGATTTCGTTGGTCAAGAAAGAAGTTCTGCAAGGAGGCGACATTCTGGAGTTAGACGCTCGTTCAAAGCCAGGGCATAAGATTTTGGATTCTTATATGACCCACTTCTGGAATGTAACAAATCACAAAGGAGTGAGCGTGAGAAACTGCATGACACAGGAAGGCTTGGAGAAAGCACTCTTTCAAAACATTATGATGCACTCCACGCCCTATCCCTCAGAAATTCGGCGCATGCTTATTATGACAAGTGGTCTGAGCAATGTTACGAAATACAGAACAGTTACAGCAAAGGCAATTGTTCAGCACTTTGGCGCAAAGAGAGTCTTTGATCCTTGCGTAGGATGGGGAGGACGAATGTTGGGAACTCTTGCTGCTGGCGAGGACACGCATTACACTGGTTGTGAACCTGATACAAATACATCGGATGCTCTCATGCAGATTCTGAATGACACGGCCATTCCTTCTGAGGTAACAGACAGAGCAGTGATTTGGAATGAACCCGTTGAGAAAGTGCTTCCTCTTCTCACGGAGAAGTTTGATATGATTCTTACAAGCCCTCCTTATTTCAATCTTGAACTTTACACAACAGGAGAGCAGTCTACTGTACAGTATAAAACGTGGGACGAATGGAGAACAAAGTGGCTCAAGCCTGTCATTATGGGATGTTTACAAGTTCTCAAGGAGGAGGGTGTCAGTTGCTGGAGTGTGAAGAACTTCCGATCGGATAAACAGTATCTTCTTGCGGATGAAGTAAAGAAAATTCATGAGGATGCAAAGTGGAAACTTGTCAAAACTGTGAAGATGACTGGCTCAGGACGTCCAGGAAGTCATCGTATTCGTGATGGAAGTGAAACGAGGGGCTCAGAAGAAGAGACCTTCTGCTTTCGTCGCTGCTAAAAGTAGGAAAAATTGAGGCGAGTATTTACTATTTTTAATGTACTCCAGTACAAAATGAACGTCCCTAAGTACAATCCAGATATCTTGATGGTGGGTGAGAAGCTCTCTCAGCAGATCCAGGATGTGTTGAAGGATCCTGGGAAGAGTGAGTTTCATTTGATGGCAAAGACGGCTCAGATGATGCTTTCCTCTAGCGCTACAAATGACTTCTATGAGAAGTTGGGCGCAGAGGCGCTTGGATTCAAGCATCTAGATGCGAAACTCGGTCCTGACGGTGTTCGTGACTCAGACAATCAGTTTCTTGAGGTGAAGCAGCGTAAAGATGCAGTCTCCGCAGCAACTCTTGGCGTGATCAACGATGATTCTGCTATGAAGCTCAAGAAGGATCATACAGGTTGTCAGTGGCTCTCTGTTCTTCGTCTCAGCAAAGATGGTTCCAAGGTTCTTTGGGCTCTTGCCGCACCCTTTCACTACTGGGAGCCCGCACGTTTTGCACAGATTGTGAACCGACTGGGCCTTGACACAGATCCCACGTGGAAGTGGGGAACGAACTTTCCCTCAACCACAGAGGAGCAGACTCAGTGCCTTGATGATCTTGAGAAGCGCCATAAGAAGAACACATATGTGCGCTCCAATGATCTGAATATGAAGGTGGTAGAAACGATTCCCAAGGAGCAAGTTTCTTTCTGGGTGCATCCAAGTGTACAGAAGGATTCCCTTCATGCACAGTTGAAGCGGTTTGTCTGAGAAATAGGTAGTGTACCAAAAAACAACAAAAAATTGAAACATTTTTTCAGTAGGATATCAGTACCCTTTCAACATGTCAGCAACAACACAAACAAAGATGTCAACTAAGATCACGCCTCCTACTGTCTTTGGTCCTCAGTGGTGGAAGGAAGGACGCAAGTGGGGCGATCGCTCTACTCCTTGCCGTCTTTACCCTGTTTCTGAGTCTGTTGATTACTCTGACAACGACTCCAACGCTTCGTATGAGGATGACTACTATTCTCTTCCTCGTCGCTCTGATCCTTTGGAGCCCGAGCCCACTTGGCAAGAGATGTTCCACAACCTCAACGACCTCCTCACTGGCAAGACAGAGGAGAATCGTAAGGAGGTAACCTTTGATCAGGTTGGATCTCTCATTCATGCTCTGAATCCTCCTCGTGTCATCAAGCCCGTCGCGATTGAGTACAAGGAGCCAGCTCTCTCTGAGTATGAACTCGCTCGTCAGAAGGATCTTGAGGATGATAAGGCAGCCCTGATTGCTATGCGTGAGACTCAGCATGAGAATCGTAAGAAGTTGAAGGAGCTCATGGCCAAGCAGGATGAGATCGGCAGCGCCCTCCAGAAGAAGGAGGATGAGTGGCATGCTGAGCAAGAGCGTCAAAAGAAGGTCTACCGTCCTCGCTATCTTGCTGCAGTGGCTCCAGCGACAAAGCCCGCTTTCCGTGAGACTCAGATGCTTGAGAGCATTCAAGAGGAACTCCTCAAGGTTCGCCATGCGATGAATGATTATCAGATGAAGGTGAACGCACTCAAGTATCGCATTGAGAAGGGTGAGGCCTTTATGGTGGATTCCTTCAAGAATCTGGAGATCCTTCGTGAGTACCGCAAGTTTGAGCACACCCTCGTTGGTGACTATATCTAAATACCTTCCCTTGCATGTTCTTGTAGAAAAATAAAAACAAAATACAAAATTTTTTTGTGCAAAAAATTGAAATTATGAGTTCCCAAAGGGAAAGTACACCTAACAAAGCAATCACAGAAAAGATGGAGTGCTCAATCTGCCTTAACGAAATTACCAAGACGACTGGCCTTGCCACTCTTTCCTGCTGCCACAACTTCCATCTTGCATGCATTGGAAAGTGGATTCTGAAGAATGAGTCGTGCCCCATGTGCCGTCACGAACTCAACGAGGAGGAGCGCATTGCAGAGCCTGTAGATGACGATGATGATGAGGAAGAGTGGGAGGATGATGGGGATGATGGTTCAGATGAGGAAGAGATGATGCCCAACATTCGTTGGCGGCGCATTGGTGTTGGCCGCTGGATTGTGGAAGATGAGGACGATGAGGATGCTGCTCCTGATATTCCTGAGTTCAATCCAGAGGAGCATGCACTTTGGAATGTGCGCAACCTCTTTGGTGGACTCAATAATATGGATGTCCCAGTAGAGGAGGCAGTTCTTCAAGTCGTTGCAAAGATTCCTGGACCTCCTGTGCAGAACAATGCACGAGATGCTCCTCTTTCTCTTCACCTTCGTTCTCATCGCCAACTTGCAAGACTTCATGATGAGCGTGGATATGAATCTGCCTAAAAATAGAAAACAAAGAAAAAAAAGATGGCAGACTTTTGTGCAATATGCGATGAAGAAATAGGAGAACAACCTATAACAGAATTATTATGTCACCATTTTTTTCATACTAGATGCATACTCAATATGTTTACCATGCATCCCCAGAATCATCATCTAAATTGCTTTACCTGCCAGCAACCCTTTTTTACTGTCCAAGCACAAGAAGTAGAGGTAGAGGAAGCCGCCGAAACAGAAACAGAAGAGGAAGACAATTACTGGGTGAGACAAGCAGTAGAAAGAGTTCGTGTTACCAACTTATATGATACTGATCCAAAGCTACGAGGATTGATCAAGAAGTACAAAGCCGCCTATCGTCAAGTATGCAAGCCACAAACGGTACTCAATAAATTAATTATGAGAAAGAAAGAAGCACTGTCTTCCTTTTCAGAGCCTCTTTTTCGTCAACTGCGTGAGAGACAGCGTGAAGTAAAACAAGAAGTTTTAAATTCTCTTGAATATAAAACCTTCCGCAAAGCAAATGCAACTATGATGCGACATTATAATAAATTAAAAAATGAATATCGTATATCTGGTAGTTTATTTCACGTATTGCATGAAAAAAGAGGATGCAAAGGACTAAAAAGACCACGTTATATCAGTAATTGGAGATTCATAAGAAAATTGCGTGTACGTTGTTATTTTGCGTAAGGAAAGGAACGGAAGACTACAGGCAAGGAAAGAAGAAATACAAATTTCAAAAAGGATTTGAAGTCTTTTGATACAAGGAGTTCAAGCACTAACCAACCAAAGATAAATGGAACCAGTTTCAAGGGTATGAAATACACTAGAATCATAAGAAAGATTAAGAGTGTATTTATATTCACACCAATCTTAAACATATTTTCTGAAAGAGCCCATCCCATAGGCATGCCGTCCCCAATGGAAACAGTATTGAGGGCTGTATTTAAAAGAGGAGGAAACTTTTCAGAAAGATTACTTCCTTCTCCTGCATCATTGACCGAGACAATTTGAGGATAGAGTCCATAGGCTTTTGCATTCAGTTCTCGGATCCAGATCATGAGTTGGAGATCTATATGTGTATGAATAGGTTTATCAATAATCTTCTTTAAAAAAGAGGTTTTGTATAAAATAGCGTGTGCACCCGCACTCCCCTTTACCTTTTTCACGTCACCATCAAGATCTTCTGGAACAGAGCCAAACAATCTATTTCCAACTTGAGAGACTGGGTGTTCATCATTGCAGAAGAAACGACACCCTACATAGATAACATCCCAATCTGCAGGAATTTTTGTCTTTGCTTCACGAAGTCGTTCATTGATGTCCAAAGGGATAATTGCATCATCTTCCAAAATAAGCACAGATTGATATCCATGTTGAATAGCCGTTTCCCAAAGAGTATGATGACTAATAGCACATCCTTTGATACCGTCCGTACATGTCATAGAACAAAGAGGAGTAAGGCTTGGATGAGTAGAAATCTGTGAACCTATGACGGCTGGAAATCGTTCATAGTCAATATTGACTTCTTGTAAAGAAGCATCAATCTTTTTGAGACGTTCAACGTCTTTGTCAAGATTAATTACATAAATTTTATCTACTAAAGAATTTACGTAAGACATTCCTATTTAGAAGAACGAGTTTTCTTTTTCTTTAGTTTTCTTGTCTTTTTTCCACCTTTCAAGCCTTTTCCCATGTTCTCCAATTCTTGCCTTGCCTTCTCATAGGCAGCTTTTGCAGTATTCAGCATTTTTTTTGCACGGTCTGTACCTCTTATCAATGCAGGCCCACTATTAAAGGCTTTTTGTGCGTTAGTCATAATTTCTTGGAGTCTTCTGACTTCTTCCTCTTTTCTTTGCAAGGCTAATTTTTTTAATCCCTCTTCCATTTGACTTTTTCTACGTGCTTCTTCATTTGCTTCTGCCTTTACCTTTGCTGCGTTTGCAGCATTGGCTTCATTTCGTACACGTTTCATCTCCTGATAGGTTTTATTTCCAGCCAAAAAATCTGCTCTATTTATTCCTGTTGGACCATATATCCTTGTAGTAAGAAGAATAGGTATCTTCGCAATAAATTTCACATCAAGGGGTTCATCTGATTGAAGCATCGGTTGAAGTGTATTCACAATCTTTATAATGAGTTGCCACTGCTCATTATGTGTTCTAATCCATTCTGGATGAGTTCTTTGTAGAGCCTCAAGTTCCACAAAATAAAGTGCTGCTGTTCTCATATTTTGATCAGGAATCGCAAGCAAAGTTTTTAAGACAGCTTTTTGTTCTTCTTCTTCTGGTCTATTGGCTTCCAATACCGCTTTTATATTTGCCTCCTCCTGCGCCCTTATTCTTTCCTCTTCTTCTCTTCTTGTAGCTTCTAAAACAGCTCTTAGAGCAGCTTCTTCATTTGCAGCCCTTCTTGCTTCTGCTTCTCTTTCACTGGCTGCAAGAACTGCTCTCACATTTGCGTTGAAGTTTCTTACTGGAGGAGCATTTCGTCTACTGGCTTCTAATGCCTCCCGTTCCATAAAATCATTTAATTCATCTTCAGTTGGGAGTCTTCCTAACTGACGTTGAAGTCTTTCTACAATTCTTCGCAGTTCTGGACTGTTATTCATACCTATTTGGCCAAGAGATATTTTCCGTAGAAGAACATATGTCTAAGTGCAATTTGTTGAATGGGATCAAACATAGGAAATAAGCCTTTGAACCACTCAACTATTCTTGTTTTTTTCTTCAGGCATGCATGTAAATATAACTTCTGGTAAATATATTCCCAGGGATAATTTTCCTCCATGTTCTCTGCATAATATTCTTGCAGACCTTCTAAATTGTCTTTCTCAATCATTGTTTTACAAAGACTAAGAAAGGCTTCCATTTCTACTTTAGTGTTTTCTTGTTCTTTTATTTCCCTTTTTGGCTTTTGTCTTTTTTGCCTTCTTCATTTTTCTTGTTTTGCGTTTACCGCCCACTATATGCGCCTTGTATTCCGTAGTTTCAGTAATAGGTACACGCGTGTAAGGATTGATTTTTTCTTTTAATTTATCATATGTATTCTTTTTATAATAGCGACCTTGTTTAAATTCATCGTGGAAATTCACCATCGTATTTCCCTCTTTGATATTATCATATGAAATGGTATTTGAAGAATCAGAAGGAATATTTCGGGAAGGTACATTTATGGCTACTGGTGCAGGAGGTACTTGTACTTGATTTCCTCTCACTTGATTCATGCGCATCCAAGCAGACATATAATCTCTATCCCTATTCCATTCGTAATCCTCCATCATTTCAAGAGGTGATTTGCGGTCTTCATTTTTTATATGAATATTTGCGCCGTGATTCACAAGAAATTTAATTAAATCTGCATCTTCAAGGTATTGCTCGCCATATCCTTCATCTTCAATAAATAATTCTACAGCTGTGTGTAAAGGTGTTTCACCGTAGTCATTTTGTATATTAATGTCAGCACCGTGATCTAGAAGAAGGTCAATTATTTCGTATTTTTGTTTTTCTACTGCAAAATGAAGTAATGAATCTCCTTCACCATTCTGAATATTGACATCTCCACCAGTTGTTATGTAGTTTTCAATCTCATTCCAATCACCTTCATGAATAGCTCCTTCTAGAGGTGTTTCGTTCATTCTCTACTCTTAGACAACAGGATAAGAAGCAACCATCTGGATACCACACTGTCCACTGGGATTGAACTTCGCACCACGTCCAAGTCGGATATATCCCTTTTCACCCCAGTCAGCACCCCAAGAGTTCTTGACCTTGTAGTATTCCTTACCAGCATCAACACCATAGCCAACCGCAAGTACACCGTGATCCAATTGAGTTCCGCAAGAAGAGTCCATAACACCACCAGAATAGAACTGGAAAACGCTTTGGTCAGCCTCAACCGCAACAGAAACAGGTTGCTGAACAATGGCGGTCTCCAACGCAGCCTCAGAATTCGCAGTGACATCCTTGAATCCAGAGAGAGTGGCAGCCACAGGCTTTCCACTAGAAGCGCAAGTACCATCGGTAGCAGTGTAAGGGTATGCATCTTCAGTAGTGATTCCCTTATTGTCAATGATGTACTGGAAGGCTTGATCCATCAAACCACCATTGCATCCCTGGTTACCCTCAGGTCCAGAGCAGTCCACAAGTTGTTGCTCAGAGAGGGAAGGAAGTGTTCCGTTGGATAAGAACCAAGCACCTTCTACAGAACCAGTTGTGGAGAAAGCCCAGCAAGAACCACACTGTTGCTGATTCTTTACAGGAGTGACAGCACCCTTGGCTTCCCAATCTACCGAAGTAGGATTGGCAGTGACATTCCAAGGACCATCCGCAGAAGTAGAAGCGCGAAGAGACTTCTTAGGAATGCGGATACCACCCGTAAAACGGGCTTTGAATTCTTCGCCAGTCAAGTCGGCAAACTTATTGACATCCATAGTCCAAGAGTGGTTTCCAGCATTGTGTTCAAGGATTTTCGCAACATTCGCGTCGTACACGGAGTTGCGGTAATCTCTTTCCGTAGGTTCATACACCTTACCATTCATAGAGGCCCATTCTTCAAAAGAAGGCATAGCAGAGCACATAGCAGAGACAACGGCTACCAACTTCAACATTCTATACCTAGTGGGGCCATTTTTTTAGACCAATAAACTATTCGTAAATAAACAATCAAATTCAATATGTGTATTCTTTTCTTCTTTCGGTCGTGCATAATCAAATATATTACTGCAGGTGTATTCAAACCCGTAGTTTGCTAAAAAGAATTCTAATTCTCTGAAACTTGTTCCGCCCCTATATGTTGAGTTTACTTGGCATTCAGTAATGATATACTTTACATTGTGCAAGTATTCACTCATGCTTTTCAAAGCATTGAGTTCGTAGCCTTGTAAGTCCATGCAAATAAGATCTACAGAGGGAATCCTGTTCTCACGAATGAAGGTTTCAAGACGGATTCCATCCACTGCTATTTGTTTTTGGATTGGTTCATGATTTCTATCAGGATCTAAAGCGGAACGATTGGAAAAGTCAAGTTCAAGAAGTGATGATGCGCCAATATTTCCATATTTTTCAGTATCAATTGCAAAAAAGGTGTGCGGTTTATCTTCAAGTGTAACGGCCTTTTGAACAAGAACAATCTTTTCTTGAATAGGTTTATCAAATGTGTTAAAGTTTTTATGACATAATTCTAAACAATCAGGATTACACTCAAATGCATATACTTTAGTATCATAATGCCCTGCAATCTTTGCAGCATCTATCAAATCTCGTGAACCAAGTTCAAAGATTGTTTTGATTTTATCTTTTTTTATATTTTGAACAAAGATATCTTCAAGATAACTCATACTAGAATTTAATTTTCTGTGCAGCCCGGAATTCCGCAGGGAAGTCTTCCATATATTGTTTCTTTTCTTTGATATCGTCTATCAAACTTAGGAGTTTGCTGCTTTCTTCTAGAAGCATTCGCCGCTGCCTTAAGAAAAACATTCCTTTGTACATATCTCCTCTAGTAATGTGCATCTGCGCTTTATCAGACAATTGATCTGCCTCTTTATGAAAAGAACTCAAATTCATATAAATCATTGTTTCAAGGTAAACAAGTTCTGATAGTGTATTGGGAAGTCGCTTAAATTTATCTGGAAAGGGTTCTACATCAGCAAGAGGATTTCTTGTTGTAATGACTGGATTAGAGTGTTTAAAAAAACATTTGAAGAAGCGCCTCATTTCCTATTCTCTTAATAGAAGAATGAGTTCTGAAAAAAGTAGAGCAGAGCAAACTTTGGAAGCCATTAAGAAAATGACTCTTTCTGAAGTACAAGCAAAGTTAACTAGTTTAAGAGAGACTATAAAAGATGTACAAAAGTTACTAAAACATTTATATGAGGAACGTGAAGAAAAAAAGAAGCTTATAGAAGATATAAAAAGCGAAAAAAATTCATCTACACAAGTTCGTGCACACAGAATAATCTTGTATACAAATAGAATTGAACATTTAACAAGATTACTTGGAACTAATTTACAAATGATAAAAGGTTTGCGAACAATGGAAAATATTTATGCAATGCGTGAAGAACAGTTACTTAAGCAAGAAACCAATAATCCCAAAGCAACTCTATTGAAGAAAAATAACAATAATAATAACAACAATAATAACAATAACAACAATAACAATAATAATACAAAGAGTAAAAGTTTATGTCAGAAACTAGGAACTTGTTTCGGTCGTTGGACAAAGAAAAATAAAAATAAAAAGAGTGGAGGTCGCAGAAACTATATCAATTCTCAGTCCCGACGAAAAAATAGAAATTAGTAATAGAATGAATTCTGCAGCGAGAAAGTTAACAAAAGAAGAAGTTGATCTAAGAAAGCGTGAAATTGCGGCTGAAAGAAAAGAAATTTCTGATGAATTGGGAAGTTTACTTTTGGCTGAATTAGATTTTATGATGGAAGTCAGCACTAATCCTGAAGAACTTGCTAGAAATAAAGCCAGACAGCGAGAATTAGAAAAACGTGATAGAGTTTTAGAATCAGAAGAAAGAAGATTAGACAATCGCAGTATGGTTCTTCAAATGGTACAAAACAGAAAAAATACTGAAGCATGGTTGAACTCAACAATTGCAAATGCAAGAAGAAATGCAGAGAGATCACAAAGAGAATTAAATACTATGCTAAGAAGAATGGGCATGCCCCCTCTTAATGAGAAAAACAACAACAATAACAATAAAAATACATCTAAGAAGGTTGGAAAAGAAAGAGGCGCCACACGTTTTTGTTCAAGTATAGCAGATTGTTTTAGAAGATTCACAAAGAAGAATACAAATAAGGATAAGAAGAAAGGTGGTGCTTCTAAGAGATCAGCGACGAGACGCAATTAGAGCGTCACGTTTGTGTTGAATTTCAAGAAGTTTTTCACTGAGAAGTTTTACATCATTGCGCAGTGACGCTCTGCGGACCATCGTTTGACTCGCGCGAATTCGTTGACCAACTTCCATCAAGGCGCCAACTTCTTCGCCCATAGAATACGAAATAGAATTAATAGAAGCCATTCTCTTGGCTATTATTGCTTCTAGTTTATTCAATTCCTCTATAGAATCAGGAAGAGGAGAGGAAAGCAATTGGAGTGTGAGGATTGGATTGGGAGAGGTGCTTTGTGCCTTGGGTTTGGATTCTGGTTTCTTCTTTGGAAATAAGGGCTTGCCCAAAATTAAGCGATACAAGCAGTTCATTTTCGTCATTTTCCTACCTATGAAGGAACTTGTAAAAAATCAATTTTTTCATACCTAAAATTTGACCCATGATTCCCATAGGAAAGCAGTACACAAATGGACGACATTCAACGACATTTCAGATCACTTCTGAATTCCTTGCACGAGTGCTGGTATTTGAATGAACAGAATCCAGGAAGTTTTGGAGGTTCCTTTGGTAAACTTCTCAAGAAATACCACAAGATTTCTTGGGAAGAGGAATGTGACATGGTAATGGATAAGAATTACTTTGAATGCCTTCAAGATCCTTCCAAACCAGTTTCAAAGTCTGTTTATTATACCCATCAATTGCATTTGATTCTTTGTGAAGTTCCCAAATACTGGGAACTCTTTGTCTTCTCTTACTCAGAACAAAATAAAAAGAAAACTGCAGAAACATATAATGCGTATGTGAAACTCTATAACGAGTTTGCAAAGAAGGCTAAAAAGGATTAGTACCTTCTTCTTGTCTTTCGTCCACCATTTTGAGCCCTTGGCATATTTGCAGCCTTTTTCACATTTCTGCGTTTAAATGTCAAAGAGGGTTTTCTCATGGTTTTGGGAACAGCCATGACATACGCTAATGGATTTTTCTGATCTTCCTCTTCTACGATTTTAATCATTTCTGGATTTCCCAATCGTTTGGCGAAGTCTAAGGGACTTCCTAATCCTCTCACAATGACGTTAGACTTTGCACCTTCTTCAATAAGAAGTTTTACCCATTTTATAGAATTGAGAGAAATGGCATAATGAAGAGGTGTTCCTCCAAATCTATCAATATGATTTACATCTACACCGCTGCGTAGCAAAATAGAGAATACTTTTTTTGCCCAATTACTATAGGGTATTCTGATTAAAACTTTGAGCGGAGTATCGCCAACCAAATTTTCACGATTGATTTCTTCAAAGAGTTCAAGTTCACGGTAACACTTTCCTAGTAATCCTGCCTTTATGAGCTCTTCCTTTTCAAGTGCTTTGATGAGAAGATTTTCACCAAGAAGTTGTTCTTTTGTGGGACATTTGGGTATTTCAGCACCGTGCTCTTCCAAGAGTTGAAGAATATTTACAAAACGATTCAGTACAACAGCATATTCTATTGCTGTGACACCCTTTTTACTTTTGGTATTTACATTGGCACCTTTTTCTAGTAAAAATTTTACAACTTCTTCTCCTTCACCATCGTCATAAAATATCATAGCGCCTATCAAAGGGGTATATCCACCTGATAAACTCTCGTTATCATTAAGATCTGCACCACTTTCCACGAGAAGTTCAAGTATTTCTAGATCACAATTTTCGGCTATTGCAAAGAAAAGTACAGAGTCATTATTGATTCCTCTAACTTTTATGTCAGCACCCATATCCAACACCTTTTTGACATAGTCAAGATTATTCATTGAAATAGCAAAGAGCAATGGATTAAATTTTTCATTTTCATCTTCATAAAAGAAGTCATCTATCTTAGCTTGTCCATCAAGAATTTTCTTGAGTTGTTCATCAAGTTGTATTTCACGTACACGATCTTTACTGTGATTCAAACGACTTCCTACGAAATATCCTGTTTTTTCATTTGCACGTCCTTTTACAAAGCCCTTTCTTTCTGTCATTTCATAGGTGGACAACATATCTGTTGCATTAGATCCTCTAGAGAATTCAAAGGAAAGTGTATTGTTTCCCATTTTTCTTTCATATATAAAATCTTCCAAGGACTTTTTGTCAACATCAACAGTAATTTCTGTTCCATCCCATAAAAATGTTTTGTATACATTTTTTTCTTTGGATCCTTTTTTGAGTGCTGTTTTGTTGATAGCAAAAATAGGATATACTTCATATTTCAAAAGTTCCTTACCAGAAGAATCTGCTATTCTAAGAGATCCATTAAAATAAAGATTGGTAAGAATATCATTTCGTTGGTTTTCACCAAGAAGTTTTAGTGCACGTTTCCAGGGAAACTGGATGGACCCATAATTATCATCAAAGAAGTACTCGCGATTTCCACATGTATAAAAACAGGATGCATGACCAGAGTTTTTTTCATGAATCGTGTGGGAACCAATATACACTGCAAAAACAGAATCTTTCAGGGCAAAAATGTTCTTGTTTTCATCTCGGTATAAATAGGGAGTTTTGGATTCCTTTCTATAGTTTACTTTCGTAAAAGGTATGGAAAAGAAATGTTTAAAAATCATATCCACATTTTCTTTGGATGAAGTTTCACCACCAGATTCATAGATATTCAATAATTTTTTAGGGTCGCGTTGAACATCAAGGCTATATTTAGTAAAACTCTGTCCTGCGAATGCAGCAAGAGGTCCTTCTTTTCCTTTTGTTCTGTAGAGCATGGAAAGTTTCAACATATCCTTCAGGGCTGCATCTCCTTTGGCATCGTCCAAGGAACAGGCATTCTTTGCTCTGTCAAGGCGTAAACTTTCTGTGTAATAGTGACGGCGAAAACGGCTTTGAAGTGTTTCTAGATACATGATGATCAAACCAATCCATTTGCGTATATAATCCTCTTTGACTTCCTCAGGAATATACATTTTCTGAAGAACAGGTTCAAAGATAGTTTCCACTTCAAAGGGATCAATCTCTCCTAAGGCGAGTTTCCCTTGTACAGTTTCTTTGCATACATCACTATTTAAGAAAATCATTTGAAGAGTATCATTCCAACACTCTCCAGTATGATTGTAGAACCCTTCGCTATCACACAAAGGGCCTATTTCAGTAAATAAAGATTTAACTTGTTTTGCTAACTCTGCTTTTGATAGACTTTGCATGCTTAGCCTCCTAATTATTCTGAAGATTTCTGTTCGGAGTTGTACAAAACTATATTAAAAATAGGATCCTTTTGAAAAAGTGTGTGACCAAGACAGAAATTTTGATAAATAAGCCCAGTATCACGTTTTTCAACAATCATGTCCATTTTATCCAGGGCAGCTTGTAAAGAACTTGTTTGGGTAAAGATTTCATATCCTTTATTCTGGATCCAAGCGCCATTCCAACAGATAAAATTGAGCAATCCTTGACACATCCAATCCATGACTTGTGCATCGTTCATTTTCAAAGCCGATTGTCCTTTTACTAAGTGCATAAGTTTCTGCGCACCTTGTTGAGTGACAATGTAAGCGTGAAGACAGTAGGCTGGATTTCTAACAATGAGGTTTGTTGGATCATAGAGTTCTTGAACAGTAGGATCCATTTGATTTCCAAGGAGTATCATGTCCAAGTCACGAGGTGTTTGATCCCACCAAAGAGGTCCTACTTCCCCAAATTTCGGATGAGGAAGTGCGTCGTCTTCAAAGATTAATAAATAAGGTAGACTATCGTCTACAATCTTTTTCCAGAGAGAAATATGACTCAAAGTACAAGCAATATTTCCTGGTCTTTGTGCAATATCGTCTGTATAAATTCCAGGGATTCCTAATTGAATGGCGATTCCAGATAAATCATCTACAAAGCCATCAATTCCCTTGTAGAATTGGATGCTCTGAAATCCTACTTCCTCTAAGCGCTGTTTTGTATGTTGAAACCGATACTCATATCGTGGAAGAGAAAGAATAACCCCTCCTTTTTGCTGGAATTCCTGGAAGGTAAGTTCCATTTCTTGGAGAAAGGTTAAAAAAAGATGAAGAATTCCGTAACGTATCGTTGGGTAAATTTGAAACACGACCTTGTTTCCTTAATAGTAGGAAAAGGATGAATTCAATTATGCCTTATGCGTCACAAATGCCTTCAAGTATTCGTTACCAAATGACACAAGATGCAAATAATATATTTAGCATTTTATGTCTAAGTTTCTTCTTTGCTTATA
>JACCDY011411018.1_pt1 | contig 27773 bp, 58 predicted proteins | sample 7446391 | NCBI WGS metagenome assembly JACCDY01 (sample SAMN15323451, study PRJNA562643) | freshwater metagenome | isolation source: river surface water | place: USA:Blue River Watershed | collected 2017-08-18 | reverse complement strand
TTATAAATTTAAGAAAGACAATGTTGTTTTATTGCCACCTAATAGAACTGCTTTTGTTCATGAACTTAAAAAGTGTTTTGGAATAATTACAAACTCTGGATTCTCAACTATTTCAGAATCTCTTTACTTAAATAAAAAAATTTTGTCCATACCAATAAAAAATCAAATCGAACAAAAATTCAATGCAAAAAAAATAAGTAAGAAAGGATATTTTGTTACTAAAAAATTAAGTAAACAAAATTTTACAAAATGGATAAATCATACTCAACCAAAAAAAAATAATGTTCAAAACTCTTTGAATGAAATAGTTGATTATATAAACTTAATCCTCAGTAAAGAAGTTTGTTAAAAATTTACCAACTACAGTTAAAATCAAAGAAGTCAACTGTAGCCATTTATCCCAATCATCAGCTATAGCATATCCAGTTAAAGTCACGCCAACACCCAGTAAAGCATCACCTAACTTCCTCCATTTTTTTGGCGTAGGTGCATAATATCTTTCTTTTATTTTTAAATCTCTCATAGTGTATTTGTATTATGACAATTCAACATTCAAATAAATTTTAAGCCTATCTAATAAACTTTTAACAGTGAAACCCGGATCTACTTTTTCTAATGTTATAAACTCTTTTATTTTATAAACTAATTCAGGATCATCTCCATATTTCTTTATCAATTCATTCTTTATTTTCTCAACAGTAGCAATATCAGACTTTAACATCTCATCCATCTGCTTTGAAACTTCCTCTCTTATTATTTGACGTAATTTATCCATTTACTATAAATACTTATTATTTTTTATTATTTTTGTGTTTATGGTAAAAGTACAACTAAATGCAAATGAATTTCTTACTGCTGCCAATATTGGTATGAGAAGAAATGCAGAAGCCATTTTCAAAAGTCGAAAAGCGAGATTTCCAGAGAAAACTCCCGGTGAGTTATGGGGATTCCATATAGAATCATCTATAGCCGAAATGTGCGTAGCTAAACACTTAGGTATTTATTGGACCATGGGTGTTAATACTTTTCATATAGCAGATATAGGTAAAAACTTTGAAGTTCGATGGAGTATGAGAGAAGACTGTAAAGTAAGACCTGATGATAATGATGTAATTATAGTTTCAGTTCATGGAACTGGAATGATTAAATCAATTATGGGTTGGATATATAGTGAAGATGCTAAAAAAGAAGAATATGAGTTTAAAGGAAAAAATTCTGATCTGGCACCTTGCTATTTCGTCCCACACCATAAATTAATGCCCATAGATGAGTTGAAAAATAAATTTATTCAATAGTGGTACAATAACATCCAAAGTCCACTTCCTCGGTTAGTAAATCTTCTCTCTTTGCATATAGAATTGAATAGTTTGGATGAATTGGTATTAGACCTTCTCCAATAGCATCTACAACTTTTTCAATATCTTCTACATTAAAGTAAACTCTTTCTGATCCACCCCAATCCTGTCTAAATAACATATAATCATAATCCAATTCCATCTTATGATTATCGCCACCAGATTGGTAAGATTTTTCTTTATGAACTATTTCCATTTTTTAAATTTAATAAAAATAGATTTCTAACAAAATATTTAATTAACCTATTTTTTTAATAGATTTTATTCCCCCAATACTCCATATACATCCAGAAGCAACATCCCAAGGATAATACCAGTTTGTACGCTCATCCATTCTCGCTGAGTATATGTATGGATTTATTTCAATACCATCATAATCATTTACTACACTAACCCAATCTATTAGATTTCTTTCAAAATAATTTGATGTTTCTTTTGGGGAATATTTCTTAGTAAATTCTAATAATTCTTCTTTTGTACTCATTTTAAGAATTGAAGATTCATTTATTTCCAACAAGAATATACTCTTATAATCCTTTCTCCATTCTGGCATTTCACTCATAACCCATTCTGCCCAAGAAGTACCAAATCCATACCATAAACCTCTTGGTTTATATGTTACCCTTTGATCACTTTTTCTTGATATAAAATTTATTTCTTCATCATTACTTAAAATTATTCTTTTATCAGAATAACCAGAGGATATAAAATCAAATTGCTCATCAGATATTTCATTTATTTTCTTCTTTTTTTTAGAAGATTTAAATCTATTTTTTCTATTGGGATGAGGAAGGTTTGTTGTTACTGGTGCATGATAAGGCAAATCTGAACCATCAGTCCTAGGAGTCAAAGTCTTCTCATTGAAAGCTAATCCCCTTTCACTCATGATTCTATTTATTTCTTCTCTTATTATTTCTCTAATGTTCATATCAATAAATACCAATAAAAAACTTTAGAAATACTAATGTATTTAACTTAATGTCTTTTTTTATGATCATTAAAAAAAGGCGTAGCCTTTCGCCGACTAAAAGTTTTTTATCTTATTTTAATATATCGACTATTAATCGTGTTAGAATTACCAATATTATTACGAGAATAAATTTCATATTTTAATGTGGTAATACCCTTATACGAATTAGCTAACTGTAAAGCCCAAGTATCGTAAAATTCCTGTTGCGTGTAATTCAAATTGTTTACTATGATAATTGGATAACCAGCTGCTTGTTGCTCGATATATCCATTCCCCCTCTTTTCAACAATTTTAGCATTAATAACATAATCACATGCAGTTGGAATAGTCTCCCAGTTTAAATGTGGATCTGTATGAGGTCTGTTTTCAGTTACCACAAGATTACTTGGTGAATTCGGTAGCTGAGTTTGTGTGCATTGTCCAATTGAATTTAAACTGAACAATAGAAAAACTGATAAACATAATGTTTTCATGGTGTATTTTTATTTATAAATATAAAAAAAAACCCCGGAAGATTCCGGGGCTTTCTATAGTTAAAATATATTATTCTGCTGCTTGGTTTTGTTGTCCAGCTACAGGTTGTGCTGGAGCAGGTTTAGGAGTATTTGGACGTTGATTTGGATTTGGTTTTCCTCCTTTTACAGTTTGAGCATATCCAAATAATAAAATATAGTACCAATTTTGCTGTAAAAATTTGTATGACATGTTTGGATACTTTCCTTTTATTTGTGCTAAAAGTTCATTACCTAAATTATTTACATATTTGAGTATCTCCGGATTTTTATACCAATCTGCCCAATCGTTTCCAAATCTTTTTGCTGCTTTATGTGTCCAATCATTTCCCCCTCCAACAAGAACTCTCGCAACATTAGATGGTGTAACTAACACTTGTACTAATTCATTTGAACCTTCTTGTACTACAATTTGAACAGTTTCAACATTAATTTCACTTGTTACTCTTGATTTATTATAAGTAACTGTACCACCTTTTAAATTCTTAGGATTCAAAGGTACTTGTATTTTTGTATCTAATTCGACTGGAAATCCTTTACCTTTTAAAAAAGAATAAAGTTGTTTAGACATTTGTTTGAGTTCTAAAATGTCTTCGTTCAACATATTTTCTTCTGAAGTTTCATTATGTAATCCTTGAACGTAATTTTTTTTCATTCCCTTTGGGATATATCCAGAACCCGGTTCAAGCTCCACTTTACCTTCTGAAATTATTCCTGCAAGTTCTTGCATTCTATGAATTTCATTTAATAAATTTTTATTTTTCATTCTTATTGTTTTTTCAGGTGATTTATACTTATTGATTAGTGACGTTTTTCGGCTGAATACCTGCTTTTTGACGTAACTGATCTATTGCTGAAGGTTCATTTTTTGATTGTTTTGCTTTCATGAACCTATCTATCGCATTTTTAAGCATGTCAAGCTTTAAAGCATCTGCCGCCTTTTTCATTTCAACAACTACCCAAGTCTTATATGGATCCACAAACATTCTTACAAAAGAACCAGAACCACTATTAAAGAAAAAATTATGAATTCTAACATCTATTTCATTCATGATAAATTCTCTTTTAGCAGCTTCTAAACCTTTTGGATCATCTTTCTTTTCAGAAAATATTGGCCAAGAATTTACTTGTGGTGATTGAACGAAATCCTCAATTAAATCTTTTATTTGTTTTTCTACTACAGAATGCTGACTTGTATTTGGACCATTATTACCACCTAATTTCTTTATTTCACCTTTGATATCTTCCATTCTAGTAACAATATCCCATTCCTTGGTAATATTCTCATATAAAGAATTTGAACCTTCTGATAAAATACCAGCAAGTTCTTGCATTCTCTTTTTTTCTTCACTTAATAAAGTCTTTTTCATTTAAAATGTTTTATTATAAATATATTTTTTTTATTATTTTTCTTATTTCTCTTCTTAGATAAATTTCAGATAAAACGGGTTGTTGTGTTGAACTGTTTGTTGGTTTAAAAGTAGATTGAAATTTATCTAAAAATGGCTTTAAAACACTAAATAATATTTCAGTACCCTTAATTATTGGTTGTAACCATCCTATATAACTAGTAAAATCAGTTAACTTGCTAGTCAATTTTGATAAACCTTCTTCCGAAAAATAAGAAGTTATCCATTGAGTTAAATTTTCGGGTTTTATAGCAGATAATTTATCTAAAATGTATTTTGTAATACTGGCAATTGCTGTAGCTGCTAAAAATTTCTTCCACCCCTGTAAAGTAGTTACACTGTTTATGAAATTATTAATTTGCGGAATAAAATTTTGAAGTTTTAATTTTTGTAAAAATTTAAAAAATCTTTTTAATTCATTATTTATAAAACTTTTCCATAAACTCATAGAAAAATTACTCAAAGTTGTAGGGTTGGAAATAATTTTAGCCATCATTACTGCAGCATCCTTCCAGTCTCTAATCGTGGTTACAACCTGATTCCATTTTTCTCCAGCATATTTCTTTAAAGAATCAATAAAATTCTCAAAAAGCAATTGTTCATTTAATATGTGTCTTTTCATATCTTCACTTAAATGACGATATGATTCATTTAAGGGTAAGTCTATTCCAAGTATATGAACAATGTGTTCTTTATTCATTTTGCTGTCTCTTTCAATTTCTTTAAAACCTCAATATTACTCTGTATTCTTTTTGCGTTTTTTGCGATGTTTTTCTTGTTGCCCCTAGGCATTAAGTGTTTTTTCTGTTTTCCCATTTCGTTTGTTTTTTAAATAAATATTATAAATTAAATGTTTTTATCAAATATTTATATGAGTCCTTATGGAAAAACAAATTGAATATAAATTAAGATCACTTATTAGAGAATCTATATTTTCTCTTGATGAAGATTTTAAGAACCTAATGCTAGAAAGAGAATTCAATAGCATTTTTGATGGTCTTGAAACTCTTCTTTCAGAAAGTGGTCAATGGACAAGTCCAAATACATACGAATGGGATCCTGTTAAAAAACCCGGAATTCCAGATGAACCCCCTTTGACTTTTCAATGGGATTTGACTCAATCCTCTTCAAAAGAAAACTTCGCAGATGATCTAGCAAAGAAAATTAAATCCTTTGTTGATAAACTTCCAAAAGAAAAAATACAAGAATATTTCTTCAAATTCCTTGAGAAAATTAAAAACCTTCCAAAGGAAATAAGAAGAAAAATTATGGTATCTACCGCAGCTGTATTCCTTGGTGTAGCTTCCCTTTCTTCATTATTAAGTGGTTCTCCAGAATATAAAATAAATCCACAAATGGCCCAAGAATTTAAAGAGGTTGTTCAGGATTCAAAAGTAAGTGCAGATGATGTAGATGATAGTCAAAAACCAATAGAAACTCAAAAAAATAAACTTTCCACTAGTAAATCATCCTTTAATCAAGCTCAGAAACATGTGAAAATATCTGAAGCTGGTTATTCTGATGATAGACACGATACAGGTAACTGGATACAAGTAAAAGGTTTTGGCAAAAGATTCGTTGGTAGTAAATTCGGTATCTCCGCTCCAATTCTAGCTAAATACCTTGGAAGATTACCCAAGAAAGAAGATATGATGAAACTTTCTTATGAAACTGCTTTGAAGATCTACAAGAAAGATTATTGGGATAAAAATAATTTAGCACAATTCTCAAATCAATCTATTGCAAATATTTTATATGACGGTTGTGTTAACCAAGGTTCCAGTGGAACCAGAGAAACCCTTAGAAATGCCCTAAATAATTTGGGTGTTAAAATATCTTCTGCAGATGATCCCTTTTCTATTGAATGGATTAAACAGATTAATAAATTAAATCAAGAGAATTTATTCCAACAAATTAAAAAGCAGAGAGCTAGTAGATATAAATCATCTGATACTTTTGCCGTTCACGGAAAAGGATGGTTAACTAGATTGGGGAATATTGAATTTGATCAAGATGTTTAAATAGATTATTTTTTTGGAATTTTACTCCCTTATTTTATTTTAAAATCTAAATTATTATATTTAAAATATGAAAAATTTAGAAAATGAAATCTGGAAGGATATTATAGGATATGAAGGTTTGTACCAAATATCAAACAAGGGAAGAGTTAAAAGCGTCAAATTAAATTCAATTAGAAAATCTCATTTAAGTGATAGAGGTTATCAAATAATAACCCTTAGAAATAAAAACCATACAAAATCAGTAAGAATACATAGGTTGGTTGCAATACACTTTATCCCTAACCCAGATAATAAAGAACAAGTTAATCATATAGATTTTGATCCTTTAAATAATATAGTTGAAAATCTAGAATGGGTTACAAATAGAGAAAATTCTTGTCATTCTCTTCAAAGAAATAAAAAATCAAGTAAATATGTTGGAGTTCATTTTTCTAATAGTAGTAATAAATGGATCAGTAAAATAAGATTCCAAGGAAAAAGAATTAATTTGGGATCTTATTCAACCGAACAAGAAGCCTATGAAGCCAGAAAGAAATTTGAACAGGATAATGGTATATCGAATAAGTATATTTAATTATATTTATTTCTTAAAACATATTTATAATAAAAACAATGCAGAAAGAATTCAGGAGTCACATAAACAGCATGAGGAAATTTTTGAACGAAAATGCCGACTTGTATAGCAAGGAATCGGAAATGTTCGCAGCTTCTATTTCCGTTATGATTGGTGGCAAAATATTAAAACAAGGATTTCAAAGAGTTGATCAAAAAAGAGGTAATGATTATTTCATAAATGATTATAGAAATGCCATCAATACAGGTATAATTACACAAGTACATTTCAAAGGTGATTCTGTTGAAGTATTTTTTAAACTGCAGCTCCATGACCGACCAGTTACCGATTCTGAAAAGGACAGAATCAATAATGAATACAGTGAACTGTTTTCAAGTATCATCTCCGATATTCAGTCAAAAATTGATTCAGGGGAATTCAGTCATCTGAACAGAGATTTTAAAGTAGATTATCACATAGATAAACTTTAAGTTTCTTAAAAAAACCAAATACACCGAAAATAAAAACCCCGGAAAAATTCTCCGGGGCTTTTCATGAACACACAAACAATCGTTTAACTCCAAACAATCCAAGCTTCAAAGCCCTTATTGTAATTGTCTGGATAAACCTCATTCTCTATGAAGTTATCGTTGTAATCAAGTCTAGAAACATATTTGAATCCTTGAATCGTTTCAATTGATATTTCAATATCATTTAAAGAGAACTCCTCTTCTTCCTGTAATTCATATTCACCAATACAATATCCACCCCTATCTTCTGTTTTGGCAAATACTGTTCCTTTAGTGTATTTCTTTTTCTTTTTGGTCTTATCTACAAAACCATCATAAGAAGTCTTTTTTATTCTCTTATCAGTCAAAGGAATTTCTATCTCCTCAATAAATTCATCCCCAGAAAATAATTCCAATTTTAATGTTGAACCCTCGTAGAAAGGATATTCCTCGAAATCCTGAAAGTCATTTCTGTAATCACCCAAATAACCTTCTTCTCCATATTCCGGTCCCTCGTTATGTCTAAGGTGATTGATCAGTTCCTTTTTGGCTTCATAATCATCCTCTGCCTTGTCGTAAACCCCTCTCCAATATTTAAACTGCTCCTCGTCCAAATCCATCGTAGCAAGTTCACTACCATATCCGGAAATACTGTACTTGAACTTTGTAATCTTCGGTTTTTCAACTTCCTCTTTTGCTTTTTTGGATTTTGTTGATTTTGTGCTCTTTACAGGTTTTTTTGCCACTTTTTTTGATGGCTTTTTAACCTCTTTTTTGGTGGTTTTTGACTTTGTTGCCATAGTGTTTTTTTTGCTAAAATAGCAAATTTTTAACACAAAAATGATTTTTTTAAAAAATGTAAAATTAATTAAATTAAAAGTTATTTCTTTTTCTTCTTTTTCTTTTTACTGTGACTATGGACTTTGTTGGTTGTGACAGGTGCATGATATGGTAAATAATCTTTTCCATACATAGGCATCATGGTCTTATCTGGAAAAGATAACATCCTTTCCTTGAGATCCTCCGAAATCTCTTCAATTATTTCCCTAATATTGTTCCTTAGTTTAAGTAAATCAGATTCGTCTTTTTTATTTCTGTCCATTTTTTGTATTTTACATATAAATATTATAGATTAAAACTTTTTTGTTTATGAAATTAAAATTGAAATTTAACCTCCTTATAGTTTTGCTTATTTTTATAATGATATTTGAAAATTGTTCAACAAGAAGAAAAAGCAATCAGATCTTTCCCTCTGACGATACCATACCTAGAACTTCAGAGCCAAAACCAAAAGCTGTTTTCTATAATGGAAATTTTTTTCAGTACTTTCCTGCACCTCCAGCTAAAATACCCAAATAATTCAAAATTGTTTAAAATTTACATTTTTTATCAATATTCTAAATTTATTCCATGGAAAATTATCAGGAAGAAATTTGGAAAGATGTTGTAGGTTATGAAGGTCTTTATAAAGTCTCAAACCTAGGAAGAGTAAAAGCTCTAGAAAGAAAAATAATCAAACAAGATGGAACAATTAGAGACATAAGAAAAGAAATTATTTTAAAAATACACATTAGTGATTATGGGTATTGTCGTGTAATGTTAAGTAAAAACGGAGTACAAAACAATTATCGAGTTCATAGATTGGTTGCTATAGCTTTTATAGAAAATCCAAAAAATAAACCACAAGTTAATCATATTGATCACGATAAAACTAATAATAAAGTTGAAAATTTAGAATGGGTATCCAATCTTGAAAATTGTTGTCACGCAAGAAAAAGAATGAAATCAACAAGCAGCTATATGGGTGTGCATTTTAATAAAAGAAAAAAAAAATGGAGAGCTGAAATTAGATATAATAACAAATCTATTACCATTGGTTATTATAAAACCGAAGAAGAAGCATACCAAGCTAGAAAGAACTTTGAAGTGGAAAAAGGAATAGATAATAAATACGCTTAATCAAACTTTGATTGGTTGATCCTATTTCCAGACAAAATTTTGGTGGAAAAATTTTTGAGGCACTTTTGGTTTTGAAGTTTCTCTTGGGATTTCACGGTTTGGATTATTATTGATTCAGATACTATTAGTACCAAAATTTGAATTAATTTAAACTAAAGATTTGGGATTTGACTTTTTTATTGGTTCAAATTTTAAGCAAAAAAATTTGGGCGGAAAATTTTTTTCACTATACATGACTATCTATCAATACCCAAATACTAATAACCTTGTTTTTTTATTTTATTTTAAATTATTTTCACATTCTTTAATAATTAGGTTCGAATCATGGATAAAATTATTCAAGATAATGAGTTATGGAAAGAAATACCCGGATATGAAACCACGCATCAAGTTTCAAATTACGGTAGGATAAAACAGGTTATTAAAAACACCTTATTGAAAAACAGATTGAACTCGAAAGGTTATCATACAATAAATCTTACCGCTAATGGTAAAACCAAAACCTTCAAGGTCCACAGATTAGTCGCTTTAGCTTTTCTGCCCAATCCGGAAAAAAAAGAGCAGGTCAACCATATTGATTTCAACAAACTCAACAACAACTTTCAAAACCTTGAGTGGGTTTCTAATAGGGAAAATTCATGTCACTCAAATTCCATCAAGAATAAAACAAGCAGGTATCCCGGTGTCTGTTTTAGGAAAACCAATAATAAATGGATCTCCTCCATAAGATTTAATGGAAAATCTATCCATCTGGGTTATTTTGATGAAGAAGATCAAGCTTATCAGGCAAGAAAAAGGTTTGAACTTGAAAACGGAATATCCAACAAGTATTCCTAAAAACCGATCAGTCAAATTACAAACTCATCAGATTGGTCGAATTTTGGGCAAAAAAATTTGGGCGGAAAATTTTTTGGAAAAGGGATCTTAAATGTTTCTAAAGGTTTTTTGGGTCCGGAGGATTTTGGGATTTGACTATTGATCTGGTGTTTTAGTTATATATTATTGGTTTGATATTTTAGGTAAAAAATTGGGAAAAAAAATTTGTGCAGGTCAGCTCCAGCCAACCTTAGGGGGCAATTTAGCGGTTAATTTTTGATACGATGGTGGCTAAATAGATACCTTAAATAGACCCCTTAATCAAATAAGGTTATTATCTATGGTTTAATATAGTGCTTTAATAGGGTAAAATAAGGGTGCTAATTATAGATAAAATGTAAATAAACTTTTTAATATCGTATATCTATATAAGAAATGACCCCTGTTTGCTTCTGGTACAGTTCAGGAAACAGCAGGAACAACATCTTCAAAAAAGTAACAGCAAAAAAAAAGGTTGAACTTTCGTTCAACCCTCTTTTGTATAACAACATAAAAACACAATCTAACTTATTACACTAACTTTCTTCAACATATAGTCCTCTGCAAGTTCATCAGACCAATGACTTTTGAAGGCATCAATTTGAAGGGTTGCAATTTCAACTGCTTCTTCTTTCTTATATGCTTCAACTACCAATTCAGTGTTTTCTTTCAGTAGGTTATTGTAAAACTCCACTGCAAACTTTTTAAGGCGATTCTTTTTCATAGTTTCTTTTTGTTTATTGGTTATACTACCAATTCGTTTTTTAATTAAAAAGGTATCAAAAAAATTATAAAAAGTTTAATTATTTAAGTGTGTTTTTTGCCAATAAAAAATGTAAATAAACTTTTTAATTTCGTATATCTGCAATAAAATTTTTCCGTTTCCCGTCGATTGTTCGAGCGAAAAACAATTCCGTTAAACAAAAAAGTATAGGCAAAAAAAAAGGACTGAATTTTATTTCAGTCCTTTGTTAAATTTCATTAACTCTTTATTGTATTTCCAAAGTTTCCCCTTGTAATTTTACAATACTCAAATTATCTACTAAATACCTTCTATATTTATTTACTCTTAAATTGGCTTGTTTCATTATCAACTTTTTGGCTATTGTCAAAGGGGCTGACTTTACCTTTTTATATTCCCCTTCAACAATAGTTTCCTTTTTTACCCCTTGACCAATAATTGATAGTTTTTCACTATTCCAATTAAAAACCAATATATCATTCAAATAATCATCATTACTTACTCTATTGTTTTCTTTTGGGTTATTTATTTCATAAAGGGCATTATTCAAACAATTCCTTACTTCATTTTTGTAGGCATTTAATTCCATACCTTTTGTATCAATACTATCATAGTTGAATTTATTTACATCAACTAAATTAACATCAAAAGTTCTCAAAGTTTCTTTATCATCCTTTTTCATATTTGCATATGAAAAATTAAGAATAATTGTATGGTCTGCAATTTCAGAATGGTCTGACTTATCAGATGAATAGTCCAAAATTCGGGCAAACTTTGCACCTTTTGACATATCAGAGGTAATTTCAATAAGTCGTAAAACTTGTTCTTCTGAACATCCATAAGATGAAACAATTTTAGCAATCAATTCGGCAAATGTTCTGTTGTTTTTCATAATAGTTTGTTTTTTTGTTGTTAGTTTTTTTTGGTTGGTTATACTATCAATTCGTTTTTCAATTAAAAAGGTATCGGATAAAGTAAAGTTTTTTTAATAAAAGTTAGCCACCTGTCAAATTCCACAATCCAAAACTTTAGATATACGAATTGAAATAAATAAAATACATTTTTATTTGACTGAATAAACTTGAAAAAATGTAAATAAACTTTTTAATATCGTATATCTACATTAAAATTACACCAGATTTCACCGGGAAACACGGCGATTTTTACATCTATCCAAAATTTAATGATAAAAAAAGGTGGGTTGTTACACCCACCTTGTTATTCTATATCAATAAATATTCTTCTCAACAACTTATGCTCTTCTAATAAATCCTCACCACTTATTATTGAGTCAGTCAAATTAAACCACAAGTGAACTAAATCAATGTGAGTGTCATAATCAAACTTATCACCACTCATAATATCAAAGTAGCAATCCATACCACTAACAATAAATTCATTAATGAACTCATTTCTTTTTTCAAATAAAACTAAATTCATTTTAGTGGTATCATCTACATCAATAATATTTCTCATTCTCCACAACAACATTGTGTATTTATTGTTGCTTTTAGAACCAAAATATTTTTTTAGAACATCATCTGAAAAAACACTTTCAATCTTTTGACACAATTCTTTTTGAGATTTTACTTTTTTCTCAATTTCTTTTAATTTTTCTACGAATTTCATTTTGTCTAATTTTTAATTGTTTGAGATAAATTAACTTCTATACTATACTATACGTTTGAACTTTGTTTTTCTTAAATGCGGTTTGAACTTTTTTTACTTTATTTTTTTTGACACCCCCTTTCAATATATAAGACGTTTGAACTTTGCTTTTTTTAAGTGAGCCTATAAATTATTTTTTTGTTGATAGGCTTCACTATACAATACGCTTAATAGGGGCAAAACTTAAATGGATAATTAAATTTTTTTTCAATTAAAAAAATGTAAATAAACTTTTTAATATCGTATAACTGAAATTTAGATCTGTCAGAAAAACTGGCTGGTTTGCTGGTTTGGATTTTTTTATTGTTTTTTGATACCTATTTAATTCTTTTAAGAATTGACTATATATGATAAACAACAAAAAACAACCACACTATGAAAAAGACGCAATCAAAAACAGAAAAATTAAAAGTGGATAAAGGTATCCATAGAGAAATAATGATGGAAATGGGTATGTATAATATCCATAAGGAAAAAGTTTATCGGGATAAAAAAACTTACTCCCGAAAGGATAAACACAAAAAAGGGTTGGGTGAATAACTGACCCTTTTTTAATTAAAGTGATACCTTTTCAAATTAAATTAGAATTGATATAAAAACACAAAAACTTATGCCAACAAAATCATTCAAAATTGGAGAATATGCAATAGGTGGAATTATCAAAGTTCAAATCAATGGAAAGGCAATTCAAGTTCAAGCCCTTGACTACAATAGTAAAAAGGAAGTTATGAGTGGAAGTTGTATGGCTGATGAACACGATGCTCGATGGAAAATGCTGAACTATTTGAATGAATTAACAAGTAGTTATTATGCAGACAAAGTTTTGGAATGGATTGAAAGTAATGTTGAATTACACAAAGGAAGTGGATGGATATGGTCAAAGTAAAAAACATTGTTTCAGAAATTCTCAAAGAAATGGTTTTGAAATTTGACTTTGTGAAACTTGAATTTGAAATGGGTTGGGTTTGGATAATTATTTTAATTGTAAACTTAATTTTATATTAAAATGGACAAATTAAATTCACTATTCATGTTATTGTTCTTTATTGTATTCTACATTGATTATATGTATTGGCACAAAAACATTGATAAGAAATTTTGAGAAAGTTGATACCTTTTGAAATTAAATAAGAATTGATAGTATAAACGTTAAAAAACTAAAAACAATGAAAAAAGTTATTCTTGCAGTATTGGTAATTGGTTATGCACTCTCAATGACTTCTTGTGCCCCCACTGAACAATGTTGGGCTTATCGGGATGTTGGAAATCATAAGTATAATAATCACAAAAAACGACCAAGTGTGGCAGGTGCTATGAATAAGCCACGAGCAAAAATCCGATATTGAATGTGTAAATAAAATAAAAACGAATGGTTGAACTGAAAATGTATTTATTAACGCTTAATCCGAAATAGATGAATAAAAGTCCCCCCCGAAATTTAATTTATATCTTATATCTTATATCTAAATAAAAAAAATAAAGGGTTCCCGATAGGCTTCGGGCATTACAATCCGAGCCAAATATGTAAAGCCGAAATAACCCTACGGCACTTAAAATGGGGAAAAGGAAATCGCCCTATCGTGTGGCACTCCCCCCGAAATCTATCTAAATAAACCCCCGCTTCTTTACGAGGTGGGGGTTTTCGTTTTTATTCTACTTCCCGCTTATTTTTTATCTTCCCGCTGAACTGCCTCAGCAGGTGATCGACGGGTGAAGGGGGGTCAAATTCCAAACAAGATATACGAAAAGAAAAAAGTAATTTACATTTTTATAGGGGAGAGAAAAATGTAAATAAAGAATTTAATATCGTATATCTGTATTTTATTCTCCCCTGTTTTCAGGGCTGGATCTGGCGGCGGATACAGGTGAAGTAATGGGGAGAGTAAATTTACTTTTAATTGATACCTTTTTCTCTTTAATTAGAACTGATAGTATAAACCAATAAACCTATGTCAAAGAAAAAAGAAATGGAATTTAACGAAAATCCTCCACTATCTGTATGTGATAAGAGGTATATGATATTGAGAAATAAATCAGAAGATAATGTGTTTTGGACAAGTGGGGGAGAGTATCGTTCGGATTGGTATGAAGTATTGTTTCAATCTGATGAGGAGGATGAGGTGAAAGATTTGTATATGAAAATGGTTTATTCACCAAAGAAACCTTTTTGATACCTTTTTAATTTTAATTAGAACTGATAAAAAAACATAACAATATGGATAACGAAGAAATGAATGATGGAATGAGCAAAGAACAAGAAAAATTCTTTGAAGAGTTTCGAAATAAAATCCGTGAAATGAGTGCAGTTGCTTATATGTGTGCAAATGCACCAAAAGACCACAATGGAAATCATGTGGTAAGTGTGGTCGGTATCAAGAATTTTGGGATATTTTATTTGTTTGAGAACTAAAGATGAAAAGGATTAGGTATTGGTTGTTCAAGAATGTAGTTCAGAAGATTACGGGGTGGGTTATAGAAAAAACCAAAGCCCGTTAAAAAACGGGCTTCGGACAAAACAAAACACTATGACTAAAGCAAAAAAGAGCATTGCTTAATCAATATCTAAAATAAAAAATAATAATTAGAAAATCAATAGTAATAAATGATACCTTTTTGAAAAGTAAAAGAACTGATTAAAAAGGGGAAAAAATAAATTTATGAATTACATATTCGGTGTTATAAATAGGTTTTTTCATATATGTAAATTTGAAACCATAAACATACCACATTCAAATAAAAAAGGTGAAATATGGTTACAACAATGTAAATGCAGTAATAAAAGAGAAGTGTTGTTTGATTCGCAAGGCAGATGTAGACAGATTAAACAAATAAAATAAAGAAAATAGTTGTTCATAGGTGGTTTGCTTTTCTTGGTTAGGGGTTCGGCTGGTTACCGAACCCTTTTTTTTTATAATTTATTTTATTATTTTTTTGATACCTTTTTAATTAAAAATCGAATTGATAGTATGAAAGAACTAATAGAATTTGCAAAAGGATTCATAAAAGATAATCCACAATTAAAATCGGAAGTAATAGATTTAATTGAATTATGTCAATCCGAAATAGAAGAAGGTGGGTCTATGCAACACGAAATAAACTTGTGCATTGAATCAATCAAACAATTAAAAGAAGAACAATAACCAAAAAACCAACTTAACTATGTTAGAAAGAATCTTAGATTACATGCCCGAAGTACCATTTGTACTTTTGGAAGGATATGATGATTGTGTATTAGGTTTCGATTATGGGGATGGAGATAATCCAAGAATGATTTATAGTGTGAAAGGAATACTTGATAAATTAGCAAAGGATATGTCCGATGATGAAGCAATAGAATATTTTGAATATAACATTAGAGGTTCATTTTCGGATAAGAATATGCCAAATTGCCCAATCTTTTGCCAAGATGATGTTTAACACAATTAGATGATTACCCGACAAAAATAGGAACGCACCAAAGGTGTGATTGAAAGAAAGACTGCTCAAAAGAGTGGTCTTTTTTTTTGCTTATGCTAGTTTGGATGTGCTGAAGATGTTTCACAGCTCGTGTTGCTAGGTCCTCGGGGAGAGAAAACTATAAGAGATATACGAATTAAAAAAAGTAAAATACATTTTTTAAAAATGTAAATTAGTTATTAAAGATCGTATATCTTATTTTAATTCTCCCCTGAAATCTGACTGTAGGCGACAGGTGATACCAGTTTTTTGACTTATGATTTATTTCGTAGTTTTTTTGCTACCTTTTTAATTAAAAAAAGAACTGATTAAAAATAAAGGTTAGAGAAATGAAAAAAATTATTATCCCTATTATTGCTATCATTACACTTTGCTCTTGTGGTAAGGAGGATGTTATGTATAATCATTGTTATACTCTTGACAAGACAAAGTTCGGTGTAGCAAGTAGTTCATTTTTTGTTAGCCACGTTTTGAGTAAAGAAGAAGAAAGAAAGTGGTGTGCAGAGATGAATAATCGTGTTATTGAAAACTTGAAAAGAAATAACCCGAACATTGAAGTTAAAGATATTGATACCTCTTATGTATATCTTGTAAGGGAATTTTAATTTTGACTTATATATAAAGCAAATAAAATATGACAAATAAAGCTATTGGATTTTTTCAAAAGTATGAAACAAGGGTTGTTAGATTACACCTTGCTATAATAGGGTATTTGACTTATAGTTTTTCAACTATCTATTTTGGACAACATCCTTGGGAAGAATGTTTAACAATAGATAAAATAATTTCAGTGGTTAGTTTGGTATTTATCTTGCAACACATATTTTTGATTACAAAAGATTTACCAAGTAAATTAAGGTCTATACATTTATTGTCAGTAATAGTTTTTATTTATATTCACTTTATTAAATGATACCTTTTTTAGAAAAATTAGAACTGATATAAAATCAAAAACACTAAACCTATGTCAATGTATAGAGAAAATTGTGACCGATGTCACCAACCAACAAATGGAGTTACAATTATGTCAATGTATAATGAGGATATAATTTGTATGACTTGCAAAGAGAATGAGAAGAAAAGAGAAGATTACAAAGATGCAGTTAATGCAGATATTGCTGAAATAAAAAATGGTAATTACAATTTCAAAGGAATTGGACTTAAAGATTAAAAAAAAATAAAGAATATGCAAATAGGCGGTAAACCAACAAAAGTTAAACTCACAGTGGATTTAACAAAGTATGATTCAAGGTGTGTTGAAGGTTCAACGGGAACAACCATACCAAATTACAGAGTAGGTATATGGGGTGATTTGGATACATTTGTAGCAGTAAGATTTGATAATGGTGCTGTATTAGATATTCTTTATAAAAGTTTAGAATTTATTGATAAAAAATAAAGAAACAGAACTATGAACTTAATGGATAAAGTAATGGGTACAAAAGTAGGTAGAATTACAGTGGTAACTATCTTAATAGCAAATGCAATTGTTTCTATTTTGGGAATAATTTGTTTAGCAGTATTTGTGTCAAATTAACTATAACTGAAAGGAAAAAATAAAATATGAAGGAACGAGAAATTCTTTAAAGAAAAGGGGTTGAGTATTCTCCCCCCGCTTGAAACCCGCAACGATAGTTGTGGGTTTTTTGTTTTTATTCTCCCCCCATATAATTTATCTCTCCCGTCGTCACCAGCCCCGTCCCCGGCGTTTTTCAGGTCAAATTTCAAAGTAGATATACGATCCGAAAAAGTTAATTTACATTTTTATCCACCTTTAAAAAATGTAAAATAGTTTTTAATAATCGTATATCTGATAAAAAATTACCACTGGTTTCCTGCCTTCTATCGCTTCTCAAGCAGGTAAACCTGAAAAAAAATTTGCAGTTAGCATTTAAGGAAAGGTCTGTTTCTACGTATTAATAATGTAGGGTAGTTCAATAAGAAGTAAAAAGAAAAAAATCTTCACTACCCATTTAAGAAAAGTAAAGTTCAAACGTATTATATAATGAAAGGAGGTGTCAAAAAAATAAAGTAAAAAAAAATATCAAAGTCCATTTAAGAAATTACAAATTCAATCGTATAGTATAGTGTAACAAGTCAATTAAATTAAACAATTAAAAATTAAATTATTATGAAAAATCTAAATTCAAAAGAAAAAGTAAAATTGAACAAAGGGTTTGATTATTACAAACAAAAAGCAGATACCTATGAGGGTGTTTTGTTAAGAAGTGGTTTGAGTGGTGAACAAATTATTACACTAATGAAAGTATTAGATTTAGAGAGTATTACTGATGTTCATTTGAGTAAGTTGTTTGAATTGAAAAAGAGTGAATTAAAAGTAATGTGTAAAAAAGCAATTGATTATGTTGATTATGATTATTCAGTTGGTAGAGTAGGAAAAAAATTAATTTTTGTTGGTGAAATAGATAATGAAGATATTAAAAAATTGATTGTAGGATATTATATGTCAATTTGTGCAAGTTTGTTGTGTGAAGTGTTAGGTGTTTACACATATTTTCATATGGATTGATAAAACAATTTAAGGTAATGAAAGGAGAGTTAATCAACTCTCCTTTTTTTTTACTAACAAAATTAGGCGGATGTTAATATCGCCGTGATTTCTGGGAAAAATCAGGTCAAATTTCAAAGCAGATATACGATCTAAAAAAGTTAATTTACATTTTTCATCAAATTTCTTTTAACAATATTGAAATTTAGTTTATATTTTTATGATACCTTTTTGAGTTAAAAAAGAACTGATAGTATAACCAAAAGAAAACTAACTATGAAACTCAATGAAGCAAGAGATTTAGCAATCTCACTAATGAAAGAACACGGAATTTGGAGTAATTGGAACTTTGAATTTGACAATGCTAAAAGGAGATTTGGGTGTTGTAAGTATAGATATAAAACAATTACTTTATCTGCTCCTTTAACTGAAATCAATGAGGTGTCAAGGGTTAGAAACACAATCTTGCATGAAATTGCTCATGCACTTTGCCCAAAACAAAAACACAATCATGTTTGGAAAGCAAAAGCAAGAGAGATAGGTTGTGATGGAGAAAGGTGTTATTCTTCAAAGGATGTAGAAACGATACAAGGTAATTATAGTGCTACTTGTGTTGGTTGTGGTAAGGTTCACCAAAGATTTAGAAAAGCAAAGTATAGTTCATCTTGTGGTAGTTGTTCGGGTGGAAGATACAATGAGAAGTATAAATTAGAGTGGGCAAAAAACTAAACAATAAAAAAATAAACTATGGGAATATTGATGAAATCAAACGGAGAAGTAGAAGAAATAAAACCAAGTAATGGGAAAACATTTTCTCTTCAAGAACTACAAGGGTTTGTTCAAGGATACATTGAGATTGTTGGTGTCGGCAATAAATATTTAGTCCTTAACGAAGAGGGTAAGTTAAACGGATTGGAAATGAATAGAAAGGCAACTGAAATATTTATTAAATATTATGGTTCAACTGATGTTATTGTGGGTGATGTTTTACTTGCTGATGAGGATGAAATAAATTAAAAATAAAATTGATACTTTTTTAATAAAAATAAGAACTGATAAATGTGAAAGGGAAAAGAATTATTTATATTTTTACAATAAGAATTTTATGCTGGTGATAGATAAGTAAGGTAAAACATTGTAAATCAAACAAATAAACAATTCTAAATTAAAAAAGATGAGTAAGACAGACAATTTTGAGCAGTTGAAATCGGAGTACATTAGTGCTTATGAGATGGTGAACAAGAAACCTTGTCCTGAGATTGTAAAAGCAAAGGCATGGATTAAGGTTGGTGAAATATCATTCAGACCAGATGGTTTTGAGAAAGCAGTTGGTGTATTGAAATTACGATGTTCAAACGAAGGTGAGGTTAGAAGGGATATGGAGTCTAAATTGTCTTTGGATAGTGAATTGTTGGATCAAACAAGAACCAATCTAAATCAAACATTGGAGAAGTTGAAGAAACTTACTTTGGTGGATGGTATTGAAATAGAGAATATGATTGAGATGCTGGAAAAGTGTAATAATCTTATTGATGTTTCAAAGAAAAGGAATGTTATTTGATACCTTTCTCCCTATAAAAAGAACTGAATAAAAAAGCAATTATGAAACTATATCAAGCAGCACACATTATTCAATCAATTTTTAAGCAGGATGTTATCTTCATTGAATTTGAAGATGGTAGTGGAGTGAAATTCAACTATCGTTTGAAAGGTCAAAGTGAAAGGTCATTTATCAATCTTAAGAACATTATTTACAAGGATAGTAGTGTTAGAAACATAGTTTCCAAAATGTAATTTTATTCTCCCTATATGAAAAAGATATTATTTATTTTACTTATTATCTCTCCCCTTATAGGGATGTGTCAAGGTAATAGTAATATTACAAGACCTAAATCAAAAGATTTTAGATACCCTGTCATTGTAAAGTTAATACAGGGAGAAGGTAATGTCTTTCGTATAGGTTTCATTCGTTACAATGATTATTTTGATATAAAAGAAGATGAAAGTGAATTAAATGCTTTTTATGCTCGTTTTTTAACCGACCTTGAATTAAAGAATAGTGTTTTTGTTTACTTTCCTACGGCAAATAAGAATGGTGAAATGTTGGTGGTGCCAAAGATTAGTGTTACGAAGTTGGATATGACATACGAGCAAGCAATGCAAATAATTATACCCGAATAGGTCAAATTACATTAAAAAGTATTTTAAAAGTCCCCGCTAATTTGCGGGGATTTTTTTTTGCTGTTAAATTTCCTGAGGAGAACTGGAACTCGAGCAGTACAGCAGGCAAATTTCAAAACAGATATACGAATAATAAAAACTAATTTACATTTTCTAAAAATGTAAAATAACATTTCTTTATCGTATAACTTATTTTTTGTTGATCCAGATTGTCCCAGATTACCAGTAAATACATATATTTGCAAAAAGAAATTTGTTTTCATTGTGTTTATATTGTGTAGATAAAGTCCCAAAGTTCGGGGCTTTTTCTATTTAATTGATTTTCAAGTAAATAATTTTTAGTAATTCCATTAAAGATTTGTGTGGTTTCAGCGTATTACTATATAGAAAGGGCAACATAAATTGATACCTTTTAATAGAAAAAAAGAACTGATTATTAACCACAAAAACTTATTAAGTTATGACAACAGAGCAAAGAGTTAATCAAATTGAGAATGAACTTTCTCACCAAGTAATGAGCAAGGATGAGTTTGTATCCTTTATGGAAAACCTACGAAATGGAAGCCACACTTACGGAAGTATGGTGTCCAATACAATGGTTAAAATGAATAAAACTGGCAATCCTTTTTATGGTAGGGTTACGAAATTGTCAAAGTGGAGTTTCGGTTGCAATACTTCATTTAAGAAGAAAGGAGATAATTTTAGAGAGCAAGAGGGTATTGAAGGAGTATTTAATCCTAATTCCTCTTATGTTGAATCTACCAATGGTAAAGAGAACTATGTGGTTTGTTGCAAAAAAGATAATCCACAAATTAAGTATTTGAGGGTTTATACCAATCCTAATTCTAATGAGAGTACTTTTACCGAGTACTACATTGATGGAGTGAAAGCCACAGATTTTGAAATGGAGCAACTTAAAACATTCCTTAAAAAGTCCACCAAAGGAAGTCATAATTTGGGTATCAAAGGAGATGAAGCATTTGGTACATTCAATGTTGGTGTGGATAGTGTGAAGTTTATCTACATTGATGGAAAGAAGATAAAGGTGGTATAAACACAAAGGAAGTAATGAATAAAGAAAGCCGCAGAGATGCGGCTTTTTTGTTTTTAGAACTTTTAGATGTTGTTTCTGGCGGCGGAAGGCGTTTTACGGTGGATATTTATAAGTAGATATACGATCCGAAAAAGTTAATTTACATTTTTTTCTATGTGTGTTATCTTTTTTAAGAAAAGATATTTGATACCTTTTTAATTAAAAAAAGAACTGATTAAAAAAGAAAGGAAAAAAATGGAAAACTCGTTTGATTTATTCGGTGCAGACATTCAAGAAACAAGTAATGCTCCTGCCATAAGTAAGGAAAAAGTTAATGATATTTCAATTGCTTGTGAGGCTTTACAAATTGTAAAAATTGTAAAAGGTGTAATGGGTTCTCGGAGAGAAATTATTGATACTATCAAAGTTGATGGTGCAAAAATGACTTATGAAAGAGCTTTAAAGATTGCAAAAATGAAAGCCGAAAGGATTGGTAATTGTATAGTTATTGAAAAATTAGAAAGGATAGTTTCATCATATTAAAATTATGAAAAAGAAAAAGGGAGGAAAAATTCCCTCCCTTTTTTCCAGCTTAAATCATAGTGTGATTATTTAAGTGTAAGTAAGTATTTTAACTTATTAACTTCTGAAAGAATTTCATCACGAATATTTAATACGTCGGTGTCTTTCTCGTCGTCAAACTCCCCAGTCAATTCAACAAGGAAATCACAAAACTCATTCAAATAAGAATTTATGGAAAAATCCTTCATGTTTTTAAGTTTAAGTTCTGAAATTTCATCAGTTAATTCAATTCTCCCGTACTTACCCATACAAATTTCAGCAAATTTGTCTAATAAATCATCGATGCTATCATATATACCACCATAGGCATTATGACGAGCAAAAGAAGTAGTTTGCCAATGTAGAATTCTCATCTGTTGCTGAAAATTCATTATTTTAATTACGCTTTTGTGGTGCATTTTATTTATATTTATAATAAATAGACCAAAAAAAATTCTATTTATTGATAAACTATGAGTATGGCAAATTTAATAGCACCAGCTTCATTTGTTAATGTTTTTGCTTTTTGCATAGATGATTCTTTACCAAAGTTCAAACCTGATAATTGGATCAAAAAAAACAAATTATACAAATTAAAGTATATTACTGAATCACTTAATACAAGTGAAATGGCGGTAACCATTATGGATAATAATGGTAATGAGATAAATCCTTCCGAAACAATAAAAGCTTTTAAATCGGAAAGATTTGATTTCTTTCAAATAATTCTCAATTAAACTGATACTTTTTTAATTAAAAAAAGAATTGTATGGTATAACAAAATATACCATGCCAACATTCTATAAAGCAGTTTTAGTTGAAATTCCGGAACATCAGGTTTTAAGTGAAGTGTATCCTGAGAGAATAGCCAATCAATTAACATTAGAAGAAAGATTGCCTAATAGTGAGTGTGAGGATTGCAAATCAACTCAATGGATTATCCTTCCAAAAGAAAGTCCTTACACAAGAGATAGTGGAAAGCCATATATTCAATGTATGAATTGTGGAAATTTTACACATTTGTAAGATACCTTTTTCTCCCTAATAAGAACTGATATAAAAAACAAAAACATAAAGACCTATGAAAATTATTTCTGCACGAATTACGGCTATGCCAAAAAGTTTATTTGACCCAATGCCACAAGTTTATGTAACAATGGAAGATGGGACTGAACAATTTTTGTATGAGTATTATCCCGATGAGATTTCATTCTCCCCAAGTGAGTTTTTGGGTTTGACAATAGATGAAGCAAAACATTTGAAGTTTATTAAGGATAGAAACTATTTACAATCATAATAATATGTATTCTAACAAATGTTCAAGGTCAGGATGTAAAAATGACAATTGTAATTATCATGTTTGTACTATTGGAAATATTTGTAAATCTTGTCGAAAAGATTTAAGAGAATATTTAATCTCAAAGTATTCAAAATATGTTGTAGATAACAATTATTTTCCTGAAAAAATTCTCTTAAAAGAGATGGAATTTTTTATGACAAATAACTTAAAAAAATAAAACTATGAGCAATAAAGAAAAAGCAATAGAACTTTGGAAAGAGTTGAATGTTCAAAGGATAGTGTTTGAGTTTAGTTGTGGTGGAGATAGTATGAATGACACCGCAATTTTTATATTTGACAAAAATGATAATGAGATTGACAATAATGAATTGAGAGATTTTTTTGATACTGAAACTTACAATAAGGTGGAATTTTATGTAAATTCTGATGGACACTATCAAGGAGAAGCAGGAGAAGTGGAAATTACATTAGAAGAAGATGATGATGATTTCAGTTATTGCAAGTCAGCACAAAGTGAATGGTGTGAGAGTGTGAATAATGTAACAGAAGTTGAATTGGATGAAAAAGAAATTACTTTTATTAAGGATAAAGTTTTGAATATAAATGGTGGGGATGGAGAATTTAATTTGAACTATAAAATTGATTGTATTTTATCTGATAAAGAAGAAGAAATGGTATCTTCAATAGAAGAAAAAATGTTTTCAACTTTAAGAAGTTATTGTCCCGATGATGTTAATGATGTAGATGATTGGTTTTCATTTACAACTAACGAAGAAGGGGATGAATTGGAAATTGAAGGTAATTATATCAAGGTTCACATAACAAATCAATACACAACATTTAGTGATAGTGATTAAAAAATAAATAAACAATAGGGGTTGAGTTTCTCCCCCGCTTGAAACCCGCAACGGAAGTTGTGGGTTTTTTGTTTTCTACACTTTTGCTGTCTGAAGATGTCATCCGCCGCCGTCCGAACCAGCAAATTTCAAAACAGATATACGATCTTAAAAAGTTAATTTACATTTTTTTTCCCTTAAATACTTGATACCTTTTTCTCCCTAATAAGAACTGATTAAAAAAAACAAAAAGATATGAAAAAAACAATTAAAATTTATTCAGTAATTGACCGAGATGATGTTGGTCAAAAACCAACTTATCACAAGGGTATTGAAAGTTTAAGAGATTTTGCAAAAGACCGATTGTATAATGGTTGGGAAACTGATGTTACAGAAGAAGATTTAGATGATGATGTAATTATGTTTAACTTTTTGCAAAATGATTATGGTGTGGATATTGAAGTTATCAAAGAAGTAACTATTGATGATTTACAACAATAAGTAACCTTTTTTCTTAATTAAAAAACAATAATTATGAACATTAGCAAAATAGAATTTGACCACCAAAAAACTCTTTGGAGTAGTGTTGCAAAAAACAATAATTGGTATTCGGAACCTTTCTTTATTCAAGTTTGGGTAAATAAAAAAGGAGAGATTGTTGATTCAGTTTCAGTAAGAGGTTTGGATAAAGATTATGTTTTAGATTATGTAACAGGTAAAGAAATAACTAACTACAATATAGTTTAACACTAACGAAAATGAAAACTTATCAAGACCTAAAAAAATTCTTGAATTCTCTTTCAGAAGAACAATTACAAAAAGATATAACCTTTTGTGATAAACAAGAAGAATACTACGGAATAAAATTAAAAGGAGAGATAGAAGATGAAGCAGATGTGTTAGATGAAAATAGTCCTTATTTTATAGTTAATTTTGAGATAGTTATTTAATTCAGTATAAAAAATCAATTTATGGAAAAAAAAGAGAAATATGTTTTGATAGGTGAAAAACCAATCAATTTTTTGACAAGTAATAACTTGGTTGGACTTTGTGAATGTATGGATGAAAAATATTCTTTGAAAGTAATAAATTATAAAGATGAAATACCAATAAATTCAAAGGAAATAACTTATACTGAATATTTAATGATAAGTGGAATGTGTGATGTTTTGGATAATATAAGAAATGGTGATATTGATGAAGTTAATGAAAAATGGTTTTATGATAATATTCAAAAAGTTGCTGATTTAAGTAGTAAAGAGTACAATCCTTTTGATATAGTTGAAATGTTGACTGAATAAAATATTAGTAAAAAGTTAAAGAACAAGAGCCAAGAAATTGGCTCTTTTTTTTTGCTTTTATTTTTGTCCTGAAATTTTACCGTGGGCCCTGAAGGAAATCTGGTCAAATTCCAAAACAGATATACGATCTTAAAAAGTTAATTTACATTTTTTATTTTTTCTTTTATTGATACTTTTTTGATTTTAATAAGAACTGACTATAAACAAACCAACTAACCGATATGAAAAAATCAATTTACCTTCTTATGGTAATCAGTGCTATAAACACTATTTATATGATTACTATGGAAAGGAAAAATGAAGATGAGATAAACAGGTTGGAGGAACTCATCAGGATACAAAATGGGATGAAAGTGACTGCAACGATGTATAATCCTGAAATAAGTCAGTGTGATGAAGACCCTTTGACCACTGCTGGTATGTATAAAATCAATCCAAAGAAAGCATCCGAACATAAATGGATTGCTGTATCAAGGGATTTACTTAAAAGGTGGGGAGGAGTTTTTGATTATGGAGATAAAGTGTATATTAGTGGTGCAGGACACAAAAGTGGGATTTATACAATAGTTGATACAATGAATAAAAGGTTTGAGAAAAGAATTGATTTTTTGGAAACCAAAGGAACTAAAATGTATAGATTTGACAATGTTCTACTTGCTAAATTGTAAAAACAAAATGTATGGATAACTATAAAATTGAATATGAAAATTTTGATAAGTCAAAATTCAACGGATATTCAAGATTACACTATGGTATTCTTAAAATAGAAAAACTAAAATTCTCATTCGTCGTGTATGAAGTGTATGTGAGTGAAGTTAATTACCACACTTTTTCTTGTGAATTTATTGAGGGTTCTCCAAATAATGCTAATGAATTTCGTTCAAAGATAATTCAGCAAACAAAAGATAAACTCAATCTAAAATGAAAAAAATCAGCCAACTTAAAAACAACATTATCTCTTTATCTAACAAAACAATACCCGTTCAATTTGACAGAATAGTAATACTAACATCAAGTGGAAAATATGAAAAAGCATTAGAAGAAATTTCTTTTATCAAATCTCAACTCAATCTACTTGAAAGTCAATTAAAGGAAATAAATTCTATTGACAAAGAGTAAGATTGATATTATTTTAATAATTTATGAATAGAATTAAAACAGGTGCAGTAGTTACTTTGACACCAAAAAGCGAATACGCAAAAGGAAAAACAGATTATCAAGAAAATAAATGGATTGTGGAAGCAATTTCCGAAAGAATTTTATTTAATGAAAAAAGTGGTGTTTGGTTGGGATTAAGATTAAATTCAAAAAATTCTTTAGATTTTATTTGGGTTCATCTAACCGATGATGAACATTTTAATGTTATATTTTGATACCTTTTCAGTTTAAAAAAGAATTGATTAAAAAACAAAACTATGGCAAAAAAACAAGCAATCGTTCAAATTGAAGCAATCATTGAATATGATGATAGTTTATTTGATATGGATGATATTGATAGTTCAGTTGTGATTTGCTTTCGCAAGGAAGATAAATACACTGATGAGGAGTTGTTTCTCCCTAAAATGGATGGTATGGAAGTTATTGATTATATAGATGTAGGGGTTGGTGAAGTTGATGAATAAATAATAATTTTGTATTAACTAAAAAAAAATAAAATGCCTAATCATATTACAAATATCCTCAAAATAGAAGGCTCTCCCGAAAGAGTAAAAGAACTATTAGATACAATAAAGGGAGAAGAAGCAAATCATTTGATCGATTTTAATAAAATCGTTCCAATGCCCGAAACATTACATATTGCCAGTGGTACTGTTATAGATAATGCTATTGCTTTACTAAAAAATGATAAAGATTATTTCAAAAAAATGTTGGAATATCCTTGGGTTAAGGGAGAGGAAATTAAAACCATTACTCAATTAAAAAGAAGAATAAAAAAGGGTATCTCAGAAAAAGATTTTGAAGAAGCAAAACTTGCTATAAGAAACATTGAGTTGTATGGTCATAAGGATTGGTATAGTTGGAGTAATGCAAATTGGGGAACTA
>JACCDY010040872.1_pt1 | contig 27869 bp, 26 predicted proteins | sample 7446391 | NCBI WGS metagenome assembly JACCDY01 (sample SAMN15323451, study PRJNA562643) | freshwater metagenome | isolation source: river surface water | place: USA:Blue River Watershed | collected 2017-08-18 | reverse complement strand
TCCACTCGATTCATCGCACGTGCTGATGAATCAAATTCTCCACCGTGTATCCGGACGCGGTGAAGAAACTTAATTGTTAGCTGACGTAACACGTGATCAGCCCTTTGCCTTTACTGCAGACCCAGGAACATAAATTGCCTGAGCCAAAATTTGGGTCTTGCTCGCGTTGAGCAAGAGACGAGTTGTAATCGCCTTAGGTGTGCCAACTACTTCATAGCCACGGTCACCGACCGGATTGGCCAACTCTGAAGTTGGGGTTGAGGTTAGGGAAATTGTAACGGTCACAAGGTACTGCCCGTTGGACATCCGCTCAAAATCGACGCTTGTGGCGGAGGCGTTAGCCACCTCCCAATTGCCGTTTACGCCTAGAGCGACGTATCCAACCTCGTACTGAGTGCCGTTGCCGTCAACAGTGATGGTCTGATCGACAATCACATTTGGTCCACCCTTGGTTGTGACGGCTTGGGTGGCCAAAACTGTGCCTTCTTCGGTCGCGACAGGTCGGTTATTGCTGACCAACATCTTGCCGAGACCGTTCTCACCTGCGACGGTGAAACCTGTTGGGGTGCCATTAGCATCAAGGCCAGCAAATGAGAGCTTGCTTCCCTTGATATAGACACCAGCTGTCATCGCATCAGCCTTCTTTGCCGGTGCTGAGACAGATACTGAAGGAGCTGGGCTTGCTGACTCGGTTGCAGCCTTGGCTGATGAAGCAGCAGGTGCTGTTGGGTCAGCCTGGCCCTCTTGCTGGACTATTGGAAGGATGGATCCTTCATTGCCGGTCAGTGAGTTAAAGCCAAGGAATGCTGTGACCACTAATAGTAAGGAGAGAGCGACCTTGGAAGACTTTGCAGCAAGGTCAGCTGCCTTCTTATAGGTGGTGGAAAGCATGTCGAGCGCCGTCAAGCCACGCTCTTCATCAATAACAAGCTCTGAAAGCACACGGCGGAGGCTGGTGCGGGCGCGGGAGACTGTGTGGCGAACTGTTGTCTCCTTGATACCGAGCTCTGCAGCGATTTCTTCAGTTGAGCGGCCTTCCATCTCCCACATCACAAGCGCTGCGCGCTCGGCTGGAGAAAGCATTGCTAGAGCCTGGCGGATGATTGCTGCATCTTCTGCCGCAGAGATTGCAGCTGAGTGATCGCCATCTACCTGCCATGCAGCCTCGACCTCAGCCTGGGCTTCGTCGATAACCACGAGGTTTGGGCGGCGACCCTCCATGCGGAAGTAGTCGATGCAGAGGTTCTCGATGGTGCGGTGCAAGTAAGAGAGAGCGTGATCTGTTGACTCAAGCTCAGGAGCTGCCAACATAAACTTAATAAGAGAGTCTTGGGTGATTTCTTCAGCCTTAGCTGAATCCTTCAAGACTCGGTTTGCATGGGCAAGAAGCTCTGAACGGTGCTCTGTGTAGAAAGCACCGAGCTCTGCAACGGTCCACACGCGGGGACCTGCAGGAGCTGCAGACTTCTTAATTGCCACTTTATTGGATCCTTTTTAACCGGTTGGTACTGCAGGAGCACCCGTTGGTGCTTCTATAGCCTTCTACGAATCCAACCCTATATTGTCGCGGGGAAGGGACAAAACGGACATTACAGACTATTTGGGTTTCTCGGCCACTAAGAAAAGGCTCACCCCAAAGGGAAAAAAGGATAAGAAACGATCCGGGATGAGAAGGAAGGTTAGTAATTTACTCAAAAGCCAACTGGATTCCTTCATTTGTGAAGCTGTCTGCCGCCCAGCAAACTTTCGCTGGAGATATGCGAGCGGAAAAACTGTTGAATAGGTGTATCTAGCAGAAACGACATCAAGACCAGATTTTTTAACTACATCCAACAACTCTTGGCGTGAATATCTTCGAAAATGCTTTAAGTAAACATCGTGCCCACTCCACAATGATTGAAGCGCTGGAACGGTAACGATAAATACTGAACCGGGAATAGCTTCGGCAACAATTTGATTTAGAAACTTTAAATCATCTTCTACATGCTCAAGTACATCGGTGAGTAAGAAATAGTTCACATCAGAATACTTGGCCGAACGTAGGTAATTAATTTGATCTTCCTCATTGAAGTATTCTCGTTGATAACCAGTATCAATCGCCATGACAGAATTTACAAGCTTATTCTTTATTAGTTCTTTAGAAAACAAAGCTGAACCAGCACCTATATCTGCTAGATGGATTGAAGAATGCAAAGGATTGCGAAAGACCTTCGATATGAATCGAAATTTGTGTTTGTAATACCAATGCTCAATGGGATTCTTCACCGAACTCTCAATTAAATCCAATTTCGGCCTCACATTCGATTCTCTTAACCTTTTTTACGGTTTGCCTCGCCATAAATATATCTCGGAGGATTTGATAATACTGACCAAAGCCAATGTGCGAACCATTTACATCTCTCCAAGTAAAGAGAGGCACTTCCCAAACATTAACGGGCTTGCATTTAGTTATTGAAATCCGTGCGAGAATTTCAATGTCAAAGAACCAACGTGTTCTTAGTTTGGTATCTAGGCATTCTCTAAACCCTTCTGAATTTGCGAATACCTTAAATCCGGATTGCGTGTCGTACGGCGCATTCTTCCATCCAAACGTTACAAATGTGGCAATCAGTCGGCCGATGTAATGTCTCGACGCCCTTCTTTGAATAGACCTTCCCGCTAGATTCACTCTTGAGGATATCCAGGCATCCCTCAGGACGGACCTCCTAAGGTCCTCCATCGCGATATCAAGTAAATTCTCAATATCACTCAAGGAAAAAGCACCGTCAGAATCAATATATGCAATCAGCTCTGAATTTGGTTTATCTGTTAACACGCGGGACATGCCATACCTTATGGCTTCAGACTTCCCTGCATTATATTTTCTTGCCAGAACTTCAACATTAGAATTAGATTGCAGTGACCTTAAGAGATCTAGTGTTTTGTCCGAACTACCATCATCCACGAAGATCCAATTCACATGGTTTAGGTGATTTATGATTTGAGTCCAGTACTCAATATCTAGTCTGTTGTACTCGTTGAAGCATGGGATAACAACGGAAACATTCCTCACTGAAGAATCCATCATTTATGCTCTTTCAAAAGAAAAATTGCCGATAGCAAAGTCACCGTGTAGGTGTATCTACCATTACTACCTATATAAGCTATTGAACTTAGTCCTAGCCACAACGTCGATGATAAGAAGCAAACCGCCAGTGGGGGAGTCACCTCAAAATTTGAAACCCCATCCTTAAATTTTCTTCGGACAAGATAAACTATTGTAAAAAATCCAAAAATACCTATCGACCAAAGGTGTCCTGTGATTGCAATGTCATAAGGTATAAATAAAATACCTTGTATCTTCTTTAGTTTTTCACGTTCGTTAAGAAACCTCAGACCACGTGTATCACTGCCGATCAGTAATTTTGATCCGAACATCAGCTTATTTTGAAAGTAAGTTACCGGGTCATCTAAAATCATCTTGATCCAAGTATTTTGTATCTCATTAAACTTGGCATCGTTTCCAGGAGCCACTAGCCAAAAATCGGTATCCGCGCCTTTCATGGCAGATAGATTGTGAGATTTGGTTAAACTCAGCCAAGTATCTGCTCTAAAGAGATTACAAGCCTTTTCACTGAACTTCTCATCTAGAGTAAATTCTTCGAGAGCGCTAATCGCCGCTTCACCCGTTTCAATGTTATTGCCCCAGCAATAACTTGCAGCAAAATCCATAATCATCACTTGTTGCTGCGGATAACTTTCCCTCAAATTAAGTAACTTTGAAGCCGCCTGATCCAATAAAACTGGAGAAACAATTAGAACAAGCCCGATAATTGCGATCTTAATCTTATTTGAGTATTTCTTAGACAAGAAGTACATGAGAAACGGAGCAACAGCTAGCGCCATCCAAGGCCTAAATGAAATCGCGATAATTAAGCATGAGGTTCCAAGGAACACACCCAATGACTTAGATTTTCTTATCCCTACAGCTAACAATCCAAATGAGGCAACAGATAGACTGAATAACAGGCCATCCCGTGTGGTTTGAGAACCGAATAAAAAAGCAAAATAGTAGACAATAAGAATGAGAAGTTTTCTAGCTCTACCTTGTCTGAGTGGGTCAAGAAACTTTAATCCAAAGAAAACTAAGCAGATTTGAACAAAAACTAGTTGAGATTGCCAATTAAAGGGAAAACTCGGGGCGTTTCCATAAACTAACGAACTAATCCCACCCCAAAAATCGACCGGGTTTGCGGAATTTAGGTTCAGTCTTGCGTTAACAATGTCTTCGCCATCCCGTGCTGGGAAACGAGCCAAGATTGTGAAGCAGAAAAATGCTAGAAGCAACTTTGTATGGTGATTTAGCTTCCAATTAATACTCTTTAACATTTGAACTCGAGACTCAACGAATGGGCCATGATCTATCGGAGTCAAAATGTAAACCGTTCGTTTTTCTGAGAGCTAAATAAATGAAAGCTATTTTATCCAGTTGTGTGATTAACGCTCTCGAGATTTTTGTTCGTACTGGTTTTCTAAAGTACCGTTCAAATTCTCGAATGGTTTGAGGGTATTTCGATTTGAGTGAAAGATCAGAGTTGAATAACTGATAGGCAAAGTCGATATGCCCATAATTCATCAGAAGCAGACAGTACTTGTACTTTCGTTCAGGTGAAAGTAAAGAAGCTTTTTCAAAATTTAAGCCGAAAAGGAAGTCTCCGAATATCAACTGCCCCCGTGTGACAACTACTTCGTTATTCATATTTCCAAATACACGATTGACATAAAGTAGTTGATGACCTAGTTCATACAAGATTCGAGACACTTCGGGGAATAATTTTTGACCTTCGTACATCTCTAGAAATTCGGCTTCAACTTCAACCATTAGGGTCTCAGAAAATATTTTTTGAGAGCTTTCGATGATTTCGTATTCTGTTCCTTGTGTGTCAATTTTTACCAAATCTGGGATAAGGGACTCGTATTGAAGTACATTTTCCAAAGTATCGCTTTCGACCATTATCTGGCTTTCCACCCTTAAACGCTTACTAAAATTTGCTTGATATGTGCGACTCGGATGTAGCGCTGAACTCTCAGATTTCCTCACATACAGATTAAATGGAGTCGTAGTTTTTTTCCCGCCAATAAATTTCGATATGATTTTTCTCGATCGCCACTCTTTTTTGTCGCTACTTAAATCATCGTCAACAGATTTATCGTCAGCGTCAAATCCCAAGTAGTTAGAGTATTTTTTTAGACTTTCAATTTCATCACAACTTCCATCTCTAGAACCGACATCAACAACGAAAATCGGATTTTCAATAAGAAATTTTTCTGCAAATGCGAAGTCTCTCAACCACTGAATATTGTAGGTTGGCATTGAAAAATAGACAGTCAGACTCTTTATTGAGTTGAGAATACTCTTAGTTTTCATTTTGTCTTTTCCAGAACATGTAGGTGGCATAGGGGAATTTACCGTAAAGTCTCAAATTCAAGAGTTCTTTGCTGATTGACCTAGTCACTTTTTTGCCAACACTTTCATCAATATGTAATCTCTCGTCAAATGTTCCACCGGCAACGGCTGCTTCGTATGAGAATGTAGTAGTTCCATACGAAACTATCCGAGTAGCGCGTGAAAGAATTACCCAATCTAGCAAAGAGTGAACAGCCTCTTTTTCTGTGAGCCTATCTCGATTCAGTTTGGCGAGATACTTTGGTTTAAAACCTAAGATTGTTAATTTCTCTGAAAGTTCGAGGCCGCGCCTGTGATTGTCGGTCGCTATGTAGACTTGTTGTGATTGCAGTGCTGGAAGGTTTTTAAGTTGCATTATTTCTTTAACCACAGCATCTATTGCCAATGATTCGTTCTTTCTATCGGTTTCTCTCAAGTGTATCGCCCAATAAGGACCCTCAAATTGATTCTCAGTTTCTCTGATTAAATGATTGACCTCATCAGAAAATACCAATTTTTCATAAAACTCTTTCCTTAAAGATCTAAAATGTTGTGAATCTTTGAAATAACGCCCCTCATTCAAATTGAACTTTTCTCCAGAAATAATCGTTATGCAGCGTGTCTGGAAGTTTTTTCGAATTAACTTTCGAAGTTTCGGCATGAATAATTGGTCTCCCGCACGAAGATTGCGGAGTGTAATGCTCATATTTTCCGAATTCACTGTCGTGAACGTCGGATATTCTTCTGGTTCAAAAAAAGCTTTTTCATGTATTGGCACTCCTGCCATAGATTTAAATACAGAATCAAATCTCGCCGGGAAAACAGTCTGATTCGTCCATACGATTTCAAATTCTGCTTGCAAATTGCGAGAAAGCACATAACTGCTCGCGAGCATTTGAAGGCGGTTTCCAAGTCCATTCCTTGGTACTGCTATTACCTTCACGATTCAACGATATCCTACGTCCCTACTAGTTTCTTAAGTAACACGCCAAATCCATATTGGAGGATGAAATGCGTACATTGCGCATGAGACATTTGAATAAGTATCTGTTCAATAAAATTGGCCTGCATATCCAGCCACTTGAAGAATCACCAACACAAGTCGGGTTGCTCAAGAAGCTAGCATCGTTACCAATTGAATTTCACAACGTTTTTGACGTTGGTGCATACAAAGGTAAATGGAGTCAAGAAGTTCAGAAATATTTTCCAAAAGCAAATTTTTTCTTGTTCGAGCCTAATGACGTCCACAATAAGGAGATCCTTAAACTTGGTTTTAAACCTTTCAATTTGTTACTAGGTAAGAAATCCGGAGAAATTGTTAAATTTTATGGTGATGGTCGAACGGGAGATTCATTTTTCCTGGAAAAGAATCCCACATACCTAGGGACAGAAAAAGATGTTGAGCTTCACTCGTTATTTGATATTGTTCAAGCAAATAATCTTCCAGTTCCTGATTTCCTAAAAATTGACACTCAGGGAAGTGAACTTGAAATTCTTCTCGGTGCCGAAAGTCTCCTGACTAATGTGAAAGTTATTCTACTTGAGCTTCCGATTACGAGAATGAATATTGGCGCGGCAAGCTTGACTGAAATAGTTGACTTTATGGAGAGTAGGAATTTTGTTCCTATACATCTATCTGAAATTCACTTAGTCATCGACATTTTGATTCAAATTGATATTGCTTTCCTGCGACGTGATCTTTTTATCGAGTGTTTCGGACATGACGATATTTCTCATCGAGACATTAATCCCAGCCTTTAGTGGTCCCTAGATAATAGCTTTCGGCTATACCACCGTCCATAGGCTTATCCGAAGCCTTTAACGGGCTGAAATAGTCTCGGCGATTGTTGATGGCAATAGAAAGTGATATTTGTTCGCTTAACCTTAATATTTTCTTTCTAGCTGAGCCTTCAATTCTTCCACTAGAACAGGCTGCCATTAACTTCGTAAAACAGTCCTCTACTTCATTAGAAAATTCTTCTCTTTCAAGGTTGTAACCAATGGCAATAAACGATGAGTTCGCCATGAATGCGTCTGATTCAATTTCAATACCAGCGGCTGATAGCGCTGAAAAGTAGGGTTCTTTACTCAATAGTGCGGCCTCGGCTGCGAAGTACATTCCTGATTCTTGTTCGGGTAACATGGAATTCCAATAGAGGTCTGCATCACAAAAGTAGTCACCATTCTTAAGGCCGTGAAGAATTACGTTAAGTTTCAATTCTTGCCAGGATAAAATTGAGTCTTCTATCTCAAATTTTATACGATCTTTTCGGTGCAATCTTTGAATCATGTAAGCCTTAAACTTTAAAAGTTCAGAATCTATGTGAAAAACAACATTTAAGTTGGGGTTGTGATACCAGATAGAATTTGCACACTTGATTGCAGCTTTCAAATATTCTTTTTTTCTCACGCAGATAATGTGTATAGATTTTTCTCCTGCTGGTATTTGTCTATTTGATGAGATCTTTTGTCTAATTCTTTCAGCTGTTTTTCTGCCATGATATCTGATCAACATAAATTCTTGTCTTACTCGAAACAAATTAGAACTCATACATCAGCTCAATTCTTACTCTTCTTTTAGGCACTAAATATTCATTCCGATTGTAGTCGAGCAACTCGAGAATCAATTGATCCCCATCAAGCGCGCTTGACTGTCAAAATCTGGTACGAGATTTCGCAGACTTTCAAAATCTCCAGCTGCAACGATTTTTCCTGAATCTAAGTATACGATCTCATCTGCCTTCATAATTGACGACAATCTATGTGCAATGACAATGACAGTAATCTTTCCCCTCAGCGCATAGAGAGATTCAGAGATGTTTGCTTCAGTAGAGCCATCGAGTGAGCTAGTAGCTTCATCTAAAATGAGTACTTTTGGTTTGGTAAACAAGGCTCTTGCAATACCGATTCTTTGCCTTTGGCCACCGCTGAGATTCGAGCCTTTGTCACCAAGTTTTGAGTCCAATCCCTCTGGTAATGTATCAATCATCTCTCGCAACTGAGCCAAATCGATAGCTTCTTCAAAATCACTATCACTAAAGTCATCAACATCGAATCCCATAGCGATGTTTTCTCGGATCGTTCCATTAACTAAAATCACATCTTGTGGTACGTAAGCAATTATCCCTGGATTAGCATTAATCAGCTCCGAGGGAGATTTCCCTCCGATAGTGACCACTCCTTTTTGTGCCTCTAAAATTCCTAGAATTAGGTCGACTAAAGTGGTCTTACCTGAACCGGATGGACCGACAATCGCTAAATATTTGCCAGGTTTTATGCTGAGATCTACGTTATTTACAGCCTTATGAACTGAACCCGGGTAGCAGTAGCTTATGTTCTGTACATTAATTTCAAACGTAGACATTTCATGATTAAAACTTCGCACATCAATTGACTCTTTTACTGGAGCAACTGTTTCAAGCGACTTGAGTAGTTCTATTGTGGGGTTTGCGGCGCCAAGACTTCCTTTCATAATCAAGAAACTCTGTTGGACTCTCAACATTGACGGTGACATGCGGCTAGAAGCAGCTAGAAATATCGACAACATACCCACGGCGTGGACTGCATCCTTCAATAAGAACTGTGATGCGGCAATTATCAATGCAGCATAAATCATCGTTACTTCAAGTACATATTTCGTTATGTTTGGCATGAAGGCTTTTTCCGCTCCATAGTTAGCCATCTGCATTCTTGTTTCACCGATATCGTAGGCGTAATACCCCCGTCGGTCCCGAACCACTAATTCTCGATATGAATTCAAGACTTCCAATATTTTGTGATTGCTCTGAATCGATAATTGGGCCTGGCGGTAGCCAATCTCTCTTGATCGAACTTCCAAGAGCCTATAGAGAATATATGCTGTACCTCCGAATAGAACAAAAGTTAGGCAAGCGACAATCCAATCGAAAGCTACAAGTCCGATGCCTAAAATGACAAGCAACATAACATCTGCCGTCAGAATCGAAATCGTGTTTAGAATTCCCATTGTTATGGCATCAACACCAGTTGTTACGCCATAAAGAATTTCTTGTTGACGTCGGCTTTGTAGCGCTGTAATTTCTTGATTCAGCAACCGCGAAATTATGCGCTTTGAGATCATTGCCCCACGTCTACTTAGAAAGTAAGTAATTCGTCGAACGATGAAAATTGAAAATATGGTTCGAAGCGTCATTAAAACAGCCGCAACTAAACCGATGACCGCTACTTGAGTTTGTAATGTCGAATTGTTTATCCTCAGCAACTCAAGAACAAATTGCACTCTGTCACCGGGTGTATTTGTACTGATTCCCGAGATTGCAAGTGTTCCGAGAATTCCTACCAACCCAATTGCCAGTAAATCTATAAGTCCTAAGAAAATCTGAATAAGGCTGACAAGAAAGAACTTTCGAATTTCAGATTTAGTCAGCACATTTGTAGCCTGCCTTAGGACGTCACGTTGCTCTTGATCTAAAAGTTTCATGAACATGAGTCAAGCCTATATGGAACAGGGGTTCTGAGGTCACATGCGGTAAATTCCCACCATGGAAAAGTCTCGAGTGGTTGTGCTTTCCGGTATTTATCCCCCTGATTCTGGTGGTCCTGCAACTTTTTCTGTCGCATTTTCAGATTTCGTTACAAAAAATCACTATTTCTCGAAAGTACTCTCACTCACAGACTCAGTAAGCACATCTCTGAAAAGTGATAATCAAGAGGTCAAACTCATCTCTCGTAGACTTGGATTATTGCGACGAACTGTAAAGGTAGTTCTTGAAGTTGCTTCAGAGTTTGCTCGAAGATCACATGTAATTGCAAATGGCTTTTTTATTGAAACCTATTTGGCTTCAATACTCACAAGAGGGAGCTATGTTGCAAAAGTTCCTGGTGACATAGTTTGGGAACGAGCCACTAATTCGTCTTTAACTTCACTAAGTGTAGGTGATTTTCAAAAAGAGAAACTAAGTTTTAAGTATAAGATTTTTCGGAGTCTATTTTCAAGATCCTTAATACGTGCAAAGTCCGTAATTGTTCCTTCACCAGTTCTATATCAACTCTGCTTATCATGGGGCGTCCCTCGGGGTAACCTTCACATGATATTTAATTCAGTTGACGTTGATTATTTTAAGCCCTCCTCTAACGCTCATTTAAAGCATGATTGTATTGTTGTTAATAGATTAGTGAAACTGAAGAATGTGGATGAAGTTATCCGTGCTTGTCATGCTCGAAATTTGTCTCTATTAGTTGTTGGGGATGGTCCCGAAATGGAGAACTTGATTTCATTGTCTACATCTCTACAATCGAAAACTACTTTTGCTGGCAACACTTCTAAGCAAGAACTGCTTGATTACTTGCAATCTTCTAGTTTTTACATTCTAAATAGTACGGTAGATGCAACAGCGTATTCACTGCTTGAAGCAAGATCGTGCGGCCTGATAGCGATTGCTAATGTTGAGACTGGCGCATCTCAAGTAATCAGGCATAAAGTAGATGGGTATCTAACTGACACAACAGACAGTATTGGACTCGAAAAAGCTCTTGAATGGCTTTCTCAGAGAACTCATGAAGAAATACAAAATATGCGTCAAGATTCACGAGAATCAACAATGCTTCATTTCAATAAAGATCTAAACTTTAAAAGAATTCTCAAAATGGTCGTTTCTTAGATATGAATAAAAAAATTGTTTGTTTTCTAATGCCTACAATCTCAAAATCGGCAGAGCCAGCGTCGCAAATTATAAGTAGGTGTCGATATCTCGCTGAAAGGTTTCGTCTGGTTGAGGGATGGGACAATTCCGAAGTAATTATGCTTGGATCGGGCCTTTTCATAAATAAATCAGAAAATCAAGATCCTGAAGACGCCCTCAAGATTTTTTCTTCAAATGAGGGGAAAGTTAGTTCTTTACTCTATTTGATAAAGTCATACAAAATCTTGAAAATTTATCATGGTCACAAAATTACATTGGTAGCGGGGGATAACTATAGAGCGCTGTTGATCTCACTCATTTTAAAAAAATTAATCGGATCGAAAACTAAAGTTCAAGTATCAATCCATGGTAATCCGTTCACGTCTTCCTCTTCTCGACTCAAGAGCACGGCGCGCAGGTTTGCTTTCAAACATCTTATCCGGCGTGCTTCAAGTGTGAGATTTGTATCTGAGCACCTGAGAAATGAGCTCGGCTCATATATTTCTACTCATGCCACCTGGTTTGTTTCACCAATTCCAACTCAATTTTCAAATGAGATTGAGGAAAAGTCTGATGCGAGAAGTTTAGGGATAGTTGGACGCTTGCATGCCGAAAGAGGTATCGATCTTGTTTGCCGTATCCTAAAGCGTTTGTCTGAATTAAACGTTTTTTTAAACGTAGTTATCATTGGCGATGGACCAGATAAATCAAAAATCACGGATTTCATGGTTTCGAACCCGCGATACCCAATAGATTTTCGAGGAACATTACCTAAGCCTGTTGTTTTGGAAAGCTTCAAATCAATTCGTATGCTTTTAAATTGCGCACCTAGCGAGGGCTATGGTCTTGCGATGAGAGAGGCAATTCTTTCTGGTACACCTGTGATTGCACTTAGAAATGAAGGTACTTCTGAACTAAAATCAAAATTTCCAGAAATGGTTTTCTTATTTAATACAGTAGATGAAGCTGTGCGTGAGATTAAGGCTCATTTCGGGCAAGAGGTGAGCCTCGATCTTGTAAAGAAATACCGACAAGAGCAGGCCGCTTCAGATGAAATTGCTGTTCAGTCTCTCATTGATTCATGGCGCTAAATTACAGATCTTGACCAGTTCTCAAGATTATCTATGACTTCTTTTTTGCGAGACCATTCGTAGGTGCTCTCTAAACCTGTGGATAATTCAACAGTGGGTATGAAACCTAAAATTGAATTGAGCTTCTCTGTATCAGCATTAGTTGACTTCACATCTACGGAATGAGGTGGAAGCGTATCGTAATTCAGCTTCTTTCCTGAAAGCTTTTCTACTTCAGAAATCATTTCGAGCATGCTTGCCGGTTTGCCACCCCCAATATTGAAAATCGAGTTGCCTCTTAATTCACCAGCTTGTTGTTTGAGCACAAGACTATATATTGCATTGACCGTGTCATCTACGTAAGTGAAATCTCGGCGCACATTTCCATCGCCAAACAATTCGAACTTGTATGAGGAAAGCGCTTGGGCGATCAATCTGAAATATGCCATGTCGGGACGTCCATAAGGCCCATAAACGGTAAAGAACCTAAGTCCGATTGATGACATTTTAGGATTTGTGGAACCGGCTTGAGCAAGAATTTCATTTGCTAGTTTTGTTGCTCCGTAATAACTTATTGGTTTCAGTCCTGTTGCATCTTCTCGAAGGGTATCCGTAAGGGAATTTCCGTACACACTAGAGGAGGACGCGTATATAAAATTATTTATTCCGGTTTCTAGTGCAATCTGAAAGACATTGCTAAAAGAAGTTAAATTGTCTTTTGTATATCGCTGATAATTCGATGGTTGAAGTCGAATTCCAGGTTGAGCCGCCAAATGGACTAATGACTTAGATCCAAAAGAATGAATGGTACTTCTTGCTCCATCTAAATTTGCTAAATCTAATTGGGTTAGCTTTCCGCCAAAACCTGAAATCAAATCATTTACACGTAGTTTCTTGAGCTCAGGAGAGTAATAATCAGAGAAGCAATCAATTGCAAGAACCTCATGACCCTCTCTAAGAAGTCTATTAGTAAGGTGAGCACCAATAAAGCCGGCAGCACCCGTTACTACTACCTTCATATTGAAGATCCAGAGCTAAACATGACGTAAGCGTATCAACGATATAATGATTTTGGGAGCGAGGATTGCATCATGCATAAATTAATTATTCTTAATTTTACGATGGATAGCACCCATCCCTTACTATCTCACCAGCCCGATGTTGCGAAACTTCTCGCGAAGAATTTTGATCAAACAACTGTTTTAACGGCGGGCGAGTCCTTATATTCTGGAGACACGATAAAGGTTTTGACTACAAGGTGGGTTGAAGGACAAAGAATTAGAAATGTTCTGAAGTTCTACAAGGTCGCCCTCCCGGTCTTCTGGGCTGGGCGCAAGGATTCCGCGGTGTTCTCCCATATGACTGATGTGCAGAGCGCACTCATAGGTCCAGTCACAAAACTGCTGGGGATACCGCATTACCTTTGGTACGCGCACACTCATAAATCTTGGTACTTAAGAATTGCAAATTTTTTTGTTGACATGTTGTTGACATCAACTCTAGGTTCTTGTCCTATAAAATCTGGGAAAGTTCAGCCAATAGGACAAGCTATAGATGAGAATGTATTTGAGTTTAATCCTTCAGGCTCAAATCTCGATTTGACTAAAGGTCTTCATGTGGGTCGGTTTGATCCTAGTAAAAAACTTGATCATATTTTCTCTGAAATCAAATCGTTGAGAAGTTTTTTTCCTGGACTCTCAATCACGCAAATTGGATCTCCATCAACACGACAAGCTGAAGATGAATCACAAAATATTCTTAAAGAATGGGATATGGGAATTTCGGAAGGGTGGATAATCATTCGCCCTTCAATAAAGCGCAAGGATCTTCCTAGTGAATTTGGTAAGTATGATGTCTTTTTTCATTCGTATATCGGATCACTCGACAAAACTTTAATTGAAGCGACTATGAGTGGATTACCTGTAGTTACTATTAACCCAGAATATCTGGATGAGTTTGGATCATGGTCTTCGAGGGGTAAAGCTACCCTTCAAGACGAGTTTATGAGCATTGTAAAGATGAATCCCTCGGATTACGTGAAAGAGATTGAAAGAAGATATACGATATGCCTTGAAAGGCATTCCAGAGCCAGATGGGTTTTCACGCTTACTGATCTCTTATTGAACGGAACGTCAACTAGTGCTGGGAGCGGTAATTGAAAATACTCTTGACAGGAAGTGCCGGTTTCTTAGGTTCACACATTGCAACCCGGTTGATACGTGAGGGACACACCGTTATAGGTCTAGATGACCTATCAACTGGATCTCTGAAAAACCTTGATGCATTACTTCCGCATGAACGATTCACATTTGTTGAGCATGATGTACGTCTTCCCTACCATGTAAATGTGGATGCAATTCTTAATTTTGCATGCCCAGCATCCCCTGTTCATTACCAAGCGGACCCTGTTCGCACAATTGAAACCAATTTTTTAGGAATCATTAATCTCTTGCATTTAGCTCGACAGACTGGTGCGCTAATTTTGCAAGCATCAACAAGTGAAGTTTATGGGGACCCGGCTGAATCTCCCCAAACCGAAGAGTACTGGGGCAATGTAAATCCAATTGGTATCAGATCTTGTTACGATGAGGGTAAAAGAGCAGCTGAAACATTATGTTTTGATTATAAGAGACAGTATGGAGTCGACACTCGAGTAATTAGAATTTTTAACACTTACGGTCCGAATATGGCCGAGGGTGATGGGCGCGTTGTATCAAACTTCATCGTACAGGCCTTAAGAAACCAACCAATAACAATCTATGGCGATGGTACTCAATCTAGATCTTTTTGCTACGTAGATGATCTCGTTGATGGGATTTATCGTTACCTGATGCTCGAATCAGGAGCTGATACACCCATCAATCTGGGCAACCCTAACGAGTTCACAATGCTAGAACTTGCAACACTTGTAACTGAGATGACCGGCTCGAAAAGTGAAATTGTGCGATTGCCACTGCCATTAGATGACCCAAGGCAACGTCGGCCAGAAATCTCTAAAGCAAAATCAATACTTGGGTGGTCACCAAAAGTTGAACTTAGGGAAGGAATTCAACTTACTAGTGATTACTTTTCAAAAAATATTTTGAAATGAAATCTGTTACTCACGTTATTACCACTATTGAGCGCGGTGGGGCTGAAAAGCAGCTCTTAATTTTGGTTGAGCAGCAAATAGCAATGGGCTTGGAGGTCTCCATTGTCTATCTCAAAGGTAAACCTGAACTAGAAGACGATTTTCGGAAACTAGGTGTGAGTAATATCCTAGATCTCTCGGTTAAACCTCTAATTCTTCAGATTTTTTACTTGAATAAATTTGTTTCTAAGCAAAGCAATGTTCACGCACACCTTCCGCGGGCAGAATTGTTTTCTCGATTATCTCTTTCAAAAGATTGCAACTTAGTCATATCGCGGCATAATTCGGAACCTTTTTTCCCAAAGGCTCCCGCATTCATTTCATCTTGGCTGTCAAGATTTGTAACAAGAAAAGCTTCCCATGTAATAGCAATATCGAAGGCAGTCTCAGACTTCCTATTGAAAAACAAGGAAGTAATAGATTTTAATAAAGTATCTGTTATTTATTATGGTCGGGCGAGTGATACAAATCCTTATCCAGGCTCAATTCACGAGAATAAAGTGATTGGTACTGTAGCTCGACTCACAGAACAAAAAGACTATCCAACACTCATACGTGCATTCAAATTATTCCAGAATTCAAGACCAGACTTCAGGTTGCAAATAGTTGGCATAGGAAATCTAGAATCAGAATTGAAACTACTTGCACGAGAATTGGGTATTGAGGAATCAATAGATTGGATTGGAAAGGTCTCAGATCCATCCGAATACATGAAAAATTGGAATCTATTTGTCCTGACTAGCCTGTATGAGGGTTTTGGGCTGGTCTTACTCGAAGCGATGTCTGCTGGCATACCGATTGTAGCAAGTGACAATTCTGCTATCCCTGAAGTACTGGGTGAAGACTTCATAGGACTAGCCGAGACGTCAAACTCTCATGATTTCTTCTTAAAATTTGAAGAACTTCAAGATGTTCCCACTCGTGAAGTCGCTTTGCAACAACAAAAACAGTCTCTGCTGAAATTTGATTCTAGGTTCATGGCCCAAAAGATAGAAGCGCTATATGTCTAACCCAATGGATCAAATTATATCTCGCATTAGGATGCCCCGACATTCCTTTGGACAGCTCAAAGTGCATTGTTGGGGAGGGCTAGGCTCACAACTATTTGCTGTCTGCCTTTATTATGACTTGAAAAAGCAGTTTCCTAAGAGAAAGATAGTTTTGGTTCTTCATCAAGGTGGAATCACAAAAAGAGTTTCTGAAATTAATGGGATTTTTTCTGAAATCTCTACCGAAGAAATCCAAGATTTTAATTCAGTAGAGGCATCTGCATCTGAATTAGCAGTCCGACCAAAATATAGGTTTCGAAACTTCGCAAAGAATTTTCTGCGTATCTCGCATGTGGTAATTTCGTTAAATGACTCTAGAAACTTGAGGGGGGTCAAGCCATGGACTTTTTCTATCCGAGGTCATTACTCTTATAGGTTTCTAGACCAGAATTCTGTAAATGAAATGCTCTCTAGAGTGACATCTGACGGTGCCGCTCGGTTCTATCAAGTTGATAAGTCTGAAATTAATATCGGCGTTCACTACCGCCTTGGGGATCTGATTAATCTAACTTCAAAGCAACCTCTCGATGTCAAACGTTTAGCAAAAGTATGTGATGTCGTTTTGAGTGAATACAAGAAAAAGGATCTCACTGTTTTTTCTGACTCTCCAGATTTAGCATGCAAATCTCTCAAAAGTATTTTGCCATCTGTTGATGTATCAACGTGCGATCTTCCAACATGGGAGACAATTGGTTTACTTTTTTCTTCTAAAGTATTCGTAGGCACCTTTTCAAAAGTTTCTCTCTGGATAACAATTTTTCGATACCAATCGGAGCAAGTCAAACTCTCGTATTTACCTATTGAGGCAGAATCTAACATTAAGTTGATTTTGGGAGCTCAATTAGATTCTGACCGAATCAGATTTTATATTTAGTTACCTGTCAATTAATTTTATTTGTATGACGGATCCCTCATCGGTCATTGCCGCAATTTCGCCTTGTCGAGATATAGAGATATCTCTGATTCGATAGCCTAGAGGGATTCTTTCATCCACACGGATTGCCCCCTCGCTCAGGACTAAACGTCTCAAAGATGAATCTTTGAGTGTTGCCAACAGGAAATCCTTTGACCAGGCGCCTCTAATTTGATTTTTGGGGCAAATCAAATCCCCTGCTGCGATTGCTGGCACCCAAGAAAGCAGAGGTTTTCGGTAACCATCATGTGACATAAAACTGCGATTCTTAACCGTTCCTGAAACGAATTCTCCGTAAGGCATTCCGAACGAAACCCTTGGCCAACCGTAGTTGTTGCCTTTTTCGATCAAATTGAATTCGTCGCCACCATCAGGCCCTTGCTCACTCGAATAGAGTTCATCGTCTACATAACACAATCCTTGAGGATTGCGATGACCTGAAGAAATTGATTCGACACTATTTGTCGGGAGGTCCAGAGTTAAAATGTTGCCATAATCAGGGTTTGACGATATTTTCTCTAATCCAGTCCAAATCTCCGCATTACCTAGACTGAATGTTATCTTCGTCTTTCCTTCATCCGAAAATATCATTCTTCCCCCGACTGCATTCAATTCAGTTGTATCCGGATTGAAACACCCTGGAGACTTATAAATCAAGGCACTCGACTCTTCTTTACTGAAGTCATTCGAAAGTTTAATTCGTTTAATTTCCATTCGTTCGCATGACAAGTCGTTAGTTGCGTAAGCAATGTACAAAATACTTTCATCCAGCAGGATCGACTTCACGCCAAAGTGGGTATTCTTTTTAGCTTTTGAGAAATCCAATGAAGATTTTCTGCAGTTCAGATCTGCTTTATCTGAAACAATCTTCTCATAGACACATATCTCACCAAGTCTCGTAACTACTACTTTCGAACCTTTAGAATTGAGTGTCAGACGCGCCGGTAGTTGCTCTGGTTTAAGATTTGAATCAATCTTATTGCTCAACAGCCATGAAGTAACTGACTTTTGAATTTTGAATTTCTTGTTGCTTGAGCAATTACCTTGTAGAACCAAGGAACCAATTAGACTATTTGTTTGCAAATCACTTTGGTAAAAAACGAAGGCCGTACGGAGTCCATAAGTTCCTTGATCCGTAAAATAGAGATTCTTGTCTAAGCCTCTCTTCACAGCACACCTAGCCACGTCGTCAGGCAAACCCTTAGGTAGCCCTGAATAACCAGCTCCATTACCGAGTCCAAAGATAGAGAAATTTGAGCCAATTTTCTTGATTAGATAAGTTTGGGCATCGTTATTTTTTGAAACGAGAAAACGAGAATAATCAATTCCTCCAGACGGGTTTGTGATTAAGGGTATCTTTCCATTCTGGATTTCCTTGTATTTCAAAAACTGTGATTTTATCGTCCACTTTAGAGAATCTAGATTAAATTTATTTGCGGATTTAAGTAATCCAACATTTAATATCATCGAACTGACTAGCAGAAAGATGATGGCAGAAAACAAGACCTTGAATTTTGGTGTCACCTTGATAGTCTCCTTTTCACTCCGTCAGTTAATCTTCTCAATTTTGGCATAAGCATAAAGTGAACCAATGCTTGTATCGGGAAGACACCTTGCTGAAAATATTTGTGGACCGAGGACAAGATCTTAAATTTTCGAGTGAGCCCAGTAAGATAATTTGCATGAAAACAGACTTTCTTGCTCCTATAGTTTCTTGCTAAAAACATTTTGGCAAAGTTGCGACCCACGATGTACTCGAACTCTGGAAGTCTAGTGAAAGCTATTGGATTTGAAGACTCCACTATGAACTGATTAAAGGTGTCTTCATCGTCTTGAAGATTACCTTCCTCTATCTTTCTTTTCTGCCAGCTTCTCAATTCCGAAATCGAACTAAGAGAACTGATTGAATTTCTCCAAAACATGATACCTGTGCAACACCACTGTGGGCGCTTGTCGCTGGCGTCATCCTGAATGTACAAATCTGATTTAGAGCTTTTCATCTCTTCAATTGTGAAAGAAGGATCTTTAAACCAATAGATGTCTAAGTCAGAAAAAAGTATGGTTTCTGATTCTCGGTGGAGTTTCATTGAATCCGAAATCAAATCCCATTTCAGCAGTGTCAAAATTCTAAAGTCTGAACTTCTATACTCTGAATACTCACTCTTGAGGTCAAACTGCTTATACTCAAAATTCTCTAGAAGTGAGTTATGCATGCAAATTCGATCTCTAAGTGCCTGCGGAGTATTGTTTTCTATCCATTTGGTTCCTGCAGGATTCGCGGCTACGCATATTTTGTTCGGATTCACACTCATTATGGTTGAAAGAGAGAGTTTTCCTGTTTCACCTAAATCACCTATTACCAATAGGCAAATATTTGCTTCCATTAGCTATCTCTCTGTTTTCTATTCTTGTTTACACTACGTTTAATATCCCGAAGAATGCGGATTCCGACAAATTTGTTTATGTTGTATTCATTGAACCAAGAATTCACTAGTCCTGGTTCAATTCCTAATTTTTTGTCATTATTGACTAATTTCTGATGAAAAGTTATGTGCTCACTTCCATCAGGTTCTTCGAATTCTTCTAACGAATAATCCGCATTTTGAAAAAGCTCTGTTTTGTATATCCCGAATCCTCCAAAAGCGGAATCTACTTTAATTGTTGGGCGGAAGGGGAGAATTATTTTCATTTTTCTGTAAATTACCTTCTGGCGCAACAATTGAGTTGCCAAGTACCGCATCAGAGAATTCCTTACCGCAATATCAGATTGAAGGTTCTTTGATAGTTTTAAAACGTCCTCTGAGACCCAACCTTCACACCTAAGGGCAAAGATGTCATAGTAACCAAATAGTTGGTTTGCAAAGAGAGCGTCCCAAGATTTCATTTTGTTAATTGACTTCTGAATTGATTTACCTCTTATTCTTCTGTTCATTCCATCTAGATCAGCAATAATCACGAAATCCCATGATTCGATCACCATATTTTGACGAATGTACTGAACATATTGGTTTCTGCAATGTCTTATTCGAGCGATCCGATCAGGATACTGTTTTTTTAAATTGCCCAAATTTTGAAAGGTGAATCCAGGGAAATTTTGAGATAGATGTGCCAACTTATCGACAGTTCCGTCATTTGAGTCCGATTCAATTAGATGGACACTTACTTCTCCAATTTTTCGAATCTGGGCTTCAATTATCGATAGGTCTCTCTCGATCGTTCTTGATACGTTACTCACTGTTCCAACCAAGAGAATCCTTTTCTCAAGATTTTTCATTTAAGAACTCTGCGAACATTGTTAATCGATTTCCTTAATTTACTATCCCCTGAAATAGTAAAAGCATCAACATTAGACCCTATTTTGCTAAATAATTCTGGTAAAAGTTTCTGGGAAAATTCTCTTTCATATATCACTGATGATTGCATCCATTTAGGTTGTAAATTTTTTGTATTAGTGCTGCGGATATCATTAAAGCCAACATTCTCACAGATCCTGTATAAGGGAAGATAGTGCGCAACGTCATACTTAAATGTCATAAACTGCATTTGATAATCCCATGTCAATTTCGGGTTTGCGCTCACTTTTCTAAATCTGGTTAGCCAGGTTTTTTGTTGAGTAGTATTTAGAGAACGCCATGACTTCGAGTTCTTGAGCTCTGCTTCGAGGTCTAAATCAGAAAGCACACGTTCGTACTTATCCCAAGTTCCCCGACCAATCATCCAGCCCCAAGCGGAAAAGTACTTTGTTCGGCGCCAATAGTTCTTCAAATGGTCACCAAAAATTGGAATTCCTGAAAATCCCCCCACAGTGGCAAAATCCTTATTTTTACTCAGTCTTTCGTATGCAGATTCAAGATTGGATACGAAATCATGCCCAATTCGAATGTCATCCTCTAGGACGATTATTGCTTCCTCGAGCTCGAGTGCCTTATCGATAGCGGACTTAATGTGAAGAGATAGACCTAGATTCACCTCTTGTTGCCATAATTTTGTTTGAAATGTGACCTCTGATTTGCTAAGAGCGGTCTCCACTGCAATCAACATGTCTCTGGTTATAGACTTATCATTACATTTGTCTATGCTTACATATAGTCGATCAGGTTTGCATATCGATAATTCATTTATACGTTGGACAATGTTCTCCGGCCTGTTATATCCAAGTAAGAGTACAGACGCCATAAGGCAATACTAAGGGATGAAAAGGAACTTTCCTTAGATTCCCTGAAGTTTCACTAATCGTTTATCTCACTCAGAAAGTCCGCTGCCAACTTTTTCTGATTTAAATTCATATCGTATTTAGCTTTGATTCTTACAGATGATTCGGCTAAGAGATAACGGTTCTTGGATAAGAAAAGAATCTTTGCGGCGAGATCGGAGCTAGACCCGGGTTCGAAACAGAACATTTCCATATTTTCGTCAAATATTTCCAATATCCCATGGTTCCTCGCCGACAAGTATGGAATTCCAAGGTAGGCAGATTCAAACGCTTTATGCGGAATAGTTCTACTTAGTCTTTCGTGGGCCGAGAGTTGCCCTAGGGATAAATCTGCTCTAATCAGATGATTTGCTATTTCTTTTTTTGATTCAAAATGTTTGCTTATTATTTTGGTTCTAGAAGAGAATTGTAGTTTCTTATTCTTTAAGGAAGTGAGAATTTCAAAGTCAATATTCTCGGACGACAGTAATTGAGTAGCCTCTGCTAAAACATCTAACCCAGCTTCATCGTTGTGTTTTCCTCTGAAGACGACTTTAAATGAATGATCTTCTATTGATAAGTCATTTGAATCTGGCTTAAAATCACTTTCGTCGACTCCTGTATAAATCACTGAAAATTTCTCTTCTTTCGAAGGAAACTTCTTTATATACCAAGATTTTTGAAGATTCGACTCTAAGAAAACTTTCTTAGAAACTAGTGTTGCAGAGAAATCAATTACATAGCTTTTTAGTAGATTTTTTCCCAATAAACCCGCACGCTGTGAATTAACTCTTGTGGACTCAAACAAAGACCAACCTGCATCAAGTACGGGGCGTTTCCAAAATATAAGAAATGACGGGATAGCAAGAATTTGACTTGCAGAGGCAATAATTAGGTGTTGGTTTACTCCTTCAAATTGTCTTCTCGACTTAATAAGACTTGTCCATATCTTGCCTTTAGGTATGACGACATACTCACAGTCATACCCTTGTTCTGAAAGAGAATGGAAGTAGGTCCAGGTGCGAGAGTACTTTTTCTCTTTTGTGGAAAGGAACAAATAATCCATCTAGTCCAATTCCTCAATTTGTTTGCCCGAAGGATATTTATTTAGAGTGTTTATTACGTCCAGGAGTTACCACATCTACTTGTTTATTTGGCTGTACGTGATATCCCCACGGATCTATAACAATTGATCCACTTGGTAAGGCAATTTCCCGGAATGCTTCGTGCTTCGAGGCAATAAATGCAACTACCGGGGTACGCATTTCTAGTTCAGGCTCATCAACCCAAGGATCCCACGCGGTGAAATCCTTCCCCTCAAACTTTAGAAAGTGTTGAAGCAGAAGGGCCGGACTGCCAATTGTAAGTGGGCTATTTTCTTTGTAGCTTTTACCCAAAATTAGAATTGGGAGTTGATTCGTTTCACTTAGTTTGATTATTTGTTTGGCTTGACGAGCTGTCTGCTCATCTCGCGCTTTTGCTATGAATTCAAATATATCGATACTCATATCGGCTTCTGTCGCTAGCCATGACATGGCAATCTGATCTCTTGGGTGGCATCCTCCACCATCTCCCATTCCAGCGGATAGGTATTTTGGAGACATCAACCTGTAATTTGCATCAGCGAGTGCATTCGTAACTTCATCTACGTCACCGCCACGACTTTGCACAATCTCAGAAAGTGCGTTTGCAAATACAATCTTGAATCCGATGAATGTATTGTAAGCAACCTTAGTGAGTTCAGCTGACTCGATCTTCATCATTTTTGTAGTTCCGCCTACAAATTCGTAAAAATCAGACAACTCTTGGGCATCCGAATTGTTTTCAGAACCTATTAAGAAAAACTCCGGTTTCATGAAATCATCGATGGTGGTTCCCATAGCAATAAAATATGGGTTGTATGCAAATCTCACATTCTCGCGTACGCCACGAAGAATAGGTAAAACCTCTGTATTCATTGTTCCAGGCAATACGGTACTAATCACAACTATAAGAGGGTCTGCGTCTGGATATTTCTTCAAGCCAGCGGCAATATCAGTAGCGGCATTTCGCAAGTATTTGTAGTCAAAATCTTGTCGCTCAGCTGGAATTGGCGTCAAGCCTTCGAATGCGGAATCATGGGGTGTTGGCACTGCAATAAAAATGATTTCGCATTCCTTGACTAGCTCTGCGGCCGATTCGCTTAACTTGAGACGTGACTCAGCCAGTAGAGTATTGACGTCCTTTTCCCAGTAAGTGACATGCTTCGCTTCGATGGCTTTGCAAGTTTCTGGTGAGATTTCGAACCCGAAAATCTCATGATTTCCATACTTTTCCATCGCCAACAAACATGGAAGCCCGAGTTTTCCAAGTCCTACCATTCCAACTTTTGACATGGCGTCACAGTACAGTTGGCTTTGCATAAGTCAAGTATTTCGAATAGAAATGAGCCATTTGTGAGCAATCTCGTCAAAGCTTTGAACGATTATGGTTTCCAAATCAAAGATGGTGTCCTGGATTTACCGAAATGGGTTCGACGAGTAAAATTTGACGTGGGCTTAGCGTTTAACGCTCCAAATAGTGAAATGTGGTTGAGAGAGAGTGACGATCTTATAGTTTTCGGATTCGAACCAATTTTGGAAAATTTCAAGGCTCTCAGTCAAGTTACGCAAGACGACTATTTAAGGATAAATCCAGAACGGATAGGGAAAAATTTCTTTCCGCTGAGATTTGCAATCGGGGAGACCCCTCGATTCACGGAAATGTTTGTAACCGAAAGAGATGCTGGGTGTAGTTCACTTTTACAGCCTTTGAATCACGAAGTCGCGAGAAAAGAAACGGTTGAAGTTATTAGATTGGACTCTCTGCTAGAGCTTCTCCCATGGCATCAAATCGAAATTGTTGATCACATAAAAATCGATTGCCAAGGAACTGACATCGAAGTGCTTCGAAGTGCAGGTCAGTATCTTTCTCAAGTGCTTGCCGTTACAATTGAGCCGGACGATTACTCTTATCAATCCTCCCAAAATTCTTACATAAATATTGCTAAATATTTAAGAAATTTCGCATTTATCAATCAGCATTCACCCAACGTGACACTTTCGGTGTTAAGCAACGCAACCTCGCGACTCACGTTTTTAAGACCGATAAAAACTTTTATGAGAAAAATGTTCTATGAGCAAAAAAGGGTTATTGGAAGTGAAATTGACGTTCATGATCCGACTTTCATAAACTCTAAACTGAAAAATAATCATTTGGAAGCTCTAAGTAAAATTAAGCAGCAGGGATAAACGTGCTAAGTATCTCTTACGATAATGAATCGCTTCAAGATGGTGCTGGCGCACAATTGCAGAGGATTATTGGTGTATATGCGATAGCCAAGTTCTTCCGAATCCCCTATATTCACAAAGAATTAAGTGAAGTCATGGTGCATCCAAACGATGGGGTTAATAGTGAAGAGGAATACGTACAATACCTACGAGAGATTAATGCTCTGGTTCCATTCACCAACTCAAGAATAGTTAGAGCGCCCGACAAAATCTTAAATGTGAGACATCTCGGAATAAAGCAATTCATCAAACTGCTTCTTCGCTATAGATTTTCCAGAAAACATATTCATATTTCAACACTCCAGCCAGATCACTTGATTCTAAAGTTCCCATCAATTTTACGAAACTTTAAATCGAATAACAGTTTCAGTATTGAGACAAACCCTTTCCAAATCTCAATTCACGTCAGGCAATCTGGAACCACACCTGAATTCATCTTAAAGGGCGAAAAGGGGACTAGAAATTTGTCTCCTAATTTCTATAGCTCAGAACTTGAAAAGCTAAGAGGTCGAATCAGTGCGGAAACTTTCAGTAAATTTCAGATTCATATCGTCACAGACGAACCCTTGGGACAGATGCAATTCAAGCCTTTTGGTTCCCAAGATGAATTATGGGAGTTAGCGGGATATGACATCGGCGATCAAGGCATACATTTCAGTAATGGAAGCACAATTGAGAAACTACTTAGAGAATTTCCCACGGCAGTAATCCATCGCGGTGGAAGTCCCGCCGAGGCGATAAGAATATTGGCCACTGGGAAATACTTAATCATGAGTCGATCCAGTCTGAGCGTTGTCGCAGCTATTCTGTCGAGGGATTCGTATGTAATCTGCCCCTCAGATTTCTGGTTTCACCATTCGTCAGAAAGTTACAGAAAGTCCAACTAGAATTGCTTTGTATTTTATGATTTGTTCGTGAAAACATCAGTAAGCAATTTAATTAGCACCCTGCGAGGCGCTGCAATATTTGGTGTGGTTGTCGTTCACAGTTTATTTACTGGGAACCGGATTACATCTTCGTCTGACTATAATTTTTTTAGTTACACAGTGTCTTTAGGGAAATATGGTGTTGAGCTCTTTTTCATAATTTCCGGTTTACTTATGTATCTTCTTTATGGATTTGAAACCCAAATTAATACGAAAAAATTTTTCGTCAGGAGACTAGCTAGGGTTTACCCTTTATGGGTTCTTTTCCTTTGTGTAAGCATACTTATGTATTTCATGTTTGGTTATGGTGGCGTTTCATCTGCGCTCACTCAAAATGATTCCAATGCTTCAGCGAGTTTGATGAGTGTTGTTTTTCTTACTTTGACTTTTACTCTCTTTTTTTCATCTACGTTATGGAATACGGTGATCCCTGGAGGCTGGTCTATTCAAGCTGAGGTTTTTCATTACCTTCTTTTTGTCTTCTTGCGACGGTTTCAGATTGCAATTCTTTTTCTTGTTGCTGGCACTTTAAACATCTTGAGTTCACTAGTTTTCTTGTTGACTTCATCACAGAAAAACTTTGGAGGCCTATTTTTTCTTCTTGCGGATTCGTGGTCAAGATTATCCCTCTTTTCAACTTTTTCTTTCTTTTCGATAGGAATCATTTTTGGTTTCTTAATTGATAAGGGGTTTGACGGTTTCATTCAAGCCATTCGCGGCAATCGGAAGCTCTATTTTTCTCTTGGATTTTTTACGCTATCTATGTTTACAATTCCCACTCCTTTCGGGAAGACGTTAGAAGCTGTTGGAACAGTGGTGGGGTTTATCGTTCTATCATTCTATTTAACTGAAAAATCTCTTCTGAATCTATTTTTTGTGTCTTTGGGGAAATATTCATATTTTATTTATTTTGCACATTTTATCGTTCTCGATTTAGTAGCATGGATAACAAGGAGGCTAGGCCTTAACTTTGATTTTCTATTTTCGCAAAAAATCGTACTTCCGCCATTGATTCTTAGCGTTCTGGCTATTTCTTGGGTTCTTGGTTATTTGTCATTTCGATTCATTGAACGACCTATAATTAATTGGTCAAGAAAATTTACTTAAATACAGCTCTCATGGGTCATCCAGGATTTGGTCATTAAAGTATTTTAAGCTAGTTCTCTGAGATAACTTGAGTGGATTTCCTTAACCTTTCAAGTTAGAACAAGCTCATTGAGCTAGCATCCAGCGAATACTTTGAATCAAAATCAATTGCTTTTTTGATTAATGAAACATCCGCACACAAGAACGCTGGATCTCCTGCACGCCGCTCGGCTTCAATTGCAACCACATCACTGCGACCTGCTGCAGCACAGACGAGCTTAATGACCTCTCTCACAGAACCTCCGCGGCCAGTTCCTACATTCATCGCTAGTGGCAGTGGACCAGTTGCGTCCGCAGCTGCGAGGTGTGCCCGAGCAATATCGCGAACATCAACATAATCACGAATACACGTTCCATCAGGAGTTGGGTAATCGGTCCCATAAATAGCAGGTGCCTGACCAGCCTTAAGCTTGTTAATGACGATTGGGACCAAGTTCTCAACAGAGTTATCCATTAACTCTGGTGCTGCGGTGCCGACCACGTTAAAAAAGCGTAAGGATGTTCCGTGGTTTCCTGGAATCGCCAAGAACGTATTCACTTCACCCTCTGCAGCGAGCTTTGATGCGCCGTATGGAGAAATTGGGTTCTTCTCATCATCTTCCTTGATGGGGTTTGAGTGATCTGGTGCGCCATATACCGCTGCGGTGGAAGAGAAGATGAAGTGTTGGATGCTGTGGCGAGAGACGAGCTCGAGCATCTTGGTAGTGGCATGGAAGTTGACCTCGAAGTACTCGTCGGGCTTCTCCATGGATTCACCCACTGCCTTAAGGGCTGCGGTGTGGACGATGCCGTAAGGCTTGTAGGTGGTGAGAACTTCATCAAACTTTGCGGTGTCGCGAATATCGGCGACGATTAAGGGGATCTCCTTGTTGTACTTCTTGCGAAGGTAATCAATCCGAGACTCAAGGCCCTGATAGAGCGAGTCATAGATAACGACATCTTTGCCACTGGCTAAGAATTCATCTGCAACATGGGCGCCGATATATCCAGCGCCACCGACGAGAAGCCAGGTCTGTGTTGTCATGTGGTGAGTCTATCTCTATTGAATCT
>JACCDY010955054.1_pt1 | contig 27876 bp, 78 predicted proteins | sample 7446391 | NCBI WGS metagenome assembly JACCDY01 (sample SAMN15323451, study PRJNA562643) | freshwater metagenome | isolation source: river surface water | place: USA:Blue River Watershed | collected 2017-08-18 | reverse complement strand
CAGGAGCATCCCACAGGTGCTCCTTTTGGTTGTATAATGACTTCATAAGCAACCAAACCGATGGACTACGAAACTGAAATCATCAACGGACACACAGCAGTTGTCCGTCATTTTTTCAAACCACACGAAATCAAAGTTGGTTCCCGTTGGATTGGTTCTTCTGGTAGTATTGTTGTGGTTGAGGGCATCAATCAGTATGGTTCTACTGGCACTTGGTATGAGGTTGTTTATTCTTGGGAAGAGAATGGTGTAAAGAAAACACACGATAAAGACCAATTTGCTTTCCAGTGTCGTTATTGTTTGATTGTGGAGGACTGAAATGAAACTCTTCCAACACGATAAAAAAACTTGGGAAAATGGTGAAGTATCTCACACCTGGCAGTTTGGTATTATCAAAAACAAATCACTACTCTGGGTGAATTTTGAAATCCCTGGTGGTGTCATTCATTCTTCTGGTGGTATTAACATTCTGTTTTCTTTCTTTGGTAATTCTCTTATGAGTGTAGATTTTCAACAACGAAGGTTTTGTTTAGCATTTGGATTTTTTACTGAATACTTTGATGGATGGAACTTCTGAAATGATTACCGCAACCGAACTACTGGACTTTCTCATCAAAGCACAAAGATTTTCTACTGGTGGAGCATCCTTCCGTCAAAACGATGAAGGTTATACAATCGTTCTGCATTGTGATTGGCACGATGATGGGCACTATTCCAGGCAAACTGTTTTCATCAACAACGAAAATGAATCCACTTGGGAGAAAGGTGATTATGAGTTCCACACGATGAATAACATTTTAGATGAGATGATTGAGAGAGAAAAACAGAAAGAAATCAAAGAACAAAAACGACAAGAACTGATTGCTCGTTTGACTGATGAAGAGAAAGAACTACTTGGAGTGAAATGACCGACACAGAAAAGTTCCAACATCTCATCAAAGTTCTCAAAAACTACGCACAACAACCAACTTGTTATAATCTAAATCCAGATTATGAATATCCACATCATAGTTGGGATATTTTTGAAGATGGTTCTGATTATGGTGAGATTATGTTTGCCCGCACACTTTTAGAATGTATTGAAGTAGATTATCATTATCCTTGGCACGATGAATTGGAGAACCTATGACTAACAAAAAAGAAGTAGCACAAAAAGTTCTAGAAGCATATGAAACCTCATATACTGAAAGTGGTTTAGTTGCTGCTCTCCGTGAGTTAGTAGCAGAACTCCAATACTATCAATTTTGTAGAGAGGAAGGTGTGGAAGATATGGTGCTTGATGCCCGTGCTATACTTGATGTATGTGATGAGTTGGAGAACCTATGACTGCTTGTAAGTATTGGGATTGTGGATGGTGTTATGCTCCTAATTATCTAAAAACAAACGCAATCAACAGCACTTGTGTTAATCCCTACAAATGTCCTATCTCTCCTCTATCTGAACCAGTAAAATACGAAACTCCTATGACTGAAATTGAAGAACTGAAAGCACAAATCAAAGTGCTTGAAAAGAAACTCTCATTCCTTGAAGAACTGGAAAAAACAAAATCACCATTAGAAGAAGCATACAAAGATTGGTGGGGTGAGTATCCTTCAAATACTTGGCAGTGTGATGTAGCAAGATGGGAAGCATTTAAGATGGGTTATAATGCTGCTTATGAAGAAAAGGTGAGTAAATGGGAACCAACACCACAAACACCAGAACAAGTTGCTGATGGACTGAAAGAAGCATTCCGTGAAGCAGTCAAGCAAGGAATTATTCACGAGGTTGATAAAGTTAATGATGTTTTTATGAATGAAATGGTTGAGAAACTTAAAGGGCAAACTCTTCGTGATGTTTGTATGGACTGGTGGGATAGGGTTTTTGGTGATACTGATGATACTGAAACCTGTATTGATAATTTGGTAGATGAAATCAGTTTGTGGTTGCCGAAATATCAATCTGCTGCTGGTTCTCAAAATGCTTATGTTGAAAGTGCCGTAGAAGGTTTCAACGATTGTCTTGATAAAATTAAGAGGAAACTACGATGACACACGAAGAAATGCTTGAAGAAGCAGCAAAACGAGAAGCAGCAAATGAAGCAATCATTGCTAAAGTATCTGAGGAAGATTATCGGAAAGTTCAGGAAGAAATAGCAAACAAAAAAGCACTAGAATCACTTGGAGTTGATTATGAAAACTTCGGGCAAAAACCTTGGAATGAAGGTGATTTGGACTATCAAGCACCAAATGGAGATTACATTAAGAACTATCCACTTATCAATCGTGTAGAAGTGATTGGTAAAAATGGACGAGAGTTTGTTCAATATGACTGCTCTAATGTCCAAATATCGGAACAAGACAACGGACGCACACTTAAGGTATTTTTATCATGACCGAATTTCAAACTGCTGTTGGTGCTATTGGTAAATGCACAGAGGAACTAAAGAAACTTTCTGAAACAGAGAAGGTGGAATTGCGAGAAGAACTTGAAAAGAAAAAAAAGGAAAACTTCCAACTGGTTGCTGATGCTTGTATGAAAGAATACGAAGAGAAGTATCACCGTGATGTATTCTCAGTGGATGAATACTGGGTTTATATGGTTTCTGAATACTTCGGCACTGGTGAAGGTCAAACCGTGTGTATTATGATGACACAAGCAACACCATATGGTGATGACTTTGATGAGGAGCATAAGTATGTTCCTATTAATTCAAAACAATATCGTGCTGTGAGAGCATTCCACGAGCAATTCGGCACTTGGTATCTTCATGGTCTCAGATTTCTCAGTAAAGAAGATTTCTTCAGCGAATATTCATACTACATTCCTCCAGCGATGATGAAACTTCTCAATAGGAGTTGCTTCAAAGATTTCTATACCCGAGTACATTACAACTTCTCTTAATTATGAAAATCAAATTCAACGGGCACTCTCCTACTGAACGTGAGGTAGAGTTTGATAAAGACGACCAAGTGCGTCTGTTTGAGATTATGAAACAAGAGTTCATTGAACACATCACATATAGTAGGTTCAATAGCAGTTATCCTACACACACTGAGCGACAACTTGAGAACTTCTGCAATGGTTATGGTGTAGATATTGAATACTCAAAAGACCGTATTGCTTTCTTTACTGCTATCATCAAGGAGATGAAATACCAATGACTTATTCACTTAATCAAGAAGCAAAACCATTCTCTTATACCAGAGAGGAACTCTTTGAGTGCATCACCAAAATTGTGGCACATCCACACACTGCCATCACAAAACACGACCAATCCCGTGCTCTTGCAATTATGGTAGTGTTTGATGATTACTTCACCAATTATACAGAAAGTGATAATAACGGTGGACACTGTGTTTATGAGCAAGATGCCACTGATTTCACTGATTTTGTAAGACACAAACTTGGTATTGCTGGATTACCTGATGGTTTTGATGTTGATGAAGTTTTGAAATAATAACCTATATAAAAACGAAAAAAGGAGAACAGAATGAAACTTGGAGATGTAATGCTTGCCGCAATTTGTGGTATGGTAATTTTAGTATCGGCCGTCAATATTGATAAACACTTTGCAACTTCTAATGTAGAACAACAGAAATTGAAATGACAAGATTTACGAAGAATCCAGATGAGATTGTTCTGGAAGATGTGAAGATGTTTCATTATGAGGTAATGGAAGAGGGTCGTGCGGTGTGGATGGGAATTTATCTCAACAACGGTCAGATCTTTCACCTGAACATTGGTGGAGATAATCTTTATGTGAACTATTCTGATGAGGGTAAGGGAGCATGGGATGATCCTATTCCTGATGGTGTTGACCCTTGGAATCTTGGTGGTAGGGGAGTATGATGGACTTTCCAGTGTTCTTAAACAAGTGGATAATTGGATTTAAACCGATTTACTATACGCCATTCTGGTGGTGGTATCGTTTGATGTCCCATCAAGGTTTCAGGTTTGATGACTACCATGTGTGGGGAGAGTTCTGGCATTCCCTTAATCATGGATGGGAACATATGGAGTATGTTTATAAGTTTGAAGATTTCTGGGGTAAAGGTTCTTATCCTCCAGAAAAGATTATTCTATCAAAAGAAAACTTTGATGCACTGTTAGAAAAACTCAACGAACCACTAAAATTTAACGAAAAGATTGCTAGAGTATTGCAACGTAAAGCACCTTGGGATGATGAATGAAAAGTCTAAAATCTTCTACAATGTCTGGTGTTGTGCTTATCAGCGCAGAGGATTGTATAAAGGAACTTGTAGAGAACAAAGAGAGCATGAAACTGTGCGTATGTGTCTTGATATGAAAGATGTGACATTTTATCAGTTTGATACCGAAAAACCTAAGCATTTAAAGTAAAATGATTTCTATTTTTGATTTGTTTCATGATGAAAGTAAATATGGTTGGGTCATAGATAAACGCTATGATTGGATTAATATGCTCATTAAAATGGAGAAAAAAAATCCCCAACGATTTAAAGAGTTTAAATATTCTAAAGAAACTATCTATTACTACCTAGATAGATTGCAACAAGAGCAAAATGTTTACGATTGATGAACTTTACACCAGAACAATATAAACTCATTTACACAGCAGTTCGTCGCTATCAGTATGATAAAACTATACTGAATAGTAAAGAATATCATAATTGTAGTGAGGTACTTGACGAACTATTTGATACCGTGTATACTCAACGTGTTGAACAACCAACTTGATAAATTATGGGACGCCCAAAGAAAAGCGAACAAGTGATTCCTGAAAAAAACGGTGAAGAATTTCCATTTGATCAGTTTCCTTGGAAACTTGTTCATAAGGATGGAAAAGAAATTCGCAAGTGTTATTTTCAATCTGAAGAACATCGTAAAAAACATATTGAACGATACAAACTTAAAAAAAATGAAATTAAATTGAGTTACAAGTATGATTAAAAGAGTGTTAATTACTGGTGGAGCTGGATTTATTGCCCATCACTTAATTGGAGAAATACTTAAGAATACTGATTGGGAAATAATTACACTTGATCGTTTAGATTACAGTGGTAACTTAAATCGTCTTCATGATTTGATGATTTCTTTTTCAGAAAATACTAGGAAGAGAGTTAAAATTGTTCATCATGACCTCAAAGCTGAACTTAATCCTCTTGTCCGTTCTGAAATCGGTCAAGTTGATTACATTCTCCATCTTGCTGCTGGTTCTCACGTTGACCGTAGTATTGAGTATCCTATGGAGTTTGTACTTGATAATGTAGTGGGAACCTGCAACATTCTTGAGTTTGCCCGTACTCAAACTAATCTTGAAAGGTTTGTTTACTTCAGTACTGATGAAGTGTTTGGTCCTGCTCCTGATGGAATCAAGTATGAGGAGAATGATCGTTATAACTCCACAAATCCTTATAGTGCAAGTAAAGCAGGTGGTGAAGAACTTGCTGTTGCTTATGAGAACACCTATGGTCTTCCAGTTTATATTACACACACAATGAACGTCTTTGGTGAGCGTCAGCATCCAGAGAAGTTTATTCCTATGTGTATTCGTAAAATCCGTGATGGTGAATCTGTAACTATCCATAGTGATAAAACTTGCACTATTCCTGGATCACGGCATTATATTCATGCTCAAGATGTATCTGATGCTATTTTATTTTTGTTGAACTATAAGGGTAAGTTTGAACCTACTTGGGGTAACGCTAAGTGTCCTAAGTTCAACATTGTTGGTTCCGAAGAACTCAACAACCTAGAACTGGCTGGTATTATTGCCGAAGCACAGGGACAAGAACTGAAATATAAACTTGTTGATTTTCATTCTTCCCGCCCTGGACATGACTTGCGTTATGCTCTGTCTGGTGATAAAATGAAGGAGTTGGGTTGGGTCCCCCAAAAGTCAGTTCGTGAGCGTATCGCAGAAGTGACTCAATGGACTCTTGCAAACGAACGCTGGATTACTCTATGACTGAACGTACTTTTGTAGATAAGAATGGTAATTCATGGTTTTGGGAAGAAACTCCCGAAACTATTGAAGCACTTAAACAACTCCATGAAACTGTGAAGGAAGTAAATGAACGAAGAAAAGAAGTTAATTGATGATTGCTTTTATGTTCAACAAAAGAAGTATGGACTTTGGGACTCAACCGATCTTGAAGGTAATGGACTGGTCACGTCTCTCACTGAAAACCAATGTATATCAGCGACCCGTTACATTCTTAAAGGACGGCAGGAAGGTTTCCCTGAATCCAAAGTTCATGAGGGTACAGTAGGTGGAAAACTTTAAAGAATATCCTTATCATGTATTAGATCCAACTACTCCCTGGTATGAGTGGTTATGTTACTGTGAGATCTGCCACCAGTTGGATGTTAAAGGACAACCAAAGTGGCAGAGATATGCTGCTTATCGTAACTATCTTAAATCTGTTGGTGTAATATGATTAGACATCTAAGAATATTATTATGGCAAATAGTTTCTGAATTAGAACAACGTCTGTATCCTTATGAAAAAGAGGATGCAGGCGATTACTACTATACAGTTAAAAATGATGAGACTGGTGAAAGTTATATGATTATTGAGTGGATTAAATCATTTGATGAACGTATCATACGTCTTCAAGATGAAATGTTATTAGTTCAAAGTGAATTAAGGAGGATGAAAGGTGATTGATAAATTTATAGTTTGGTTTTTTTCTCCGTCATCAAAACCAATTGTGGAAGATATTGATGTATATTCAAAATTGATTGAATTAGAAAATCGTGTAGAAGTTTTAGAAACAGAAAATATAGAGCTCACAAATGAACTTTATCGTCTCGAAAACTCACTTGATGCCCGTATAGATATTCTTGCCGAACGTTATAGGATTAACAACAATGTATGAAACTTTAACTGAATTTGAAAGAGCACTTGCCCGCTTTGGCGATAAAGTTGCTCTCATTGCTGGATTAGAAATTAATGATAAAATTTCTCCAGAAGAGGCATATCAACAAATTAAAGAACTCTATAAAGAACTAAAGTCTCTTCGTAAAGAAGAAAAGAAAAATTGGGTAAATGATATCCATATTGATATGTGATGGAAGACACTCTTAAAATAACAGAAAACGAAGATGGATCGTTCACCATGGACTGGGACCCACAAGACCCAAAATGGTCTTGGTTAAATGGGTTGACAAGCAAAGAGATCCAGGTTATAGTGGAGCAAGCAATTAAGGATCGCCTTGATGGACTTTGACTACAAAAAGTATTCTCTTGAAAATCTTGAGAATTGGATGCAGGATGCCCTTTCTGTTGAAAATGCTACTCCGCAAGAAATTTACGATGTGATTAAAAAGGTAGTTAATGAAAACTATCACATACATAAATTACATGCAAGTCGTTGCTATGAACTTCTTGCTCTTCTAAATGGTAATGGAAAAGGTCATGTCAAAAAATATGATGATTCTATAGATAGAATCTTAAGTTGTGATAAAAATGATCCTTCAGAAGAATGTAAAAAGTCCTGGACATCTTTTTGGGAAGAAAATTATTATCCAGAAGAATATAAAGGTTCAACTGTAAGTAGTGTCATGCCTCCTTGGGGTCATAGTGATATGGAAGCACTTCGATACACTGAAGAAGAACTGAATGCGATGTGTGAAAATGCAGCATCAGATCAGGAGAAAGCAAAGTGTCGTGAGTATAATCTGCGTGAAGCAGAATACTATGATAAGCGATCAAAACTTGATATGAATTATCAAGAGGCAGTTGCTTCTGGTTGGGAGATGACTGGTGATGGATTTTGGATTCCACCACAAAAGAAAGATAAAGTAAAGAAGTGGGTTCTTCCTGTTGAAATTGATGCTGCTAGTGGTGAATATTATATTAATTTTCCTGATGATCTACTAGAAACAGCAAATTTGGAAGAGGGTGATCAAGTTAGGTGGATTGATAATGGAGATGGATCTTATACACTTACTAAAGTTACCAAACCACTTACAATGGATAACTGTTGATGATTGAAGCTCTTATTTGTGGATACAATTTATTCTGTCATGTTAAGAATGTGGCAGAATATCCAAGAATACAAACGCCTGTTGTAAAATACTATGAACCAGGCAAATCCTGTTATGTAAACGGAACTTTTTATACTAAATGTGAGGACAGATTGAATGGCATTAAGTGAATCGGTAGAACAAAGTTTGAAAGAAGCAGAAGCATCTTTGCGTAATGCTCTTGCATATGCTGCACGACAAGAGCGCCCTATGGTTTGTAGTGTTGTTGCTGACATGATTTCACGTATTGATACTCTTATGTCAACAGATGCACTTCTTGACAAACTTGAAAATCGTAAAACTGGTGATAATGGGTTCTTTGGACCATTTTTTAACAAAGACTAATTATTAAGTGTTGTAACGTGATCCCAAAGAAAACATTAAGTTTCTAGATAGTTATGTATTGAAATGCTAATATTGGGACACCTTGCAAAAAACCTATGACTCTTGCAAAAACTGGAACTGCAAATCTAACTACAGAAGAATGGAATGAACTAGTAGCACTTAAAGATGCTATTAGTTATGCACCACAAACAGTTTGCTCTAAAAAAATGGAAAAGTTTGCCGAATTGATGGTAAGATCTCTTGAAGGCAAAGGTGATTGCACACCACATTAAAAATAAATAAGTATCATAAAATCAAAAAAATGGAAAACATCGACCAACACATTCAGAAGGATGAAGAAATTCTGAATGACCCAATGATTTCTCCTCAAGCAAGGAGACATACAGAGGAAGAGCTTGAGGCACTTAAATCTTATAAAGAACATCATCCAAATGACACTCATGATCCAACTGCATTAGAATTGTATTGCGATGCTAATCCTGATGCACTTGAGTGTAGAGTTTATGATGATTGATTGGCAGATTTCAAACTGTCACATTTGGCACTCCAGTTTTTGTGGGGTGCCTTTATAATAACTATCTTATATGTTTAAATTATGTTTGAATCTCTTGTTCCCTTTATTTCAGAGAGGCTTGAAAAGCATCATGAACTTTACAGTGGTCAATGTAAAGCAGAATATTGGGAAGAAATTCTTTGTTATTCTTTAAAAAAAGCAGGATTTGGTAGCGATTGGAAACCAGATTTTAATCATATTTCTGGAGTTGATCAAACTACAGATTCTGGAATTCGTATTAGTAATAAAGGGGGAAATGTCTCTCTTGATTCAGTAACTATTAGTGGATCACGATTAACTAAACATAAAACAATTCAAGATAAACTTGATTTTCTTAGTTCAAAAAAGGAAGATTATATTTTTTGCCTTGGAACTGAAAAACCAGAATGGGATAAGGGAATAAAAAGATATTATTTTATTATAATTGATAGTAGAAAATTAGATTATCACAAACAACATTGGGAAGAGACATATGGAATTCGTGGATCATCTGTTGGAAAAATAACTGGATGGAAATGTATCTCAGAAGAATATTCTGCTACAATTAGTAAGAGCATGTCCGATCAATTATGGACAACAATTAGACTTGATTATTGTGATGAGATTTATGACATTACTATTGGGTGATTGTTTAGAAATTTTGCCAACAATCGCAGATAATTCTGTAGATATGGTGTTGGTTGATCTTCCATATGGTACAACTGCTTGTAAATGGGATAGTATCATTCCACTAGACAAGTTGTGGGAGCAATACAATCGCATTTGTAAAGAAAATGCTGCCATGGTATTTACTGCTGCACAACCATTTACAACTATTCTTGCGGCATCAAATATTGATAACTTTCGGTATGAGTGGATTTGGGAGAAACCACAAGGTACAAATCCCATGAATTCAAAGGTAATGCCTTTGAAGTCTCATGAAAATATTCTGGTGTTTTATCGCAAGAAATGTACCTATAATCCTCAAATGTGGTACTCAACTCCCTATAGTGGATTTTCATCAAATGTTAGTAAGATTGGTGAAGTTTATGGGAGTGCTCAATCAAAACACAGAAATAATCCAGATGGTTCCAGATATCCTAAAACTGTGTTAAAGTTCAAACAGGAAAAAGGTTTACATCCAACACAAAAACCTGTAGATCTTATGGAATATCTAATTAAAACATATACTAATGATGGTGAAGTTGTATTAGATAATACTATGGGAAGTGGGACAACTGGCGTTGCCGCAGTTCAAACCAATCGCAAGTTTATTGGTATTGAAATGGATCAGAAATACTATGAGATCGCCAAGAAACGCATAGAAGGTGCTGTGCCAGTTGAAGAGGTGGACCAAGGTGCCTTTAATCCCCTTGTGGATGCCCTATACTAACAAGGTAATCAACGAAACGCCTCATGGCAACTCGCTCCCGCATCGGTATTGAACTCAAGAACGGTTCTGTACTCTCTGTGTACCACCACTGGGATGGTTATCCTGAGTGGTTGGGTCGTATTCTTCGCACTCATTACAACACTCATGCTCTTGCTGCTGAACTGATTGATGGTGGTGATATGAGTTCCTGCTGGACTGAAGACCGCTGGAATAGTGAAACCAAAGCACAGGAATATGGTCCTCAATACTATTCCCAGCGTGGTGAAGATTGCCCTCCTCGCCTTGATGCTGATCTGTGTGAGTATCTTCTGCCCGATAATGGTGAAGAGTATCACTATCTCTTCCGTAACGGTGAGTGGGTGTGCTACAATATGCACTGTTATACAGAAAGCAAACTTCCCGAAACTGTTGAAATTCCCTCTGGTGCTCTTGCTGTTTGATTATTATGGAAACTATTGAAATGATTAAAGACTATTACGACAAGAAACCTGTCACGATGGAATTCACTGTTGAAGAGCATGATCTTCTGAATTCTATTCTGTGCCATGCTGTTGATGGAATGGATCTTGCAATTCCCTGCATCTATGATCTTCCTGAAGACTCTGAAATTCGGCAACGTTATGAAATGCTTGAACAGATGAAAAACCACTCTTATTCACTCTGGGCACAACGATTTGGTAACTGATTATGAAATTCTCTGATCTTAACTTTCAACCACATCCCAACTGGGATGGTGTTCAGGCAAAACACTTCTTTGATAATGGTTACGGTGTATCCGTAATCAAAGCATCACACTCTTATGGTGGTTCTAAAGGACTTTATGAACTTGCGGTTCTCAAAGGACTTGAAGAAGATTGGGAGATCTGCTATGATACTCCCATTACAGATGATGTTATGGGGCATTTGGACACAGAAGACATTGACACTATTCTTAATCAAGTTGAAAGTCTTTAATTATGGAACTAAAATTTAATCTTGGTGATATTGTCACCAAAAAATTTGGAAAAAAACCTGCTACAGTTACTTATGTAAGTGACTATAGTAGTTATGGATATTATACTTGCAAATATATTCATAACAATCAAACTTTTTCTTGTTATGGATCTGATCTAAAACTTTACGAGGAGGAAACTGAAATGGCAGACACTAAAACCCTTTATTCTTTCACTGTTGATGGTAAGGTTGCCTACGGCACTCATATCGGCACCAACAGCCAAAACCAATACCTGATTGAAGAAAAGGGTACTGGAGCAATTCATGTATTTGACAAGAGTGCTCTGGAAGAGGTTGTACCTTATACCTTCAGTGCCAAGATGGGTAACAGTGAAAATCACTATGTTGGAACTCCTGGTGCTCTGAACAAGGGTGACATCCTACTCTATACTGGTTCTAGCACTCCCCAGATTGCTGTGGTGACTGGTGTGGATACCAAGAACAAAAGTGCCCGTGGCAAGTTCAAAGGTGCTAAACTGACCACTGAGGCAATCTGATGAAAGATTCTGCTACTATTGCTGCTGTTTTTGTTGTTATTGTCATTGCCACTGCTGGAATTCTCTTTGAAGCATGGTTGCTTGGTCTTATTCTGTCTTGGTTTAGTGTATCTTTGACCTTCTGGCAAAACCTTGCTATCATTGTTCTGGCAAACCTGATCTTTAAGAACTCTGGAGGTTCTTCCAAATGATTACTACGATTATGGCAGGATTTGCCTTTGGTTATTGTGTAATGGATATTATTCAAAACTATCGTGCTCGTCGCACTATGAATGAACTACTGAAATCTACTCTGGAGAATGACAAATGAAACCAATTCTTGCTATTGTAGGTGGTGTAGTTGGGTTTGGTGCTCTCATCTGGGGAGTTGCCTATCATGACCTTCTGTTCACTGCATTCTTTGCACCAAAGTATGAGAATGTTCGCAGGAACACCTTTGAACAATCCAAGTCTTTCCGAACTGGTGCTGTTCAGGAACTGCAGAATATGCAGTTTGAATACATCAAAGCATCACCAGAACATAAGGTAGCACTCGCAGATATTATTCGTCACCGTGCTGCTGAAGTTCCTGCTGATGCTATGCCTTCTGACCTCCAATCATTCATCTCCAACCTTCCTAACTGATAATGAAAACCATTGTTTCTGTTGCTGCAATCGCACTTCTGAGTGTAACTCTTGTCGGTTGTGAAGAATATGCAGGTTCTGACGGCAAACAACGAGCACAACAAGAACGCATTCTTCAAGAAGGCACAGCACAAACAGGAATGCCTGCTATTAAGAACTTCCGTGAACGCAAACTGATGAAACAAATTATTGAGATGCGTGACCAAGATGGTCTGGTGACTTATACTTATACTGTTCCCGAAACTACTGGTCGTCCTGTGTTTCTTTGTAACTCTATTGGTTATGGTTTGCCTGCTGCAACTCAATATACCAATCCTGAGAAGATTGAGTATCAAGGAGTAACTCTTCCTCAGGCAGATCCTAATGGTCTCTTCTCTCCTGATAGTGCAGAAGGGACTTGGGTGATGTGTTCTGACCCTAGTGGTAATGGTAAGACACGCCCTGTGTATGTTGAACCTCGTATTATTGTTTCTCCCTTTAAACTGTGAACACTATGAAACCTGATAACACTATGCGTAATGCTCTGATTATTGGAGCATCATTCCTGGTCTCTTTGTTTGTGATTAGTTCTGTTGTTGGACCACTCTATAATGTGTGGGCACAATCTCTTGATGGTAAGGCAGAACTTCAAAAAGCAGAATATACCCGACAGGTTGCAGTTCTGGAAGCACAAGCAAAGAAAGATAGTGCTCAACAACTTGCTGATGCTGAAGTCATCCGTGCTCAAGGTGTTGCCAAAGCAAACCAAATCATCGGTGATTCGTTGAAGGATAACCGTGAGTATCTGCAGTATCTGTATATCACTGGTTTGGAAGAAGGATCTAACAAAGGTAATGTGACGATCTATGTACCTACTGAGGGTGGTATGCCTGTTCCTACTCTCCAAATGAATAAGTAATAAATTATTATGAATCTTCAAATTCTTGCACATAAAACTAAATTTGGTCACTGGGAATTTGATCATGATCATTTAAATACAATTGGAGAACCTTTATGTAATGGTACAGAAATTGTCATTGATGAGTATTTTGAAATTGATATGAAAAGAAAACCAATTCCTGGTGATCAAGTGCATATTATTGTCAGTACAGAAGATTTTAAAAGTTCTGATACAGTTCTAACCTTTCAATCTACTAACGAAGAAGGAACTGTATATTTGGATAATGTTCTATTTGAAGAGGTATGGTTGTGTCCTTGGTTACAGTCTTATTTTGGTTATAAACCTAGCGAATTATATGTCAAACTGAGTCCAGTCAATCCTGGATTAAAGAATATCAATACAAATTATGCTCACCCATTTCATAAATATCTAAAAGATAAAAAGAATGGGAATGAAAACGTTTCAAGAGTTTCTTGAAGAGAGTGCCCTTGCACGTCTAGCACTTAAAAGTATAGGCAGATCGGCATCAAGAGCAAGTAGAGTTGCAAGAACTGCCGATGGTGCAAAAAGAGTTACGTCAGCAGCAAGATCCGCAAGAACTGCAAAACCAAGAGCAGCAATGACTCGTGCCGAAAGAGGAGAGACATTTAAGAGCGTTGGTGAGAAACAGGTTAAAAAAACACAAATTGACCCTAAGACAAAGTTCTTTGATCCAGTAAAGCAAAAAGAGTATAAGAGACAGGTATCTTACTGGGGAAATAAAGACAGAACAGTTCTTTCAGGTGCCGCACCAAGAGATCGCAATATTACCATTGCAAGATCTGCCGCAAAGAAGGCAGGATTTAGTGGAGGTGGAAATAAGAATCGTGTAGATTTTAATACAAGAAATAAAGACTATACCACTTATCCAACTGATAAGTATCCCGATGGAATGTCTCACCCAAGACATAATACACAGGTTGATACTCAAATTGAAACTTTACCATCAGGACGAGTTGCCGCTGCCAAAGCAAGTGGATCAAAACAACCACAACCAGTTTCAAGACCAAGAGCATCACTAGGAACTCTCAACAGAACACAGCGTAGAGTACCATCCACAAATGAAATTGCAAGAAATATGAAGGAATATCTACGTAGAGTCAAAAAAACTGGTGGTAATGAAAGACAACCTGTACATAAGGTTGATTTCATCCAAAGATCTGATGCAACTCTACCTAAGAATGAAATGGATAAGTATGCAATGAAGAGAGGTAGAAACTTTGTCAAGGCACAGAAGGATTTACCAAAAAATCTTGAAAAAGCAGGTGCAAAACAAGGAGATATCATCAGTGGGCAACCATCTCCAATGATGAGTGGAGAAAAGGCAGAGCAAGGTATTAAACAAAGAGAAAAAATGTATGCACGACGTTATGGTAGGAGAGTTCAACCATTAGATCCTACTGGTCGTGTCAGAGGAATGATTGGTGCAGTTGGGGGAAAAGTTAAATAAATAAAAAAGAAATTTCACTGAAAAACATGAAGTCTATCACTAAGATTAAGGACAGTTTGACTCCTTACGCTATTGCTATTTTTGTACCAGCATTTCTTTCAATTATTGGATTTGGAATCTATCATGGAGAGATGCACTTCAGTTCCAAAGCTCCTCACTGCCACGCCGATAAAGTTTGCCATTCGCACTGATTATTATGAAAACTAATGTTATTGTTGCAACGATTGCTGCTGTTGTAAGTATTGTTGTTTGGGAGGCGATGCACTTTGTTACTGGTGCTGATGCTGCTCCCAAACCCGAGAAAGCAAACTCTGAATTTATTTGGAGAAAGCACGTATAATATAAATCATAAGTCCAGTTTAATAAGTGGCACATAGGGCACTCCAGAGCACTCTGGGTGCCCTATAATATTTTCAGTTCAAACAAACACCTCTCATGACTGCTTCCACCTTTGAACAGTATGTTGCTGAGCAGGATGCCCGCAACACTATCCAACTGAATGTGACCAAGTGGTGCTACATGCTGATTGATGCTCTCAAGGACAATTACCGTGATTATGCTATTCGTGGTCATCAAAAGTTTGTCGGCACTGATGCAGACACACATGAGTATCATCAGCGTAAAATTGAAGAACTCAAGTCTGGTAAGACCGACATTGATTATGTGATTGAGAGTGGTAAGAAGTACCACAAGATCATTATGATTGATGGTGGTGGTCAACGCTCTGTCCATGCTTTCGTGGATCGCAAGACTGGTGAACTTTACAAGTCTGCATCCTGGAGGTCTCCTGCCAAGGGTGTACGCTATGATCTGCGTATCATTGAGCAGCGTGAGCAGGTTCTTTCTACTTGTGATTGGGCAGGTGGTTACCTGTATGCAAAATGAATACATATGAATAACTCTTATCCTTGTTGAATAATGAAACACTTACTTATTCTTCTCCCTCTCACACTGCTCTCTGTTCCAGTGCAGGCACAACAAGTGAATAATTATGCTGTGTGTACTCAAAATCAAGAAGTATACCAACCTGGAGGTTATGACCAATATGGCAACTATATTCCTGGTGGGGTGAGTGTTCAAACTTACAATGTTCCTTGTAATGGTTCGGTAAATCAGTATTATTCCAATGGTGGTTATTATGGTAGAAGAACAAATCCAAACTGCAATCCAACTAGAACTGTCTTAGGAACTGTTCTTGGTGGTGCAATTGGACGTGCTGCTGCCATGAATTATCCTAAAAACTATGGATGGGCAACTGCTCTTGGAGCATCCATTGGAGGACTTACTTTCGCCTGCTGAATATGACAACAACTAGCAAACTGATCTTTGTTTCTTCATTCATTTGGTTTTTGCATTGGGGATCATGTCTTACTTCATTCATTCTGGATACGGTTATTCAAAACGCCGTTGTGAAGACGTTACCACTTGGTTTTTAAATAAGTACTTTCCACGCCATAAGATCGTGATTGATATTATTCATCGTGGATTGAAGCGTGAAGGTGCCAACGGATATTGTGATATTGTAGGCGAATATCATCAACGTCCACGCGAATTTCAAATTGAACTTGATACTTACATGGGTGAAGAGTTGTATATTAAAACTCTTTTGCATGAATTGGCACATATGATGCAATGGGTGAATGGTACTCTGCGAGTTCGTTATGGAAAATTGTGTTATTCTAAAGAACCTGTGGAGAAGTATGAGTATTGGTATCAACCACATGAAATAGAGGCACGGGAACAGGAAGAAACACTGTATCTGGAATATTTGTTTGAGAAGAATGGGTGGACGGATCACCAAGTGGCACAGTTCTTCCCCAACCGCCTGATGCAGGCAGTATAATTACAAGGTAATCAAGAGAACACCTCATGACTTCCCGACAGCAAATGATTTCAAACATCGAAAAGCTGGTTCATGCTCATGATAAGTTTCGTTCTTTGGATCAGGATGATCAAGAAGATCTTCTTGAGAACTTTTACAACGAAGATTGCCACGGAAACATTTCCTGGGAGGATTATGTGCTTTCCAACTGCTTTCTGAATGAACTGACCGACAACAACTGATCATGCAACTTTCTACTCAATCAGTTTCCAAGATCGCTGATGCACTCAAACCAGCAGTGCTTGAGTACATTTATGCCGATGAAGGTTTTACCGAATACATGCAAACTGCCGTGACTGAAGGTATTCGTGCTACCATGGGTGACATGGACGAAGATTTACTTTTTGAGATTGGTATGCTACTTTTTGACCGAATTGAATTGAAATGATGATTGAAACGCTAATTGCTGGTCTTTCATGTGGTATCGCTACATTTTATGGTGTTGGTGATGGTTTTCATGGTAATATTACTGCAAACGGAGAACGATTTGATGCTTATCGTTGGACTGCTGCTCATCCTTACCTTCGCATGGGAAGCAAAATTAGGGTTACAAACCAAGACAACGGTAAACAAGTCATTGTGAGGGTGAATGATCGTGGTCCATATTCTCATGCTGACTTGGATCTTTCTTATGCTGCTTTCGCTCATATTGCTTCTCCACGTAAGGGCAACGCTGTTGTCTGTTGGAGAGTCGTTGGATGAACAAAACAGATAAAGATGCACTCTATGTTGTCATTATGTTAGTAGTGATCTTCTTACTTGACATAGTGGCAATAGGTGGTATACTATACAAAGGTCACGCAAATTTTCCAGAACTCATCAAACATTTGAAATCATGAAAAAACTGCTTGCTCTTGCCACTGTTCTGATTGCTGCTGCTCCTGCAGTTGCACAAGAACAAAAAGTATCATATCGTCCTTTTACATACGAAACTCCTTGTATACTTGAGGCAGGTGACCAAACTTATCCTGATGTGTGCAAGGTAGTTGAAACCCGTGAAAAAAGTGGTGCTCTTCGCACTCGCAATATTTTCTCCAATAAGTTTGGATTGACCATTAAAGGTCGCTTTGACAAAGAGAAAGGATACATGACCTGGGACAGTCATAACAAATATGAATACAAATGGGAATATAAAGTTGGTGGTACTGGTGGTGTTGATGGTCTTGGTGCCTGGACTTATGTGATGCCTGGTTTTCTACTTCAAAACGTTAGTTGGGACTAAAATGAAAGAAATAAATGTAAATCTAAATGTACATGAGATGGGTATCATCATCTCTGCAATTCAAAATCTTGAAAATGTAGATGAAATTCGTCTTGCAAGAGAATATGGAAGTGCTTCGGCACTGTATAATAAACTTTATGCTTTGTGGGAGCAAATGGACAGATCGCAAACTGGACTACGCTACGACGTGGTCCCTTCCTTCTGATCTATAATACAAAGGTAATCAAGGGAACACCCGATGAAGCGCCCTCTCACGCTCACCTCTGGTCAACTGCTGGACATTATTGCCGTGCTTGAGGAGAAAGAGAATGCTCACTATGATTCTGAGAACGGGGCGCTTGCTGCCTACTACATGCAAATGGGAGTTGTCTTTCAAAAAGCATTTGATCGCCTGCAGGATCTTCCTGGTGAGCAGCGTATTGTTGAAATTGCAATCCCCACCACCGAATTCTGATGAAAACCTCCTACATTTTTCTTGCATTCATCGCCATTCTGATGTGGAATGGTATGCTTGCCAAACGTGACCAAGAACTATTCAAGGCATATGATAAAGTCTGTGCCGAACTTCCAACCTCTCACCCAAAATGCCACTACGCAAAATGAACGATTCCGACATTCAAGAATTTATTCAGGCATTTGATGATTTTATGAAACATGTCGAAGTTGAGTTCCTGTATCATGATGCACAACAGGCATATTATGATCATGAAATGCGTAAGCAAGAGTCCAAGATGATTCTTGAAAATGAAATTGAGAAAAAAGCAGCAGAACTTGAGATTACGGTTGATTATTACATGGAAGAGTTCATGTGATGAATGATCAGACAAAACTCATCCTGGCTCTCATGCAGATTGATAATCTTACTTCTCTCATTGAGGGTAATGAGTATCAATCTTTTTTGTATTCTCATCTGATTTCGGTTCAAATTGAACTACAACGTCAATTGACAAATCTCAAACATTCGACTACAATCAAGGAGTAAATTAAAACAACAAATGAAGTATCTTTACATTGTTACCTACTGGGTTCCTTTTCCTTCCTCGGAATATGGTGGCACGATCAGTTTGATTGCAGAATCTGATACGGAGGCATTTGAGATTCTTTCAAACTCTAATGATTTTGATGACAGTTACACGGATCGTATCATGGAGCGTGTTGTGAATGCTCATAAGTTTGCCCTGGCAAACGAAGAGAAATCCCGTATTGTTGATGTGTTCATTACCTGATTCATGAAATACGACCCTAAAGTCAATGATTATGTGATATGGAACAATGGCAAGGGTGTTGAGGGATGGGTGTATTTCAGAGGGAAAGAATATATTACCATTGAGGCAAATGTCCGTCCCAAGGATCCCGAAAACCTTTTTGCCTGTTCTCTACACGAAAATGAACGATTACTTGTTCTTTGCTATGTAAATCAATGGAACGAACTCATTTATGTCAGATCAAGAGGATCCGTTCATGAAACCTAAAAATCCCTGGAGATGGTGGGCAAAGGCGCTGGGTGAAAAGGCATCCAAATGTGACAGGGAATCTGATAGAGTTGCCATTATTCGTACCATCATCTTTGCGACTTATCTGATTACGAACTGTTTCATCATTGCTGGTGTGATAAGACACTGGAATGATGAAACAGTCATTGAAGTTTATATTGAATCTCCCGTACCTCCCATGAGAGAACTGTAATCATGGAAATAAGCACTCTTATTCAAACCTATTCCAATAATCTTAAGTCAGAGTTCTGCGAACATTTAATTCAAAAATTTGAGTCTGATGAGAGAAAGCATCCTGGAAAAGTCATTGGTGATGGAAGTAACAGTGATTTTTGTATTCAACCAGAGTACAAGATCTCAACTGACTTAAACATTAGTATTCTAAATGACTGGAAAAGTGAGGATTCAATTCTCTATGAATCTCTTCACCAACCACTTCGGGACTACACGAAATATTGCAAATCAATTAATCCTGAATTAGTTGATTTTGGTAATAGAATAACAGATACTGGGTATCAGATTCAACGAACAAAACCAAAGGAATATTATAGTTGGCATCATGACTGGCACTGTGATCCCATGAATGGTGGAAGAATCATAACTTATATTTGGTATTTGAATGATATTCATCATGAAGGGGAAACAGAATTCATTGATGGAACTAAAATCAAACCAGAACAGGGAAAACTTCTATTGTTTCCCTCTACCTGGACTTATGTTCATCGTGGTGTGTCCCCATTATCCGAAATCAAGTATATCTGTACTGGATGGGTTTATGCAAAGTAAATGTTGAAGGAAACTGATATACGATCTTCCTGGCTCTCATTACACTTCACATAGTGCCACAGGTGTCCTGGAATAAGATAAAGACGACCAGTTTCGGCACCTATTTCTATTTCCAACATATTATGTGCTCTTGAGTAGAGTCTTCCATATTCTGATCCGTCTTTTCTGACAATTGTTAAGTTCCCAGAATCCCTAGGAGCACTTGCATAAAAAACACCAATTAAATCTGCTCTGAAATGGTGATGAACGAAATTATATTGATATGCCTTATTAATATTAAACCACCAATACGATTCTAAAAAGTCAATGTTCAAGTCATAATGATCAGCAGTGTCCTGAGAAAATGACTTTACTGTCTGAATCAATTTCCCAAGGTTATTATAGTTCTCACATCCGTCCATATTCTTCTTGGTTCTTGAATGATAACCACCATGATTAGATGCCTGAACGGATGGTTCTCTTTCTTGAATCGAATAACATTCTTTCTTTAATTCTGTTAAATCTAAATTCGGAACACATGATCTTATGAAACTTGGAAAGATCGTGTCTTCTAATACATGACTATAATCACTCATAATTACATTTAAGTTTCTTTATATATTCTTATAATACCAGTAGTATCCCTTCCAACTATAACGACCAGGATTATCCAAACTTTTCTTTAATGATGTTCCTGCACATCCATTACCTAATGCTCTACATGCTGATTTAATACTCTCATATTCGGGACCATTTTCTTCTGTTAATTTATTAATTCCATAGATTGCTTTCTTTTTACTCTTTTGCTCAAGTATTTTCCATTTATATCCATAACACTTACCATTCCTACGTGCAGTAACTAATATATTTGAATTCTTTCTTGGATCACCCGTAACCTCTTCTGCTGCTTCTCTTACGGTATTCCATTCTTTCACTTCACCAGTTTCAATATTCGTACCTCTTATTCTAAGTCCACAGTGTTTACCATTTCCTCTGTGTTCTTCTTTGATTACGACACCCCAGGCATTTGTTGATATTGGTCTTGGTTTTGGTGGTGGTTTAATTTTAGGTAGGTTATTATATTCTGGTTGATACTTATTAATCCAAAATTGTTCTTTTTCATCTATTTGATTAATATGACAATCTTCTAATTCACGTATGGTAAACTTATGTACACCGAACTTACGAAATGCCTTATGAATGGGTTCTTTTGACATCTTTCTGGATGCCTCTATGTGTGCCTGCCATTCCTTATTCATCATTAACGTGGTTTTTCCCACGTATTTGAAACCATTGTCTTTGTTGATGATTAGGTATATAATGCCTCTCATAATAGTGCAGAGTACTATTAATGTATTGTACAACACTATTATATAGGATTTTGAGTATTTTTTAACAATTTTTAATGAATTATGGTAAAAACATATAATAGAGATGTTATATGATTATATTATTTTTATTTTAATTCTTTTAAACTCTCTAAATGTTCTCTAATTCTTATAAATGCTCTCTAATGCTCTCTAAATGCTTATAAATTCTCTCTAATGCTTATAAATGCCTTCGGGTCTTGTGAGTTTAGCCAGCATAGCATAAGGAGCGCATTTTGTCAACCCCCACCCCGCCGAAATGTTCGGAGACCCTCATAAGATCTAGGCGAGATTATAAAACCATATAATGTTAGCGTTATAACACAATATAATGCTATAAATGCTATATATTATCGTAATCACATAATCTCGTCTAGATTTGGGTGGGCACAAGGCTTGCAATCTCGTCGAGATTACGCTATAATACTCAAAGTTACACAATCTCGACGAGTTTTATGTACGACGACTACGATCTCGACTATACTTTCGGCAACGATTATGCAGATCTCGACGAGGATACCTATGCCGATCTAGGCACACCAAATCTCGACGAGGATTATGCACGAGATGGGCAAGATTATCAAGATCTTGCATATCGCCACTACGCATGATAGAATAGCACCACAACCCACGAGAATCTTATGCCAACAGCACAGAAACGCATTGTACGTGTTACACTAGATATCGAGTGTTATGATGATCTAGATATAGAGAACCTAGATTGGGCGGATATGTTAGGTCTGGAAGGTGACGAGTCCGTGCATTCTAGCATAAAGGATCTAGATCCATTCTGATTGATGTGCCAGTTCTTATGCTGGCACATTTATTATATCATATTATAACGGTATAACAGTATCGTTATATAATTATTTCATGGCAGGGGGAGTGGCGATGTATTGTCGTCTGCAGGGATACCCTTCCCCTCATCTAATTGTCCCTATAAGATACCACATCATGCCGCCAGGTGGTAAGACCCCATGACAGTTCTAGAAGTGGCACAGAGAGGCGCAGAGAGGGCGCTGGGGGAGTTATGTTGGGTTCGTTCAACACAAAACCCCAATGGTTTTCATCACCTACCCTGATCACGGTTATGTATACACTCTCTCCCAGGAAGATGGTGATGAGTTGTATTATGCTCCCATTTATGCCAACGGAAATATTAATCTGGAGGAATTTGCTCCTGTAGATTTAGATTCTGCAGATATGGATGAGATGGAGTTATTTGATATCCGCAACCGCCTGGTGCAATTGTGCCAGGTGTAAAAGCGGCACAAGGGTGGTTGTGCTTCTGCCGCCACCCTGTTACATTACATTCGTTCCTGAAACACACCCCATGGCAACCACCTATCGCGTCATCGGTTTTGGAGAATCCGAACACGGGTTCTGGAACTATCCTGCATTCTGCTCCACAATTGGTTATGCTCAGGGGTTTTATAATGCCCACCTGAATGATCCTGAAATGGACGGAGCAGTACTGATTAAGGTTGATCATGAAACCTGGGAAGTCATTCAGGAATTCGGCACAGAAAACATGTCGATAGTGTATGGTCCTCTGGGCAACTTTAAGGTTCAGCGGGCACCTAAACTGGTGATGGTATGATTACGTTTGTCAACTACATAACATACTTTTACGGTCCTGGTGGCATCTATGATATGGGTGCCACCAATGAAATGATCATGACTGCCACGCTGCTGTATATGGAAACATGTGCAGATTTCCAGGGAGACAGTATTGATCGGGAGAATGTGCGGGACATCCTGATCCGCAAGTACAGACTCCAACCAGTTCGGTAACTGGCACAAGGGCACTGGACTTCTACCTGGTGCCCTGCTACATTACATTTGTTCCTGAGACACCCCATGAACTACTACAACACCAAAATCGTTGACCGTCATGAGCACCGCACGGAACTGATGAATTCTCAGGCAGAACATGCTAGTTTTATCATGTCTCTGACTACTATCATGGACGATGCTGCCATGGCATGGTATGAGAACATGAAGCGGAGCAACATCTGCTATGATGTGTGACGCCTTCTGAACTGGACCAGGGGGACTTGCCTCCCCCACCAAACCCTGCTACATTACATTCGTACCTGAGGGATTCACCCCATGCTGACTGGCACCGCTCTCGTTTCCAAAGTGAACGAACTGCAGGCACAAGAACCTCCCGCTAAGATGTCTGACATCGTTCGGGAATGTGGTTATGAGGTTGATGGTAAACTTCGCTACACTCAGTTCTACACTGAACTGCTGGATGCAAAGGGTCTTCTGAACAAAGATCCCGAACCTGAAATCTCTGAGGAGTATCAGGAAATCTATGATCGCCTCTGTGGTGAGTATGGTTACAGTTCTGTTGATGCTTTTCTGACCATTTGGGAGGAAAGTGATCTTGAGCACTTTGAAGATGCCTATCAGGGTTGTTATGATTCTGAGAGTGATTTTGCAGAGCAGTTTACAATTGACTGCTATGGACTGAATGTTCCTTCGTTCGTGGTAATTGATTGGCAGGCAACCTGGGACCAGGGACTTCGTTATGATTACGAGTTCGTGGATGGTACAGTGTTTCTGACCTCCTGGTGAGGCAGATCTCGTCGAGATGTGTGCGAGATATCATACATCTCGACGAGATTATACACAACATCTAGTATATCATATCATGACGAGATTATCAATACACTTGACAATCTCGACGAGATATCATATACTATACACAAATGGGAGTATGGTGGAATCGGTAGACACACCAGACTTAAAATCTGTTGGGGGTAACCCCGTGGGAGTTCAAGTCTCCCTACTCCTACTTGGGTGATTCGATAACATCATCACCCATACACGCGAGAGATGAATATATCTTATAGCATACAAGGTGGATAGGGTAACATAAGGCAGGGAGTGGTGTCCCTGCCTTTTTTCTTGTCTTTATATAATATCTTAGACCATACCCCTTCGGGGTATGCCTTCGGCATCTCTTTAGAGTATAATATAAGAGCTATATTCTTATCTTCAACCTTAGCAAAGCGATTCTAGCAAGATTCTGAGGACATGTCAAGACCCTTGTGACAGTTCTTCTAGTGGCACAGAACTCCTTGTGCTGCTGCCCGTATCGGGTTAAATTACATTCGTTCCTGAGGGATTCACCCCCATGCTTGACACTGACCTGCTGTTTCGCTATGAGGAAGGTGTCGTTTCCTACGATGAGTTTGTGACACTTTTCCAGCAGATCTATGACTCCAAAGCATACCAATGGTTGCAGGGGCATTATGGACGCGTTCTGCACGACCTTTTGGATGAAGGTGTCATTATGATGTGACACTCACAGAACTGTCACACGGGGGGTTGTGCTGCCCCCCATCCCATGCCAAACTACGTTTGTTCCTGAGACACCCCCATGGACACTTACTTCTTTGAGATTCAAGACGCCCCTGGTGAGATCTATGACATCGAAGATCTCTATGAGGAGGATGATGATGATGACCAATCCTTCAATCAGTATCTGAACTCTAACTACGACTACTGATCATGACACTGACTTCCCTCACTTTTGAAGAACTGGATGCCATTCTGGCAATGATTGAGTTTCACGACTGGATTGAATTGAGTGAGCATCTTGACATTGATGTTGAGCAACTCTATGACAAGATCTCTGAGATGAGGGATGAAGTCTGATGCAGTTTCAAGTTACTGAAATTGAGTTTGATTTTGATTATGACATTCACACCGATGAATACAATCGGTTGATGAATGAAACAATCGGTCAAATCTGGGAGGCAGATGATGAAGATGATCTCGTAGAAGAGATCACATGTGCCACAGGTTGGTGCATCAAATCCATCGATTATCGCCACGTTCTTTCCTAATGTACCGCACACTTTCCGAACTTCGTGATACTGTCAATCGCCTGATTGAGAGTCAAGGTGAGAACGCTCCCTGTGCTGCGTTCGTGTTCACTCAGCACGATGTCTTTGAGTATAATGAAGAGACAAATCAAGATGATTATTTCTCTACACTTTTCACTCAAGATGTGCTCTGTGATGTAGGAGGTTCTTCCTACATTTACGAACAGGTTGGTGAGATGATTGATGATGCAATCCGTCTCCGTAAGAAACTCCCACTCTACGCTAACTGATCATGAACCGCAAAGACCTTCAGGATCAAATGGTTCAGCAAATGCTGGATGACATGGATCTCAAGACAATGACCTGCCTTTGTTATGATTATCTGATGGAGGGTTATGATAAGTATTCTGATGAAGAATTGACTGAAGAGGTTAAAGAATACTACCCTGAACTGCTAGAGGCATGACGATCTGACAACTGGCACACAGGGGATTGACCCCATTCCCAACCCGTGCCATAATACATTCAACAAGCGGGGGTGAAGCATCCCGCTCAAAACACTTCACTCAAACCCTTACTTTTTTTTCTTATCATGTTCAACTTTCAATCCAGCGCCATCGAGAACATCTCTGAGGTGCAAGACGGTAAAGTGACCATCACCTTCAACGGTGGTCGTGACTATACTTATGGTGTGCAAGATGTGGAGCAGTTTGTCTCCCAACTCTCCAACGTGATCGCTAACAGCGAGTCCGTGGGTCGTTTCATTAACACTGCAATCCGTAGCGAGCAACTGACTCAGGTCGCCGCCTGATAGAATCGGGGGGGGGCATCTGCTCCCCCTTTATAATTTTCTCCCGTGAAACTACTTTCTTGCGTCTTTCTGATTCTTGCCACATCTGCAGCAGTTAAAGTCATGAACGCTGTCGCAGTTATGAGTACAGAATCATCGGTCATTCAGGTTTCACGTTGACACCTTGTGCCACTTGACTAACTTGCACAGACCCCCACCCTAGGGAGTTTGCTGCTGCTGTATGATTCGATCAACGCCAACCACTCCACCATGGCACACACCGATTCCATCCTGGCAACCTACTTCCAGAGCAGCGTCTATGACCGTCAGGTCGGGATGCAATGGTATAACAATGCCTTTCAGGTTTGCTATACTTTAGGTGAAAAGTACGGTGTTCATTCTGACATCGTGGCAGGCGTGATCGCTGCACTTTCTCCCAACAATCGGTGGGAATCTAACATTATCGACGCTGAGATCATGCTGCGAGCATGGGCGGCAGAGATTCCCTACAGCAGCGTCAAGGTTGGCACTTATACCAACAACAAAGACAAGGCAGCAACAATCCTTGACTGTCAACTAACCCGTGAGCAGATTGTGTCTGTTCTCCGTGGAAACAAGACCATTGCATTCTTCCTTTGCATTGCATGTAACGGTGACAGTGACACTCCCTGCATTGACGGTCATGCCTACAACATTTGGAACGGTACGGTCACCGCTCTGAAGGATGTTCCCTCTCTGAGTGACAAAACCTACCGCATGATTCAAGACGCCTACCGTGACGCTGCTAAGATCATCTCAGAGGTGACGAATTCTCACCACTCTGCAGCGCAAGTGCAAGCGATCACCTGGGTCGCCTACCGCAGGATGCACAAGGGTCTGCTGTGACACTCTGACAACCTGCACAAGGGGTGGCACCGCTGCCCCTTCCCTGCCTTTATACTGATCTCAGTTCACACCCGAACCGACCATGACCACCGCCTTCATCGACTGCCCTCAGATTGAAGACTTCCAAGGTCTCGAAGAGTATTTGGAAGACAACATGGACGACATTATGGAAGGATGGAACTACATCGACTACCCTGAGAATGAAGACGGAACCTATGGGTGGAGTGATGAGGAAGCATACTCTCTAGAGTGTGCTTTCGGACCTGAAGAATGATACAAAAGGGGAGCGTATTTGCTCCCCTTTTTTTATACTCTTTTTTATACTATTTCAAGGCTGCCCCCGTGACGACCTTTTTCTTCTACAGGGCTACCCCGCCCCTCCTTCGCTTGTGACCTTAGTATAAGGCCGCGGCGACCCCTAGCAAGGCACCCTGTGCCACTTCCTTGAACTGTCCACTCTGCCCCTGACCCTGCCCCATCCTGCCCCTATACTGATCTCAGTTCACACCTGAACCGACCATGACCCAACAGCAACTCCTCCAGCAAGCCCGCGACGTGATGGTTTGCGGTGCCGATGCTCACCGCAACTCCCTGAAGACCGCTGCCATCGCCCACGGACGCACCGCTCAGCAGGTTAGCAAGGCATCTACCATGCGCCTTGCCCTGTGGGTGAGCAAGGGCACCAGCGCCATCTGAGCGCCTCTCACGGGGGGCACCATCGCCCCCCTTCCCGTGCTACAATTCTCTCAGTTCACACCCCCACCCCATGGCAACCGCAACCCGCACTCACCAGACCAACCTGCTGGATGTTACCTACAACGGTTGGACTAACTACAAAACCTGGAATGTAGTGCTCTGGATTGAGAATGATGAGAGCATCCAAGACTT